>ERZ772772.2344-NODE-2344-length-11288-cov-12.392237_pt1 | contig 11288 bp, 10 predicted proteins | sample MGYA00511484_ERZ772772 | MGnify/ENA primary metagenome ERZ772772 (study PRJEB29015, sample SAMEA2737913) | human oral metagenome | biome: human oral; feature: human-associated habitat; material: dental | place: China | collected 2088 ... | reverse complement strand
CGTTGCTTGCTGGGTCGGAAAGAATCGGTTTCACTGCTTTGAGCAGGCTGCGAATTAGGTTTTCACCGGCCAGTTCTTTCGCTTTTTGCAGAACAGCTTCATCGGCTTTTTGCTCACATTCTGCCAAGTGTGTTAATTCATCTGCCTTCTCAAACCGCTTTTTCCAAACGGCGTTGCCTCCGTCGTCCAAACAGTCAATCAAGCCTTCGCCATGGTGTGAGGCAATACACAAACCTAATATCTGTCCACACAGTTCACGGATGCCCTTATCTTTAATTTCATCTCCATGTTTATTAGATTTATCAGATTTTCTCAATTCGCGGTAAACCCATTGCGCGCCGGCGGTTGAATGGTCTCCTCCTTTAAAACTATCTTCGTCATCTTGATCAAAATTGAATCCAATATTATTAACCCTGCTAATGTAGTTTTGGAATTTTTCGGAATATTTACCGAAATCATGCATAAGTCCGAGTAACTCGCCCGCCTGATCTAAATCCAGCTTAGCTGCCAATAATTTGGCGATCTCGGCGGTTTCCGTTAGATGCGTTTGTAAAAATTGAGGCTGCCCGTCTGCTTTGCGGACATGGGCAATGTATCGTGAAAGCATGATGTTTCAACCATTTACCATAAATCAAGCAATGTAATGTCAGTTTATCAAAAACTTGTCAGGTTTTGTTAAAAATGTAAGATTTTTGTTAATGATGATCTTTGCAAGCCAAACAGCTTACAGCCAATTTAAAAAGCAGCCTGCACTCTAAAAACCAAAGTGCAGGCTGCTTTTACGAACGCGGATGATATTGGTCCACCACCTGTTTCAGCCGTGCATTGGCCACGTGCGTGTAAATCTCCGTGGTCGTCAAACTTTCGTGGCCCAGCAGCAGCTGCACCACCCGCAAATCCGCGCCGTGATTGACCAGATGCGTGGCAAACGCATGGCGCAGCCCGTGCGGCGACAGCGCTGGCAACCCGACCTGCTGCGCGTATTTCGCCACCACCTGCCAGGCCAGTTGCCGCGAAATCCCCACTTTCTTTTGCGACACAAAGACAAACGCGCACGCCTGCCCTTTCAGCAGCTCCGGCCGCGCGGTGTGCAGATAGCGTTCCAGCCAGTCCGCTGCCACCTCGCCCAGCGGCACGATGCGCTGCTTGTTGCCCTTGCCGATGGTATTGACCATGCCGCGCGTCAAATCCAGTTCGTTCAGCGACAGCTTCACCGCCTCGCTCACGCGCAATCCGGTGGCATACATCAATTCCAACAAGGCTTTATCGCGCAATCCGTGCGGCGTGTCCGTGTCGGGGGCGGCGAGCAGCGCGTCGATTTGCGCTTCGCTCACGGGCTGCGGCAGGCTGCGCGGTATTTTGGCGGCCTTCAAATCGCGGCTGGGATTGTCGTGCCGCTGCTGCGTATCATTCAGATATTGATACCATTTTTTCACGGCGGACAAGGTGCGCGACTGGGTGCTCGGCTGTTCGCCGGCGGCATAAACCGCATCGGCAAGCTGGCGGCTGTCGGCGTGCTGCCAGTCGGTTTGTGCGGCGGCCAGACGCTCGGCCACTTTGTGCAAATCGTGGCGGTAGGCTTCCAGCGTGTTGTGCGCGAGCCGCTCTTGCAGCCATAGGTGTTCGAGGAATTGGTCGATATCGGGCATGATAGATAGGAAACTGTGCGGTGAATGGGGTGCAGGCTGCTTTTAAACGGGAAAAGCAGCCTGCACGTAGTGTCGGCGGCCATTGTTGGCCGTGCGTCCGTTTAACATTGGCGCGGCATTGTATAGTGAATTCAAATAAAAATGAGACAAGGCGGCGAGCCGCAAGGCGTACAGGTGGTACGTCAAGGCGAGCCAACGCCGTATCATTGCGATTTTAATCCACTATACCGCAAAAAAGCAGCCTGCACTTTAAACACGCATCGTCAAAGTGCAGGCTGCTTTGGGTTAAATACCGATACTCAAATTATTCGGCACGGCGGTATGCGGCATCCGCTTCGTCAAAACGTTGCTGCACGGCGGTGCTTGGCGCTTTGTCCAGCAGCGATACGATGACCACGGCCAATCCGCAGGCGATGAAGCCCGGAATCATTTCATACACGTTTTCCAGCCAGGATGCACTGTCTTTGAACATCGGACCCCATGCAATCACCACCACTGCGCCGGCGATCATACCGGCCAATGCGCCTTTGGCGGTCATGCGTTTCCACAGCAGCGACAGAATCACCACCGGACCGAAGGCCGCGCCGAAGCCCGCCCATGCGTTGGCCACCAAGCCCAGCACTTCGCTTTCGGGGTTATAGGCAATGACGATGGAAATCACGGCAATCAGCAATACCATCATGCGGCCGAGCCACACCAGTTCTTTTTGCGATGCGTTCGGGCGGAAGAAGCCTTTGTAGAAGTCTTCGGTGATGGCGCTGGAACACAGCAGCAGTTGGCAGGACAAGGTGGACATCACCGCCGCTAAAATGGCCGACAGGATAATGCCGACAATCCAAGGGTTGAACAGCAATGTGGTCAGGGCGATGAAGATACGCTCTTTTTTACCCGCCAACGCGCCCACATCGGCAGGGTTCGCGCCGAAATAGGCAATGCCGAAATAGCCCACGGCCACCGCGCCGCCCAAGCACAAAATCATCCACGTCATGCCGATGCGGCGCGCGCTGTGCAGCGATTTCACGCTTTCCGCAGCCATGAAACGCGCCAAAATGTGCGGCTGGCCGAAGTAGCCCAAGCCCCATGCGGCGGCAGATATGGCGGCCAACCAGCCTGCACCTTCCGTGGGGAAGAGTTGGCTGTATTGCACGCCGCTTTGAGTGGCAGCCTGCGCAATGGCGGCATTCATTTCTGCCGCTCCGCCCAGCGCCAAATACACCATCACCGGTGCCAAAATCAGCGCAAAAATCATCAGCGAGGCTTGCAGCGTGTCCGTCCAGCTCACGGCCAAAAATCCGCCGATAAACGTGTAAATGATGGTGGCACCCGCACCCAGCCACATGGCGGTTTCGTAGCTCATGCCTTCAAACAGGCTTTGGAACAGCCGCGCACCCGCCACAATGCCGGAAGCGCAATAAATCGTAAAGAAAAACAAAATGATGGCGGCGGAAACCACTTTCATCAGTTTGCCATGTTCGCCGAAACGGTGCGCGAAATATTCGGGCAGCGTCAAAGCGTTGTTGTTCAATTCGGTGTGCACGCGCAACCGGCCGGACACCAGCAGCCAGTTGAAATACGCGCCGATGGTCAGGCCGATGGCAATCCATGCCTCAATCAGGCCGGAAGCGTAAATCGCGCCAGGCAGGCCCATCAGCAGCCAGCCCGACATATCGGACGCGCCGGCCGACATGGCGGTGACGAACGCGCCCAAACTGCGGCCGCCCAAAATATAATCATCAAAATTACGCGTGGAAAAATAGGCGAAAAAACCGATGCCCAAAACGGCCACCAGATATAGCCCGAACGTGATATAGACTGGATTCATGTTGAAAACTCTCTCATTTAATATTTTTCTTCTTAGCAAAAGCAGCCTGCACTCGGCCGGCGTTTTTGCTGCATAACCCTGCGGGCTGACCGGAATTTAACCCAACTTGACAAATCTCGTCAATATTTTGACGTTCGCAAACAAATTACTTTTACAGGCGGCAATGCTACAATCGCGTTTTTCAACCCGAAAAGCAGCCTGCACCCCGTGCAAAACCGCCCCGCCATGACCGCTTCCGCCCTTGCCATCATCGCCCCCACCGCCAGCGGCAAAACCGCGCTTTCCCTGCGCATCGCTGCCGAAGTCCCCTGCGAAATCATCAGCTTGGACAGCGCGTTGGTGTATCGGGACATGGACATCGGCACGGCAAAGCCCAGCACTGCGGAGCAGGCCGCCGTGCCGCACCACCTCATCGACATCATCACGCCGATGGAAAGTTACAGCGCGGCGGATTTTGTGGGCGACTGCGTGCGGCTGGCCGGCGAAATCCGCGCGCGCGGCAGGCTGCCGCTGATTGTGGGCGGCACCATGATGTATTACCACGCGCTCACGCAGGGGCTGAACGAATTGCCCGAAGCCGATGCCACCGTCCGCGCCGAACTGCAACGGCAGAAGCAGCAGCACGGCCTGCACAGCCTTTACGAACAACTGCGACGCGCCGACCCGGAAACCGCCGCCCGCCTGCCGCCCGGCGACAGCCAGCGTATCGAACGCGCGCTGGAAGTGTTCCTGCTCACCGGTAAACCGCTGTCGCAGCATATCCGCGCCGCACAAAGCGCCCCTGCCCTGCCGCTGCACACCATTGCGCTGATTCCCGAAGACCGCAGCCGCCTGCACGCGCAAATCAACCGCCGCTTCGAACAAATGCTGGACAACGGTTTTGTGGACGAAGTGCGCCGTTTGCAGCAAAAATATCCCGATTTGCCGCCCGACGGCACCGCCATGCGCTGCGTGGGCTACCGCCAAGTGTGGCAATATCTGGACGGGCAAATCAACGAAAGCGAACTCGTGGCACAAGGGCAGGCTGCCACACGCCAACTGGCCAAACGCCAGCTCACCTGGCTGCGCAAACTGCCGTCCGATGCCGTGTTCGACCCGTTCGGCACGGCGGACTATGTGCAGGCTGCCTGCGAAACCGCACAAACCCTTTATTCATCACTCAAATCCGCATCATGAACCACACCCCCGCCCCCTTGAAACGCCGCCTGACCGCCCTGCTCTACGAATCGCTGCTGGTGGGGGCAGTGACCATGCTGGCTGGCGCACTGGCCGGCGGCTGCACCACGCTCATGCAGCAATTCGCCCCCGCGCTGCTGCCCGTGTCGTCCTGGCTCACGGTCGGCCTGCTGTTGGGCGCATGGTGGCTGTATTTCCGGCTCAACTGGGTGCGCGAAAAGCAAACCCTGCCCATGCGCGTGTGGCACATCGGCCTGGCGGACGCGAAAAGCAGCCTGCACCCCGCGCCGCGCCAACTGCTGTACCGCTTTTTATGGGCGTGCGTATTCATCGTCTTCGTGCCGCTGCTGGTTTATGCCGCCTGCCGCCATTTCGGCCTGACGCAAAAAAATGCAGGCTGCCTTGCCCTGTTTTGGTGGATACTGCCGTGGGGCTTCGCCTTGTTCCACCCGCGCCGCCAGTTTTTATACGACTATCTGGCCGGCACGGAATTGATTGATTTGCGCGAACAGAAAAAATAAACGGCAAAAAGCAGCCTGCACATTTGAAAACGAAGTGCAGGCTGCTTTTTTATTATGCCGATGCCCTTAATGTGCCGCCGAAGCAGCAGACGAAGCCGCCGCCTGCACCAGCACGTTGTCTTTCGGTTTCAAATCCACCGCGCCGCCTTGGCTTGGACGCCATTTCTCTTCCACACGCCACACGCCGGCATTGTCCTCCACGCGGACATACCAGTGCGCGGTGTTCGGCAATGCAGCCTGCAAATCGGCCGCGTATTCCGCCTTATCGCCCGAAAGCGCGCCGGTCGGCTTCAAATCCACCACATGGTCGTCCGCCTTTCGCGTGGGGTGCAGCAACGACAGCTTCAATGGCTGGCCATGGTCGAAATGACCGGCAATAAACACTTTCGCCGCCGAACCGTCCGCATTGAACAGCACCTGCGCCACAATGCCGCGCTTGGCCGCTTCCACGTCGCGCTCCAACTGCAAATTGATGTGTTTGCCGTCTTTGTAATAATCGTCGCTGACCAAATCGGTTACGGTGTTGCTGGCAATGTTCAGCGTAACAAATGCCGCCACCACCACAATCATCGGGCCGCTCATCAGCATCCAAAACACAGGCTGGCGGTACCATGGGGCTTGGTCTCGGATATTTTCGGGCGTCTGCGCCATGGTTTATTCTCCAATGAAAATCGATTTCTCTTTAATTTCGCGCACTTCGGATTCCGGCTGCCCTTCGTAGCGGTAACGGAACGTGAACACGATGGGGTGGCTGCCTTTTTCGGCGTATTCGGGCGGCACGTTCACCTGCACGGGCGCACTTACCAGCTGGCCGGCCGGCACGACGATGCCTTGCGGCGGCATGCCGGTGATGTGGATGTCTTCCAAGCCCGACACTTCGGCGGTTACGATTTGCGTCTTGTCGCTGGCGTTGCTGATGCTTAAGTTATAGCTGTTTTCCAGCAGCCCCTGCGTGTTCTCGCGCACCATCACGCCGCGGTCTTTAATCACGTCAATCTGCATGGTCTGCCGTGTGGCAATGCCCACCGCCAAGCCGATAACCGCCGCCAGCAAAACGCCGCCGTAGCCCACCACTTTGGGGCGCAACAGGCGTTTTTTAATGTCTTGATCGGTGTATTCGTGTTTAAGCACGGCTTCGGTGGTGTAGCGGATAAGGCCGCGCGGATAGCCCATTTTGTCCATTACTTCATCGCAGGCGTCAATGCAGGCTGCACAACCGATGCACTGGTATTGCAGGCCGTCGCGGATGTCGATGCCCACGGGGCACACCTGCACGCACATGGTGCAGTTGATGCAGTCGCCGATGCCGCCTTCGCCGCGTTCTGCGGTTTTTTTGCGTGCGCCGCGCGGTTCGCCGCGTTCTTCGTCATACGAAATCACCAACGTGTCGTGGTCAAACATGGCACTTTGGAAGCGGGCATACGGGCACATGTGCAGGCACACTTGTTCGCGCATAATGTGGCCGAACAGCCAGGTAACGAAGCCGTAAAACGCGGCCGTACCCAAAGCGATATGCCCTGCCGTGCCGTTGAAAATGGCCGGCACGAATTCGCGGATGGGCGTAAACCAGCCTGCAAACGTGATGCCCGTCCAGGCGGCCACAATGAAAATCAAAAAATATTTCAGGGCTTTGATGCGGATTTTGCGGAAATTCCACGGTTCTTTGTCGAGTTTCAGACGTTTGTTGCGGTCGCCTTCGACAAAGTGGTCAATCCAAAGCATGATTTCGGTATACACCGTTTGCGGACAGGAATAGCCGCACCATAGGCGGCCGGCCACGGTCGTCCACCAAAACAGGCCGAATGCCGACACAATCAGCAATCCGGTGAGGTACAGCAAATCGGCCGGCTCGAACACGAGGCTGAAAATATAAAAATGGCGGCCGAGAACGTCGAACCAAACTGCCTGCCGCCCGTCCCAGTTAATCCACGGTATGCCGTAGAAAAAAAGCTGGGTGGCCAGAATCATGATAATGCGGATATTGGCAAAGCGTCCTTTTGCCAGCTTCGGATGGATGCGTTTCGCGCCTTGGTAAACCTGTATCGGCTGCTCTTTAACTTTTTTTTGGGGTTGCGGTTCTTCCATTTGGTGTTCCTCGTCAATGGATGGTGCTGCTTTTGTTTATAAATTATCGCGCCATTATACGCCTGCGTTCGGGCGGGATAAATAGCAATAGGCGATTCAAATCGACCCGATACCGTGTTGGCATATTCCGTTAAAGTTTCCTATAATATAAAACTTTAAAAGTGCAGGCTGCTTTTTGCCCTGCGACCACTAACCAATCAAGGAACCCTATCATGACTGAAGCATCTGTTTGGCAAACCGCCCCTTTGAATGCAACCGTTGACCATGTTTTATCGCGTTATCACGACACGCACCGCCGCCAGTTGGAGGGCATTCTGCCGCTGTTGGACAAAGTGCGCCAAGTCCACCAAGACACGTTTCCGGCCGATTTGTATCCCGTGGTGATGCATTTGGCGCAGGAATTGGATTCGCACATGCAAAAAGAAGAACGCATGCTGTTCCCCATGATTAAGCAGGGCATGGGACGCAATGCCGCCATGCCGGTGCGCGTGATGATGATGGAGCACGACGACCACTCTTCGCTCACCGAACAAATTTTGCAACTGACCGACCAGCTCACGCCGCCGGCCGATGCGTGCGGTTCTTGGCAAAACCTGTATGCGCAACTGCGCGAACTTTTGACTGATTTGCACGACCATATCGAGCTGGAAAACACCATCCTGTTCCCGCGCGCACTGAACGAATAGGCGCAAGGTTTGCAATTTTCAGGCCAACTGTTATAGTGCAGGCTGCTTTTGGTGATTCATCCGAAAGCAGCCTGCACTTTCACATTGTCCATTCGAAGACCCATCATGATGCCCCAATTCACTCAAACCGCCGGTGCGGCAGATTCCGCCGCACAACTGGCACACAGCGTGGCGCAAAACCTGCGCAGCATTTTGGCACAGAAAGAACACGCCGTATTGGCCGTATCGGGCGGCAAATCGCCCATCGCCTTTTTTCAGGCGCTCAACACGGAAGACTTGGACTGGCGGCGCGTCCGCATCACGCTGGTGGACGAACGCATCGTGCCCGTTCATCATGCCGACAGCAACACGCAGCTGGTCCGCCAACACCTGCTGCAAAACCAAGCCGCGCAAGCACAATGGCTGCCGATGATTGACGACAACGCCACCGAAAGCAGCCTGCACAATATCGAACAGGCCGTGGCCTTCGCCCTGCAACATTACCAACAACCCGACGTGCTGGTGCTCGGCATGGGCGCAGACGGACACACCGCCAGCATTTTCCCGCAGGCACCGCAATTTGCCGACGCAGTTGCCCCAGATTACCCGCAGCCGCTGCTGCACACCACGCCCGTTACCGCGCCGCACGAACGCATTTCCATGACGCTGGCCGCCATCGAGCGCACACCGTCGGTCTATTTATCGATTGCCGGTGCGGAAAAACTGGCCGTGTACCGCCAAGCCGAGCAAGGCAGAAACCCGCAGTTCCCCATCAGCTATGTTTTGACTTCCGCAGAGGTATCCGTCCATGTCTTCTACCACCCCTAAATCCGCAAACTATCCGCGCCTGGTTGCCGATATTGGCGGCACCAACGCCCGATTCGCACTGGAAACCGCACACCAGCAGTTCGAATACATCGAAGTGCTGCCCTGCAACGACTACGACACCATTGTCGATGCGGCAAAAGAATTCCTGCGGCGCGCCGGCAATCCCGATATCAAGCACGCTTCGGTGGCCATTGCCAACCCTGTGGTGGGCGACTGGCTGCAAATGACCAACCACCACTGGGCGTTTTCCATCGAAACTACACGCCAAGCCCTGAAACTGGATACTTTGTTGTTTATCAACGACTTCACCGCGCAGGCACTCGCCATTACCAAAGCACAGCCGCAGGATTTGGTGCAGGTGGGCGGCTTCCAAGCCATTGAAGACGCCCCCAAAGCCGTTATCGGGCCGGGCACGGGCTTGGGCGTGAGCGGGCTGATTCCGTCGCCCACGGGCTATGTGCCGCTGGCTGGCGAAGGCGGGCACACCAGCTTCCCGCCGTTTGACGACACCGAAATCATGATTTGGCAATACGCCAAGAAAAAACACGGCCATGTGTCCGCCGAACGCTTTTTAAGCGGCGCAGGTTTGGTGCTGATTTATGACGCGCTTTCCGAACGCGAAGGCGTGAAACGGCAAAAAATCACGCCCGCCGAAATCAGCGAACGCGCATTGAGCGGCTCGTCGCCCCTGTGCCGCTTAACATTGGACATTTTCTGCGCCATGCTCGGCACCATCGCCTCCAATCTGGCGCTCACGCTGGGCGCGCGCGGCGGCGTGTATCTGTGCGGCGGCATCATCCCGCGCTTCATCGACTATTTCAAAGCATCGCCCTTCCGCAGCCGCTTTGAAAACAAAGGCCGCTTCGATGCGTATCTGGCCGCCATCCCCGTGTATGTGGTGTTGAGCAAATACCCCGGCATTACCGGCGCGGCAGTGGCACTGGACAACCATTTGGGCCAATAATCCATCAACGCCATCAAAAAGCAGCCTGCACTTCAACATCCAAAGTGCAGGCTGCTTTTTTCATTACCGAAACACGCCTCACGGAGCTTTCGGTTTGCTGTCCAACGCCTCTCGCAGTTTTTCCGCATCCAGCGCATTTTCCCAACGTGCCACCACCACCGTGGCACACGCATTGCCCACCAGATTGGTCAGCGCGCGGCATTCCGACATAAAGCGGTCGATACCCAAAATCAGCGCCATGCCGGCCACCGGAACGCTCGGCACCACCGACAGCGTTGCCGCCAGCGTGATAAAGCCTGCACCGGTCACGCCTGCCGCACCTTTGGAGCTCAACATCGCCACCAGCAGCAGCGAAAACTGTTCGCCCCAGCTCAAATCAATGCCGACCGCCTGCGCAATGAACAACGCCGCCATCGTCATATAAATATTCGTGCCGTCCAGATTGAACGAATAACCGGTTGGAATCACCAAGCCCACCACCGATTTTTCGCAGCCTGCTTTTTCCATTTTCTGCATCAAAGTCGGCAGCGCCGCCTCGGACGATGACGTGCCCAGCACCAGCCACATTTCGTCTTTGATGTATTTCACCAGCTCGATAATGGAAAAGCCGTTGTATTTCGCCACCGCGCCCAGCACCACCAGCACAAACAAAATCGACGTGATATAAAACGTCGCCACCAGCAACAGCAGGCTGCCGATGGACGAAATGCCGTATTTACCGATGGCAAACGCCATGGCGCCGAACGCGCCGACAGGCGCCAAATTCATCAGTATCGCCACCATGCGGAACACGGGTGCGGACAATTCCTGCAGCAAATTGGTAATCGGGCGCGCTTTATCGCCCGCCATCGCCAGCGATACGCCGAACAAAATCGATACAAACAAAACCTGCAAAATATTGCCGTTCACCAACGGGCTGACAATGGTATCGGGGATAATGTTCATCAAAAAACCGACCACCGAGCTGTCTTTCGCCTTATCCACATAAGTGCTGACTTTGCCGGCATCCAGCGTGGCCGGGTCGATGTTCAAATGCGAACCGGGCTGGATCACGTTCGCCACCAGCATGCCCACCAGCAGCGCCAATGTGGAAAACGTCAGGAAATAAGCAAACGATTTGCCTGCCACGCGGCCAACTTTTTTCATATTGGTCATGCCGGCAATACCGGTCACCACGGTTAGGAAAATCACGGGGGCGATAATCATTTTGACGATTTTAATGAACGCATCGCCCAGCGGTTTCATGGCTTCGCCGGTGTGCGGGAAAAAGTGTCCCAGCAAAATGCCCACCACGATGGCAAAAATCACCTGCACATATAAAATTTCTGTTTTTTAATCAGATGGTGCTTGCGTTATCCGTAAATCCGCTCTCTCGTTTTTATCAGGGCAGTGAATGCCGAACGGCTGTCGACGAGGTCCGGCAAGTGGGGCTGCGTAAACAATTCGTCTACTTCTGCCATCAGCTGTTCTGCTTTTTCCAGCAGTGCTTCGTAGGAGGATTCGCCGCGTTTGATGGCGAGCAGTTCGTCGCGGTTGGGGCGGCGCGGGCGGATTTCGCCGTGGCGGGCGATGTCGCGG
>ERZ772772.2341-NODE-2341-length-11295-cov-3.455338_pt1 | contig 11295 bp, 7 predicted proteins | sample MGYA00511484_ERZ772772 | MGnify/ENA primary metagenome ERZ772772 (study PRJEB29015, sample SAMEA2737913) | human oral metagenome | biome: human oral; feature: human-associated habitat; material: dental | place: China | collected 2088 ... | reverse complement strand
TTGCCTTGGCTAAGTCTTCTTCGCTTACCATGATTACGGGGCCGGTACAACCCATTCCCGTTTCGGCATAGATGCCTTCCTTCCAAAGAGCCTTGCAGGCATCTTCGATTTCGATAACATCGATTCCGGGAATACCGGCATCAACGGTTTTCTTAGGCGGAGCCTTTACTTCTTCGGCAGCGGCTGCTGCAACGGGCTTTGCTCCGGGCATATCTTCCAAAAGCTCATCCAAGCCCGCCTTTTTAGCGGCCTTGAGTTCTTCTGCATAGATACCGTGAACATTGTTCTTTGCACAGTCGGCGACGAATTTTAAGGCATTGGCTATGGCCGGAGCTCCCGATGCCCTCGAAATAATTCCGACAACATCATCATAGCCCGAACCGATACAGGGGCCGTAACCGAATCCTGAGCCTTCATAGCTTCCGCCCGTTACAAAGGAAGAAAAGAGCTTAATCAGCAAGTTTCCTGTAAGGGTATCGCAAACCATTACATCGGGAGTTCCCTGCAAGAGGTCGTTTCCTCTCATGCGGACACCTCCGTCTGCACGGTTCGATTCGGTGTAGTTTACCTTGTAGCCCTTTTCCTTCATTTTGTTTAGAGCCTTTTCAATAACGGCGATACCGTCAATGTTTAAAAGACCTACAGTGGGCTCGGCTATTCCTGAAGCCTTGGCAACAGCAACACCGCCGATAGCATTTAAAAGCATGGCCTTGTAGCGGTTTGCATCGGTTGTTCCCGTAGTGGTGGCAAGAATCATCTCGCGGCCCTTTCCGGGGGTTACAACCTTTCCTACGGTGCTTACGCCCAAGGGGAAGTTATAGTGCATGGTTACACAAGCCTTAATTGTTCCTTCCTTAAAAAGGCGTTCCATTTCTTTATGAGCATCTTCGAGAGTTGCTGCAGGGAAATGTTTTAAGCCCTTTGCTTCCGGTCCTCCGATGAGGATCACATCCAGATCGGGATTTCTTTTTGCGGCAAGCTCTGCGGCATAAACAAGTTCCGCTTCGCCGTGCTCGCTTCCCGGAATTGTTAAACCGACGGGGAATCGGCCGGCAAAGGAGCCGCCCTCAAGCCCTTCGGCAAGTCCTAAAAATAAATCAGCAATTTGTTTTTTATCTGCCATATTCTTATCTCCTTAGTTTTGGGATTTGAGAATATTTTCAGCTACATTTCTCATTGCTTCGGCAACAATCTTCTTTATTCCGGCTGTGTCCTGACCGGCAGATGCGGAGCCTTTTCCGTCATTGGCTTCAATTAAGAAGCTTAAGCCGTCGAAGAGGTTTGTAAGACGGCCGAGGAATAAACTTCCCTTTCCGATTATCATTGTATTTTTGAGTTTTCCTGCCATCATATCGCGGCGTGCATGTCCGATAAAGGGAACACCCGAAGGGATATGTCCCTGAGTGGGAGCAAAGCCGACAACTCCGTGTTTTTTTACGAATTCGGCAATTTGAGTTTTTTCAAGCTGGCCTTTCATAACGCTTAAAGCGGCAATCATCTTTACGTTTGCTTCTGGTACGTTACCGGCACCTGCTGGAGCGGTAATTTCGTGGTTTTGAAGCTCTGCCGAGTATTTTTCGATGTCGGTCATCTTTAAACCGGCGGCATTAAGAGGATCGTAAACCAATACGCTCATAACGGCCTGAGGGGCGGAACCGGAAGAAATTACGTGCTTTCCTACAACTTCGGTATTGATAACGGGGTTTACTCCGTCGTCTGCACTGAGCATAACGGCAAAGCCTCCGATCATATCTTCAAAGAGGGGAAGGTCTTTTTTTACATGGTCTTTTCCGTTCATACCGAGCTTGGGTACAGAACCTCCCGAAACGACCATTACGTTTTTAAAGATACCGGCTGCTACAAGGGCTGCTCCGTGGATAATTGCGTGAACGGGAGCTGCACAGAATCCTCGAACGTCTGAACCGGTTGCATTTACACAGCCCGATTTTTCTCCGACTGCCTTTGCAATGTTTCCGCCGCCTCTTTGGTTAATATCGCCAGCGGCTTCTTCAGAACATTCGATGATGTATTCGACATCTTTCATATCGATGCCTTCGAGTTTTCCCATGTGCCATGCGGAAAGAATACCGGAAGCCTTTGTGGCGAGGTTTTCAAGCATGGTGTGGGCACTTAAGTTTTCGTCCGTGTCGTGAGCCTGCTTTACACAACCGATGAGTTTTCCCTGTTCGTAAAGACCTTCTGCTGTGTGGGCATCAACCATTTTTTTGATTTCGGCAATGTCGTGGCCTTCACCGAGCTTAATGTCTTGAGTTTTCATCATCGGATGATTTTCGATGAGTTTTGCAGCTTGGGCTGTGAATTCTTTTGAAAAGTAAACGAGCTCAAAAACGTCGGCATGTTTCATCAAAATATAGAACTCGGCCTGAGTCATAATTTCGCCGAATTTACCCTTTCTTTCGGCCTTTTTTGCATCCTTATACCAAGGTTCGGGGATTTTTTCCAAGTCTTCGGGAGCCATGTTTCCGATATAAACTTGGTTAGGCGGATAGTTTACTGCCTCTTCAAAGCTGCGCAAGTGAGAGGGTATTGCCTTTAAATATTCATCCTCAGGGTTTGCAAGCCTTGTGCCTGTTTGAGTTGAACCGTTGTGAAAAAGAAGATCGGGAGCATGAACTAAGATGTAGCTTGCTCCTTTTATAGCGACTTTTGCCATAATGCCTCCAAAAAATTTATATAAAATTTAAAATGCTTTGCCAATTAATAATGATGGCTTTTTTATTCTATATTAAATTCATTTATTATTCAAGGGTCTATATATTATAGAATTTAAACGCAAAGGATTCATAAGTTCAATTTATAATTACCCATTGCCAATTTTCCCTATACCATCCCCGCTTTTTCAAAATGCTTTTTTAATATCCGCATAGAAAGCCACGCTCCCGCGAAACTTGTTATAACCGTCAATGCAATCATAGAACCGTACATCTGCCATGAGCCTACAACATGCAAATACTGTTGTAAAGCTTCATCCGTTAAATGTAAAATCTCCTTTCTTTGCACAAAGTATTCTCCATGCGAAAGATACATAGGCAGGGTGAACAAGGCTGTCTGCAATGTGGAGCCCAGCACATAGGACAGAATAATTGCTTTTTTATCTTTGTACTTCATCGTTGACGCAAGAGTCTCCGCAATGAACCAGCCGATAATTGAAAGGCCGACGCCTATTCCGTTTGCCGCCATAAATCCCGGTAAAACGATAATTATCCCCATAATAAAAAAGACGCCCGTTTTTCTTACCTTTGATACCGCCAGCATAAATGCTATCGATACAAAAAACAGCGTAATCGGGATATTGGCTATCGTGCCGAAAAGCGTTAATGCAGCGAGTGCTCCCGTAATAAAGAAAATCAATAGTGCAACCGCAGCGAAGATTCCGATAAAAATAAAATCCCGTGCATTCAATTTGTTTGTCTTTGTTTCCATAGTTTATATTCTCCTTAAAAAATATTACTAAACTGTAAGTACGATACCGCACCCACAGCAATAGCCGTACATAATCCGTATACAAAATCCGTTTTCGTAAATTTGAGCGGATAGATATTTGTTCTGTTTTTATAATTTTCAATTCCTCTCAGCAAAACCGATGTGGAAAGTTCCTCAGCTATGCGAAGACTTCTAAATAAAATCGGAACAATTATAAGTTCTAAAGAACGAATGGGATGAATTAAAAACCGTAAGCCCGAAATAGAAATTCCTCTTATTTTTAAACTGTCTTTTAAACAGCCGTAATCTTCTTTTAAGGACGGGAGATACCTAAATACAACGATTAAGGGAATTGCTATTATGTTTGGAAATTTCATCGTCTGCATAGCCGATATAATAGAGGGCATAGAAGTTTTCTTTTTCAAGAATATAATCATCATAACCGCAATAACGAATTTTTGAATAAAATAACTTAAAGATACAATCATGAGAGCAATTGTCGAATTCGGAATATAATGAATATAAAACATCGACACGGCAATGATACTATACATTCCGCTATATAAAACGGATTCACGATAAGCGCGCACATCCCATAAATAGAAATTACAAATAATAAGTAAAACATGTGAGGGGAGGGGCTTATTGACGGCAAGACCGAACGAGATAAAAATAAATACAATGCCGAGTACCGTTCTCGGATCCGCTTTTCTTTTTGTATTCACTTCACATTTCCTCCTTTTTACTTAAACGCTCCCAGAGCATTTTCTTGGTATCATTATTTAAATTGAAATCAGCGTGAACCATTCCGCTTTTTAAATAAATAATTCTGTTACAGACAGACAGTAAAAATTCATAATCATGCGATATTACAAATATAAGCCTACCTGCATTTGCCGCAGTGAGAATACTTTTAGAAACCAAATCCATAGAATGTTTATCCAAGCCGCTTGTCGGTTCATCCAAAAAAAGTATCTTACTGTTATTGCAAAAAGCCGCTGCAATGGTAAGCCGTTGCTTTTGACCTCTTGAGAGGGCAAGCGGATGCCATTCTTTTAAATCAAGAATTTCAAAATCCGATAAAACGGTTTCTTTTTCCGTGCCGCTCAAACCGCCGCCTTTTTTTCCTATATCCAATTCATCCTCTACGGTATTACCGAAAAGTTGAAAGTCGGAGTCCTGCATGACAAAATATATACTCCCCGCCCTTTTCTTATAGCTCCGCTTTTCTCCTTTAATCAAAACGCTTCCGCTTTTTTCTTTTAATAAGCCTGTACACAATTTAGCGAGAGTTGTTTTACCCGCTCCATTTTCACCGATAATGCCGATAACTTCTTTTTCATAAGCTCTTATTGATATGTCTTTAAGCACATCGGTTTTTTCCTGTTTTGAATGTGAATATGAAATATTTTTTATTTCAAGCAATGGGGTGGTTTTATCGATAATACTTTTAGAATGAACCGTATCGAGATTTTCCAAATATATGGGTCGAATATTTTTATTGTTTTTTTGCAGCTCAAAAAATTCATCTTTTGAGTATTCGCCCGTAATTCTTCCCTTATCCATAACGAGCATACGGCTGCATAAGGTTGAAAGATAAAATAATCGATGCTCCAAAACGATAATGGTTTTCCCTTCTTCTTTTAAGCTCCGTAATATGTTTTCCAAATCAAAGATGGAATGAATATCCAGATTAGCTGTAGGCTCATCGAACAAAAAAATGTCAGGCGACATCGCATAGCATGACGCGATAGCCAGTTTTTGTTTTTCACCGCTTGAAAGTTTAAAGATACTCTTCTCTTTTAGATGATTTATTCCAAGCAGTTTCAAACTGTTGTCTACCCTTTTCAGTATTTCTTCCCTGTTCAAAAGCATATTGCTGCAGCCGAAAGCCGCTTCACTAAAAGGATCGGTCATAAAAAACTGACTTCGCGGGTCTTGGAATACACAGCCTACCATGCAGCCTATTTGTGAAAGCTCCATAGTGCGTATATCTTTTCCGTTTAGATAAGCTTCGCCCGTTAATACTCCGTCATAGTAATGCGAGATAAGGCCGTTGATAACAGAGCCGAGTGTGCTCTTCCCGCTTCCGCTTTTTCCGGTAATGACAACAAATTCTCCTTTTTTTATTTCGAGGTTTATATTGTCGAGAATGAGAAGACCTGTCCTTGTTTTATACGAAATATCTTTTAGCGAGAGCACATTCCGCTCCCGTATTGTGCTTTCCACAGCCGAGCATAGTACCCATCTTTTTCCAAAAGTTCTCTATGCTTTCCTCTTTCAAGCAATTTTCCTTTTTGAAACACAAGAATTTGATCTGCCTTTTGAATAGTCCTTAAATGATGAGCGATCACTATGACCGTTCTGTTTTTTGCAAGTTCTGTAATGGCATCCTGTATTAAAGACTCATTTACGGGATCGACATTACTGGTCATCTCGTCGAGGATTAAAATCGGAGCATCTTTTAAAAAGGCGCGTGCAATGGAAATCCGCTGTCTTTGTCCACCGGATAAGAGACTACCGTTTTCTCCAATATCCGTTTCATAGCCTTTCGGCAAGCTCATAATAAAATCGTGAATCTTTGCCTTTTTTGCAGCTTCGATAATTTCTTCTTTCGTTGCTCCTTTTTTTCCTACTCGGATATTTTCTTCGATGGTGTTATCAAATAGCTGAACATTTTGCATAACAATGCTGATGCGATCCAAAAGTTCATCGTAGGGAATATCTCGTATATCAATTCCGCCGAGCGTAATACTTCCGCCTTGCACATCGTAAAACCGCAACAGCAAATTCGTAACCGTCGTCTTACCGCTTCCCGATTCTCCTACAAGCGCGGTCATCGTTTTTTCCGGAACGGAAAAATTTATTCCATTCATTTTGAACTCATCTTCTTCATAAGAAAATGCTACATCGTTAAAAACAATATCGTTTTGTGCAGGAGTAACTCCGTCCGTTTTATCGGCTATTACCTCGGCATGAAGAATTTTTCCCAAGCGGTGATAGCTATCTACGGCAGACACATAATACATATAGTGTGTTTCCATCGCTGCAAAAGGTTTATAAAATTCTTTTGAAATGACTGCGATAATCATAAAGCTGAGCACATCAATGCTTCCACTTAATGCGGCAAGACCGGAATAAATAAAAAGAACAAAATACCCTGCATCGATTAAAAACGAAAAGACCGAAAGCTGTCTTGCCTTAAAACGGGAAGCAGCCTTACTTGTTTCTCCGAATTTTTTTGTCTTTTCAAAAAGTTCATTATCCAGACTTTTATTATGCGAAAAACTTTTGAGCACCGGAATACCGCGTACATATTCAACAAATAAACTCACCATATCGGCAAGGGCGGAATTATTGTTATGTTCCGTTTTTTGTGCTCCTTTAATTGTGTAAAAAAGGTAGGCAAGCGGAAGCGGAATCGACGCGGCCATAACAAGGGCTGCTTTAAGGTTGATAAAGCAAAGACCTATAAATACCGCAAGCGCAATGAGAAAATCACCGAACATCCGCGGCCACATATGACCGACCACCATGGACATATTGTCCACATCTTTATGAAGAATTGTATTTAATTCTCCCAGCCGTTCATTCGTATAAAAGCCCAAACTAAACAGCTTTAATTTTACAATCATCCGCTCCCGTATTTGCTGCACCACATCAAAGCCGGCTCCGTGCTTTTTTAAGTCGGCAATCATATTGCAAAGTCCCTTAAAAACGACCAAGCCTATCAGCGTTGCAAAAGCCCCGTAGAGTCCCTGCACATCAGTCCCGGCAGCAATCTTAAACAAAATCGAAAACACCGTAAGCAACATCCCCACGGAGCTCAATCCGTACAAGGTAAAAAACAGAGAAGAAATACATACATCGATTTTTCCCCGCTTACTCAAAAATGCAAATAATTCTTTATACATAAAAACTCTTCTTATCTAATTGTTAATTAGGAATTAATTCCCCGCGACTTCCCATCCGGCGGCTTTTTGTTGTTCTTGTATCATCTCAAAGTAGGTGCCGCGCTTTTGCATAAGTTCCGTATGAGTCCCTTTTTCTTCGATGCGGCCGTTTTTCAATACGATGATTTGATCTGCATTACGAATGGTGTTCAGCCGATGAGCGATGACAAAGACGGTTTTACCCTGCATAAGCGTATCCAAGGCGGCGTTGATTTTCCATTCGTTGTCGGCATCGAGTGAGGCGGTTGATTCATCCAAAAGCACGATGGGTGCATTTTTTAAAAGAGCACGGGCAATAGCAATGCGCTGTCTTTCGCCGCCTGAAAGAGCAGCCCCGCCTTCCGCAAGCAGGGTGTTATATCCGTCAGGCAACTCGCTGATAAACTCATGACATTGAGCCGCCTGTGCCGCAGCGATAACCTCCGATTCCGAAGCATCGGGCTTTCCGATTTTAATATTATTGTAAATGGTGTCCGACAGTAAAATGCTGTCTTGAAACACCGCACTGACGGACTGCAAAAGCGTATCGGGTTCTGTTTCTTTTATATCCTTTCCGCCGATTTTAACCGTACCTTTTTGCGGATCCCAAAAGCGGGCTATCAAATTGGCAATCGTGGTTTTGCCTGAACCTGACGGGCCGATAAGAGCAGTTACCGTTCCCTGCTTTGCCTCAAAAGAAATGGAATGCAATACCGCTGTTTGTTTTGCACCGTCTATTTCCCGTTCGGCATTAGCTTCACCGCTTTGGTTTTGAAACGTATGGAACGGTTCTCGATAAGAAAATGAAACATTTTCAAAGGAAACGTCAAAAGGCTGACTTTGTTCCTGCCTTGTTTTCCCCGCCGTTGTGCCGGTATTTACCTTTGCAGTTCCGGCGGTTTGTAAACACGGTAGGGGTTGAGCCGTATACGCTTTTTGCACATGTTCCGCCGCAGGCTTTAAACCTTTTAGTAAACCGTATGCGTGTTCAAATGAAATTAATACCCCCGAAAGCGCAAGGCTCATCAACATAAAAGCGGTGAGTTTTTCGGGGCTGACCGATCCGCTCTTCAGAATATATACCGAAGATAAAAGAGCAAGCGGTAGTAAAAAATGAGCTGCTATAAAATAGACGGCAGCAGGCAGCGAAAGTTTTATTTCCGCTTTGATATTGGTTTTCCTTACCGTTTCCAACGAGTACAGCATTCTGTCAAATTTCTCTCCGGTTAGATTATACGCCTTAAACACTTTGATTCCTTTAATGTATTCCAGCACAATGGAAATCATACGAGCGGTGAGTCGATGCTTTTCATTTCCGAAATGTTCCGCCAAGCTGTTTCCCCAATGCAAAAACGGAACAAGCACAAGGAGCGTTATTGTTTGCGCTATCGCCAAGGGAACATCGATACAATACATACCGATTAAAATCAGCGCCGCCGTTACCGCAGTTTTTACCAGTGCGGGAAGCGTATGCGTAATGATCAGTTCAAAATTGGTAATATCTTTTACAAGGGTTTCCAAAAGAGCGCCTGAACTGTGCCGGTTAAAATAGCCGAGGCTTAACGCGCGATAGTGATTTGCCAAATCGAGCCGCATTTGCGCACATACTTCCGCCCCGCGAGCAAAGCAGAGGTAGTAACCCGTGCGGTAAATAATTAAACGGAACACCACCGCTCCCAAACAAATCAGCGAATAGGTAATGATAATTTCTCCGGTCAATGTGTTACGTACTAATCCGACCACCGTAAAATAGAGCATAATGTATAAGAGCATACCGCCCACGGAATCAAGCGACATTAAAATAATCGGCAGCCTTAATTCTTTCCGTTTTTCTTTTAATATATGTGCAATCAGTTTTAACATATCAGTTTTCCTCCTTTACATTTATACTACCGTGGTTGAGAGCGGATATGTACGTGCGCTGCATCTGTGCATACAAACCGTTTTTATTCATCAGTTCAGTATGGCTACCTTGTTCAGCGATGCTGCCTTTTTCAAAGACAAAAATAGTATCCGCATTTTTTATCGTGTGCAGACGGTGCGCAATCATAATGACCGTTTTTCCTTTGAGCAAATTTTGCAATGCGATTTGGATCTTATGTTCATTTTGAATGTCCGAATATGAAGTTGCTTCATCAAAAATGAGGATAGGCGCATTTTTAACTAACGCACGCGCAATAGAAATCCGCTGCCGCTCTCCGCCTGAAACCTTTACACCCTCTGTGCCGATTTTCGTTTCATAACCGTCGGGTAAACTCATAATAAAATCGTCAATTTGAGCTGCCTGTGCTGCCTTGCGTACTTCCTCCAAAGAAGCGTCACTTCCCATGCGGATATTTTCGAGCAGCGTGTCTCCCAATAAAAACACATCTTGAAACACAAACGAGGTAAGCGCCATAAGGTTCTCCGTTTGCAGTTCCGTAACGGGAATACCGCCGATAGAAATAGTGCCCGCAGAGCTATCCCAATATCGTCCGATAAGCTGGGCGGCGGTGGTTTTGCCTGCACCGGAAGCTCCGACAAAGGCATTGACGGTTCCCGCCTTTACACATAGCGAAACATCATTTAAAGCATTCCGTCCGTCTTCTCCATACGAAAATGAAACACCGTCAAACCGGACATCATAACGGCCGTTTAGCGGAAGCGTTTTTGATCCGCTTTTCATCTGAGGCTCTTCCAAAATTTTTTTAACCGCTGCAAGTCCGCCGCCGAGTTCCATCGACTGCATAGCAATCGTAACCGAATTTAAAAACGATGTATAAAAGCACACCGTCAAAAGAATAAAAATCAAAAAAGAAGAAACGGACAGCGAGCCTCTTACATAAAGGAACCCTCCTGCCGGCAGAGTGAATAAGATTGCCGAATCCAAGATAACCGATGCTGCCGAAAGCGGATTACACGAAGCGGTGCACATCTTTTTCCAGCAAACGGTATACGTCTGTAAAGCGGTTTTATACTGTTGAAATTTTTCGGCTGTTACGCGGTACATCTTCATCACCGGCATTGCAGAAATATATTCCGTAGCCGATGCATTCAAGGCTTCCATATCCTTTGCAAAATCGTTCGCCAATCTCGAAAAATTACTTGCCGCTATCATCATCATCGGAACGGCAATACCGAGCAGCATAGGAACGAGCATAACCAATGCCATAAGCCAATGGAGATGCAGCATAAATACAAACATCGCAAGGGGAACAACCGCCGCCTGCGTGAGTTCCAAAGTGCTGTGCGCTAAAAAAGCTTCCACTCTATCGATGTCATCGAACAGGGTTGTCTTGATTTTACCCGCTGCATTTTTTTGAAAGAAGCCTGCATTCAGATACGAGATATGTTGCAAGACTTTTATCTTTACCGTATGCATCGTATTAAATGCCGCTGTGTGCGAACAAATTCCCGCAATCGACATCAACACTGCCTGTACCGCTGCTGCTGCAACACACATAACAGCCCAATGTAAAAGCGCTTCCGCACTCATCGACCGAGCAATAATCATTTCCAAAATCCGATACACCGCAATGTACGGAACCAACGACAACACCGAGCCGATCGCTGCAAGTACCATACCCGCAGCCAATTTTCCCCGCTCCGCCTTAGCCAGCGTAAAAACATACGCCGCTCCAACTTGTTTATCCGCCATAGGCTTTTTCAATTCTTTTTCAGTCATTTCAAATAACTCCTTATCATCATCAAGTGTTAACATCCATGTCTTCAAAACTAAATAATATTGAATATATATTCAGTATTATAGCCTGAAATAAGGAGCGGTTTGCCGCTCCTTCTCTTCCATTGTTTATGCCGCAACTATGGGTTATAACGATTCAACTCCGTGATAATAACATCGGTTCATTAACGTGAACATTTCCATCGCCCATTCGTCGTTTTTATAATGGCGTGCAATTTCTAAAAGCCCCTCAACATA
>ERZ772772.2339-NODE-2339-length-11304-cov-10.239488_pt1 | contig 11304 bp, 9 predicted proteins | sample MGYA00511484_ERZ772772 | MGnify/ENA primary metagenome ERZ772772 (study PRJEB29015, sample SAMEA2737913) | human oral metagenome | biome: human oral; feature: human-associated habitat; material: dental | place: China | collected 2088 ... | reverse complement strand
CATATTTAACGCTCGCATTAAATTTGCGGCGCGAGCTTTTAAATTTACGCTTAAATTTTGACTATCTCGCGCAACGGCAAGCTATAAATTTAAAGGCGCGCTCGCACAGAGGCGCGTTAAATTTAAGCGCGATTTGCGCCGCTTGTGATGCAAAAAAGAAGCCGGAGGCACTAAAATTTAAACCGCCGCCCAAGCGCGCTAGCCCAGTTTCTCGATCTCCTCGGCGATTATCGCATTGATATCGGCTACAATCTCTTCGACCGTACGCTCGCCGTTTACGATATGAAAGATACCTGCATCGCCGTAAAATTTACGGATATCCTCGATCGGCTCCGAAAATACGCGCATTCTGTTTTTAAAGACCTCCGCATTATCGTCCGCTCCGCGAGCGCGCCCCAAAACGCGCTGCTCGGCGACCTCTTCGCTGACGCACACCTCGATGACGGCGCCAAGGGCTACGTCTTCGTCGCCTTGCAACACCTCGTCTAGTTTGCTCATCTGCTCGACGCTCCTTGGATAGCCGTCGATGATGATAAGATCCTTCGGCGAGCTCTTAATCGCGCCGATTATGACGTTTACGACGACGTCGAGCGGGACTAAATTTCCGCCCGAGATGAAGCTGTCTATCTGCCTGCCTAGAGCGCTGCCGCTTGCTACCTCGGCGCGAAGCAGATCGCCGGTGGAGTAGTGCTCGATGCTTTGATTCATACGAGCGATCATGCTCGCATCGGTAGTTTTACCGCTGCCCGGAGCGCCGATGATTAGAAAAAGACTTTTCATTTTTGCTCCTTTTTCTGAAGCCTAAGACCTAGCTCGCGAAGCTGCTCGTCGGTCACGACGCTAGGGGCTTTGGTGAGCGGACACTGCGCGCGCTGCGTTTTAGGAAACGCGATGACCTCGCGGATACTACTTGAGCCTGTAACGAGCATCATCAGCCTATCAAAGCCGATCGCGATACCTCCGTGCGGAGGCGCGCCGAAGCTTAGCGCATCGAGCAGGAAGCCGAATTTCTCCCTCTGCTCTGCAGGCTCGATCTTAAGCAGCCTAAAGACCTTTTCTTGAATGTCCGCTTTGTGGATCCTGATACTGCCGCCGCCAAGCTCGATACCGTTTAGCACGACGTCGTAGGCAATCGAGGTAATATCCTCCAAATCAGGCTCGTCGGGGTTGTTCGGCATAGTGAAAGGATGGTGCATCGCGGAGTAGCTGCCGTCGTCGTTTTGCTCAAACATAGGGAAATTTACGACCCACAAAAACTCAAGCCTGTTCGGATCGATCAGGCCAAGCTCGTTTGCGAGGAAAATTCTAAATCTGCCCATATAATCAAGCACGATTTTCTTTTTGCCCGCGCCGAAAAACACGACGTCGCCGACTTTAAGCTCGCAGCGTTTGATGAGTTCGTCCAGCTCGCTTTTTTCAAAGAATTTTACCAGCGGCCCCTTTAGTCCGTCCTCTTTTACTTGGATAAACGCAAGTCCCTGCGCGCCGAATTTTTTCACGTATTCCTCAAAGCCTTGCATCTGGCGCTTGCTAAATTTCAGATCGCCGCCCTCGACTTTGAGCGCTTTTACGCGGTTAGCTTTGCGGTCTTTGGCTAAATTTGAAAAAATTTCATTGCTCGATTTTTCAAAAATATCGGCTACGTCGATGAAAGGCATATCGTAGCGTAGATCGGGTTTGTCGCTGCCATAAAGCTCCATCGCGTCCTTATACTCCATATGTCTAAAAGGAGTGACGATCTCGCGGCCGCAGGATTTGAAAATGTCCTTTAAAACCTCCTCGGCTACGCTCATTACGTCGTATTGAGTGTTGAAGCTCATCTCGATATCGATCTGCGTAAATTCCGGCTGGCGATCGGCGCGCAGGTCTTCGTCGCGGAAGCAGCGCGCGATCTGGAAGTATTTATCAAAGCCCGAACACATCAAAAGCTGTTTGAAAAGCTGCGGGCTTTGCGGAAGCGCGTAGAAGCTGCCCGGATAGACGCGGCTAGGCACCAGATAATCCCTAGCACCCTCAGGCGTCGCGCGCGTTAAGATCGGCGTTTCGACCTCGACAAAGCCCAGCCTATCGAGCGCGTTTCGCGCGGCGATCGCGGCCTTGGAGCGCATCTTAAATTTATCGAAGCTTCCATCGGCGCGCAGATCTAAAAAGCGGTATTTCAGCTTCGTTTCTTCATTGACGCTTTTATCGCCGATTACGAAAGGAAGCGGCTTGCTCGGATTTTCGATCTGCAGATCCTCTACTACGACTTCGATGTCGCCGGTTTTTAAATTTGGATTTTCCAACCCTTCGCCGCGAGCGCAGATCTTGCCGACGGCTTTTAGGACAAATTCGTTTCGTACTTCGTTTGCAATTTCATACGCTTTTTTGCTATCTTTTGGATCGCACACGAGCTGAAGCAGGCCGCTTCGGTCGCGCAAATCTATAAAAATAACGCCGCCGTGGTCGCGGTAAGAATTTACCCAGCCGCATACGGTTACATTTTTGCCGACGTCGTTTTTACTCAAATCCGTGCAGTAATGACTTCGCAAAATTACTCCTTTTTAATAAAATTTCAAGAGCCGATTATAGTTAAATTTTGCTTTTACAAAGCTAATTTTTTATAAAATAGCGCCCGAAAGTAGAAAAATGGAAAGCAAAAACAAAATCCACGAAAATTTAAAATTTGCAGGGCTGATAGCCAAAAAATCGGAGGAAATTCGCCCCGTCGCGGAGCAAATTTGTGAAATTTTAAAAGCGCAAGACATCGAGCTTTTGATGCAGCAAGATAGCGCCGAATTTTTCGGTTCTAAGCCGCATACGCTCGCCGAAATTTTAAAAAAGACTAATTTTTTAATCAGTCTCGGCGGCGACGGCACGCTCATCGGGCTTGCGAGGTTGCTAAGCGATAAAAACGCCTTTATTTTGGGTATCAACGCGGGCACTTTGGGCTTTTTAACGGACGTGCAGCCGAGCGAATTCGCAAAATTTTTAAAGGAATTTTTGCGCGGCGAATACGAGATCGAGCGCCCGTTTTTGCTTGAAGTGATACTGGAAAACGGCAGCGGCAAGATCGTCCGCAAGACCGCATTTAACGACGTCGTAATCACCCGCAGCCACATCTCCTCGATGGCGAAGATCGATGCGTTTTTAAATAGAAAATATTTCAACACCTACTACGGCGACGGCGTGATCGTAAGCTCCGCCGTGGGCTCGACCGCGTATAATATGAGCGCCAACGGCCCGATCGTCTATCCGCTGTGCGACGTGTTTTGCGTCACGCCGATCTGCTCGCACAGCCTGACGCAGCGACCTTTGATCCTTCCCAAAGAATATCTCGTAAGCTTCAAAAACGCCGGAAGCTCCGAAGTAAGCGTCGTCATCGACGGACAGGATGTTTTTGATATGGCGGAATTTAACAGCGTGAGCGCTAAAATTTCACACGCCAAGGCAAATTTAATAAAACGTAAAAGCTACGATTATTTCGACGTTTTAAAAGCCAAACTCAGATGGGGACACGGCGGATGCTAGAGCGGATCTATATCAAAAACAATCTAAGCTTCGGCGAGGTTGATCTGCGCTTCGGTGTGGGGCTCAATGTATTTACGGGCAGCAGCGGCGCGGGCAAATCGGTACTGATGAACGCGATTTTAGCGGTCTTTGCTCTAAAAGACAGCGACGCGGGGCTTATCGAAGCCGACGTGAACAGTGAATTTGAGATGGACGAGTTTGGCCTGCAAAACGAGACGCCGAATAACTTTAGACTCGTAAAAGATCGCTCCGTGCGCTATTTCATCAACTCTCAATCGGTCTCGAAAAAAAATCTAAATTTAATCGTCGGCGGCTACGTAAAATTTCTAGGCTCAAAAGATAGCGGCGAGATAAATAGCGCGAATTTACTCGCGCTGCTGGATGCGTGCGCCTGCAAAAAAAGCGCCGTGCACGGGCAAAATTTAACTAAATTCAAAGAGGCTTTCGAGCAATTTATCGCCGTACAAAAGGAGCTCGCGCAGATAAATGAGCAGGAACGCAAAATCGAGGAGCTAAAAGAATTCGCCCGCTTCGAGATTGAAAAAATCGAGCGCGTAGCGCCTAAAATCGGCGAATACGACGAACTTTTGCAGATCAAAAAGAAGCTTAGCAAAAAAGATAAGATCGAGGAGCTTTGGGCGCAGGCGGAGCAAATTTTTGCTTTCGAGCGCAGCGCGACCGAAGCGCTGAAGCTTAGCGGCTTTGAGAGCGATTTTTTCGAAGAAGCGATGAACGAGCTGCGGCTAAAGCGCGAGAGCCTAAGCTTAGATGAGCTGGAAAACATCGACATAGAGCAAATTTTAGATCGCATCGAAGCTCTTAGCGCGCTAAATAGGCGCTACGGAAGCGCAGGGGAGGCGCTAGCTACGCTTGAAGCGCGCAAGAAAGAGCTCGCGCATTACGAGCAGATCGGCTTTGAAAAATCAAAACTGCAAAGCGAGTTTGAAATTTTAAAAAACCGCACGGACGAGCTTGCGAGCGCGATCAGTGCAGCCAGAAAGAGCGAAAAAGAGCCGCTTGAGAAGCTCATAAATTCCTATCTTAGCGAGCTTTATATGAACGGCGTGAGGTTAGAATTTAAAGAAGCGGAGCTAAACGAGCGCGGACGTGACGAGATCGGCACGAGTATCGATAAAACCGATTTTAAAAGCCTTAGCTCGGGCGAGACGAACCGCCTAAGGCTCGCATTCATCGCCGCGAGCCTGGATCTTACGAACGAAGGCGGCGGAATTTTAATCTTAGATGAGATCGATTCAAATTTAAGCGGCAAAGAGGCGATGAGTATCGCAAACGTGCTAGTAAAAATTTCAAAATTTTATCAAATTTTTGCGATCTCGCATCAGCCGCAGCTCAGCTCCAAAGCCGCGGCGCATTTTTTGGTAAGCAAAGAGGGCGGCGCCTCGTCGGTAAGGCTACTGGGCGAAGAGGAGAAAATCACCGAGCTCGCCAGGATGATAAGCGGCAAAACGATCACCGCCGAAGCCCTAGAATTCGCTAAAAAGCTAAGGCTCGGTTAAAAGAATTTTAAGTTTAAGTTTAAATCTGAAATTTTTCGCTACAATACCGCGTTTAATTTTAGTTTAAGCGTGATTTTGCAAAAAATCGTAGAATCCGCTTCGAGAAATTTTATTAAGTGAGTTTTATGATTATAGATACACATTGCCATTTAGACGATGCAAGCTTCAATGCCGATCTTGATGCGGTTTTAGACCGCGCACAGAGTGCAGGCGTGCGAAGCGTCATAATACCCGGCGCAGATATGGCCGATCTTGACAAAGCCTGCGATATAGCGCATTCGCACCGCAATGTGTATTTCGCCGCGGGCGTGCATCCATATGAGATAAAATCCATAGATATGGAGGTACTGGAGCGGTACGCGGACGACCCCAAGTGCGTGGGTATCGGCGAGTGCGGGCTTGACTACTTCAGGCTGAAGCGTAGCCCCGAAGCCAAATCCGCCGAAATCTCCTCTCAAAAACAAGCCTTCATATCCCAAATCGACCTAGCAATAAAACTCCAAAAACCACTCATAGTCCATATCCGTGACGCTAACGAAGATAGCTTTCAAATTTTAAAAGAGCGAGCTGATGAGCTTTGCGGCGGAGTTTTACACTGCTTCAACGCCAGCAAGCTTTTGCTAAGCCTCGCAGATAGCGGGTTTTACTTCGGTATCGGCGGGGTTTTGACATTTAAAAACGCCAAAAGCTTGGCAGAAATTTTACCTCAAATTCCGCTAGAGCGATTATTAATAGAAACAGATGCGCCATATCTCACGCCGCATCCTCATCGCGGCGAGCGCAATGAGCCTGCATATACGAGGCTCGTGGTAGAAAAAATAGCCGAAATTTTAAATTTAAGTGTAGATGAAATCGAAGATATAACCAGCCAAAACGCCTGTAGGCTTTTTGGCGATCAGATCAAAGGAGAATAATGAAAGCCTTGAAATTCATATTTTTAGCATTACTTTTAGTAGCTGAAGGGTTTGCAAGTCAGCCGAATTTGATGCGCGCAAACCACGACTATATTTTAAATCAATTCGGTATCGAGAATAACGAATCGAGTCAAAACGTAGTCGCGGGTATCTTTCGCGCGATCGACGCGGGCGACCGCAAGCAGTTTAAACACATAGTCACCAGCCAATCGCACAACGCGTATCTGGTAAAAACCGAGATCGACAATATCGAGGCGCCGGAGTTTCTACTCTATCTCGCGATGGTCGAATCACATCTGAAAAACACCGTGACTTCGGGCGCAAGCGCGGGCGGTATGTGGCAGCTGATGCCCACGACGGCAAAAAATTTCGGTCTTAGAGTCGATAACGCCGTGGACGAGCGCCGCGATCCGGCAGCCTCGACGGATGCGGCGTTTTCATACATCTTGCACCTAAAGCAAAATTTCGGTAAATGGTATCTGGCGCTTATGGCGTATAACTGCGGCGAGCAGAGACTTAGAAACGCCATTAACGCCACCGGAAGCGACGATTTGGGTCGCCTTTTAAAGAGCAAGGCACTTCCTACGGAGACTAAAAATTTTATCAAACGCATCATCAAATACGCCTATATCGCGCAAAACGAGAATATGCGTAAAATTTTACTCTTCGAAAACGAGCCGTGGGGACTAAAGCGTATCGCCGTAGCTCCCGGCACGAAGCTAAGCGCCGTCGCCAAGCAGATCGGAATTTCGCCGTCGCAGATGCAGGATTACAACGCGCACATTAAAAACGGCATCTCTCCGCTTAACGGCAAGTACTTTTTCTACATCCCGCAGAGCAAATACGCCGAGTTTGTCGTAAATCAAGGCATCTTGCAAGCCTATGAGCCGCGCCTAAAAAATCGCAAAGGCAAAGCCAAGGGCGCACTTGCCGGCTTAACGGATGAGCTTAGTGCGAAAAATAAAAACGTAGTGGCTTTAAACAATATAAAATTTAACAAATAGATCGGAGCGTAGGTGTCGTATCGAAAAATAGCCCTTTTTAGCGTGCTTTTTGCGCTGATCCTCGCCGGCTGCTCGTTTCGTACCACACCGTCATCCAGATCTACGGGCGGCGCCAAGATCGGCAAAAACTCCCCCGCCACCATGCGCCCCTATAAGATCAACGGCAAAACCTACTACCCAGAGCAAGTAAGCGTCGGCGATACCCAGATCGGTATCGCCAGCTGGTACGGACCGAATTTTCACGGCAAATACACCTCCAACGGCGAAATTTACGATATGAACGGCATGACCGCCGCACATAAAACCTACCCGATGAATACTATGGTAAAGGTCATTAATCGCGACACCGGTGCTACCATAACCGTGCGTATCAACGACCGCGGTCCATTCGTGGACGGACGCGTCATCGATCTTAGCAAAACGGCTGCTAATCTGGTGGGCGTTTTTGCCAGAGGTACGGCGCCGGTAAAGCTCGAAGTGGTGGGCTTTTACGGACATACCATCGCCAAAGGCTCGCCGAAAGCGACCATCGTCGGCGGAAATTTTATGGTGCAAATCGGCGCGTTTAGAAACAGAAGCGGGGCGCAAATTTACCAACTCGACTACCACAACACCTCGGGCTATCCGGCTATAATCAAAGAGTTTGTTTTCGAAGGCGCTCCGATCTACCGCGTCTTTTTAAGCGGATTTAAGAGCGAGGACGAGGCGAGAGATTTCGCGCACGGCGGTAAATTTAGCGGCGCATTTATCGTGAGGGAATAGCGGCGTTTAGTGCGGGCAGTCTCCCCGATTTAAACCCGCCCTATTTTGCTTATTAATCTTTTTTCTGGCTGTTTGTTGTTTGAGCAGATCGGTTACGGCAAAAAGTTACGCTTATTGCTTGTTCTACTCTTAATCGAACGCCGCAGCTTGATATAGCATTAGATTTCAATTTCGTATTTAAATTTCTAGAATTCCGCATAAATTTATTACTTGCGACCTTACATAAATAGAGTATCCGTCCGATGAGATATAGACAAAATATATTTTAAATTTTAATCGTGCAGAAAAGTTACGACTTCGTGTTCTTTTGGAATATATTCCCTATTTTCAATACCGCCACTACCATACTCGGATAAGGCTTCATTTAAAATTTCATAAAGCTCATCTATCGAAATATCTCCAATGTCAGAATTTACGCTTTGAAATTTATATTTGACCTTAAATGGATTTTCCGTGAAATATTTACTCGTTGTCTCATCATAAATTCGCCTTATGTCTAGCTCGATATTTGTATCTTTATAATGGAGCAACCAAATATCCTCGCCCGTATAGCCATCTCTTGGATCAGGCAATTGAGGGCTACCGATGAAGATAAGATAAGTCTGTTTTTGTTTATCTATAACCCAATTTAACCATCTAATATTTTGATCGCTCAATAAAGGTTTTCTAAATTTTGTTCTAATTTTATTAACAGTGTCTATAACATTATATTTCCCCAAGTCCTCTTTCGAAATATATTCCGCTACAAACGCCATCTAGCCCTCCTTGAGAAATTCTATAATTTAAATTAGATCGCTCGTATACAGACCGAACAAAGACGAGAGCTCAAATTTAACGTCTTTGTCGCTCAACAATTTATTATTCGGCACTGCAATAATGCCCGATTTAAACCTATACAATATATACTTTTTAAATTTAAATCCATTGAGCGCCAAGAAAATGAAATGGCGCAACATGGTGATTAAAAAGTATAATGGGCTTGTCAAATACGCTATTATTTTATCACTTTTATTTTTTATATCTTTCATCCATATGCCAGCTCCTTCTTCATTGTATGGTATCAACGCCCAAGTTACCGATACAAGATCGTCTTTTTGTAAAATTTCGGTTTTAAATTTCATATGTTCGTCTATATGGTCGAATGAAATTTTATCATCATAAAATTTTGTAAAAAACTTATTGTAAAATTCTTGACAGGCTATTTTTATCTCCCAAAACGTGCAAAATAAAATTCCGAAAATTCCCATTACCAATGCGGCTTTTCGCATTATTTCTTTGTAAGGATCTAATTCCGGCGTCAAATTTAGCAAGACAAAAAACAAGAATATAAGCACGCCCGTTATTTTATTTGATATAGTAAGCCTAAAAAAGTAGTCGTTTTCTATGATTATCGGCTCTTTGTCGCAATTTTTCATCGAATTCCTCTGTTTTAAATTTGCACGTAATTCTACCTCAATGGCTCTTTGCAGGAGATAAAATTCTGCTCTTACGCGCTACGTGAAATTTTAAAATTTAGCCACTGTCGCGCAAGCCTCGCGTATGAAAATTCCACAATCCGCCGCCAAATTTTACTCGCAACCGATTTAAATCGCGCAGGTTCGGCAAAGCAAGCAAAGCGGAATAGAATTTTATAAAATTCCTCGCTCGCTGCGCTGTTTATTGCGCATCTGCTACGCTATTCGTTTTGTGCCGCCTATTTTTTGCCGCTAGTTTCGCTACTGTTTCGCATCTACCGAACTGCCTACCGAGCCGCCCGTTTTGATGCACGCCGTACGCTACGCACGAAAGCTCCATAATCCACCGCTAAATTTAGCTCGCAATGAATCTAAGTTGCGCGGGCATAATCCGCCGTCCTACTTCCCGTCTAAATTTAAAATTTCACTCGAAATTTCATCTATCGTCGCGTTGAAATCCTCCGCCAGCGCGCGCTTTAGCTCCTCTTTCGCCGCCATCATATCGCGCACGATCGCAGCTTCAAACTCCTCTCTGTTCAGCACCTCGTCGCCCTTGGCAAACGCGAAATCCAGCCCGAACCACGTAGCCACGGCAAACGCAGGCACGCACACCACCGCGCCCGGACCGCACACGAGCCCCGCACTACCGCTGGTTGCGCTGGCGCCCGCCTTGGTAAGGGTCTTCGCGCCCGTTTTAGCCGCAGTTTTAGCGAGGCTCTTGCTTATCAGCTTTGCGCCCAGCACGCCGCCCAGCGCCCCCAGCCCCGTCCCGCTCGCGCGATACGCCTTGCTTTTTAGGCTGAAGCTCTGCGTGACGTTGAGATCGATTTTCGCGCCGTATTTTTTGAGCGTAAAATTTAGCGAGCTCTCATAATTTTTGACGTTTGCTGCAGCGATTTTAGCGATATTCTCGCCAAAATCTTTCGGGAAGCTTTCGCTTACGAAGCCCGCAAATTTCTCATTCAGATACGCCCCCGCGTCATCGTCCCACACGCCGTGCCACAGCACCAGATAATCGCTCAAAAACGAGTAATTGAAATCCGCCATTTTCTGCGCGCTAAGCCTCGCGCCCTCGTCGTAAACGGCGTCGATGTAGCTATTTAGCGCGGATGCGGCGTTTGCCTCCGCGGCGAAGCGCGTGGCGTTTAGCTCGCCTCTTAGCGCGTCCGCCTCGCGCGCGCTTAAGATCAGCCGCTCGCCGCTTTGCAGCACGATCTGCACGCTCGTCTCGACCGCGCTTTTAGGATGCACGCTCTCCGAGCCGCCGCCTGCCGTGCGCGTCTGCGCGGCGCAGATCAAACACAGCGTGACGTAGGCAAGCGCGAAGATCGTGCCGCTAAAGTGCCCTATTTTGGGCGCGGCTGCGGCTCGCGGCATAAAAAGCACGAAGGCGCAAAGATGCAAGATCGCGCAGTAAAAGAGGAAATCTCCCGCGCAGATTAGAAACAAAAGAGCGATTTTCAGCGAGCTAGGGCTCTGCGACAGCGCCAGCTCGAACAGCGCGTTTTTGTAAAATTTCAAAGCGTAAATTTCATTTAACAGGGCGGATTTGAAGTGCGCTTGCGGCGCGGTAGATTTTAAAATTTCAAAAATTTCAGCTATCGATGCGGAGTTTGTCGCGGATTTTTTGGCAGAATTGTCGGCAGCCATACTCGGTGCGGCGGGATTTTGGGCTAAATTTTGCGCTGCGGCTGAGCTTGCCGTAGAATTTTTAGCGAAGGTCTGCGGCGCAGCGGCGGAATTTGCTTTAGAATTTTCAGCCGAGGCGTGCACCGCTCTGACGGAGCCCGCTTTAAAATTTGCGGGCAAAGCGGTGAGATTTTTAGCGGCGTTCGGCGCGGGCTTGACGGCATTATCAGCCTCGGAATTTCGCACAACTATGACGGAGTTATTTGCCGCGGAATTCGTAGCGGATTTAGCGGCGTTATTTGTTGCTAAATTTCCGACGGGCGCGGAAGCGTTATTCCTCGTGAAGTCTTCGGTGGATGCGGCGGTGCGGGCGGGCGGAGTAAAATTTATCGCGGAATTTTGAGAGTGCGCGATAGTATCTGCGCCGTCCGCAAACCGCAAATAGGCTAAATTTATGGTGAAATTTACCGCTACGGCAAGCGCGGCGAGCAGCAAAATGCTAAGTTTGAGCGAT
>ERZ772772.2338-NODE-2338-length-11307-cov-2.447743_pt1 | contig 11307 bp, 11 predicted proteins | sample MGYA00511484_ERZ772772 | MGnify/ENA primary metagenome ERZ772772 (study PRJEB29015, sample SAMEA2737913) | human oral metagenome | biome: human oral; feature: human-associated habitat; material: dental | place: China | collected 2088 ... | reverse complement strand
CAAAGCATAGGTTTCATATCCATGATTTGCCATGATGTGTGACAGTTTGCCGCTACCTGCTCCAACATCCAGAACTGAACCAGGTACCAGCCAATCCAAAATATGCTGTTTATCTCCTAATGATGCTTCCATCCGCTGAAAATATGTTGCATCATGACTATCAACCATCACCATGAATATGTTCTCTTCCTTTGTTTGTTTTTGGTAACAAGTATACTAAACATACATTACACAATTGGAACATCATACTAGTAGTGGTTGAAGAAACAATAATGGTTCACACTCCATCACGCTCTTTAAAAGTGAATATGATGGAGTGTGAACCAACAGATTACCACTAAACTTGTATAAGAAGGGGCTCTAGCTATTATTTGGCCTTGGATACACTGTTTCTGCGTCAAACAACAGTCTTACCTGATATCCTGTACCAAAACCAATGGTAACAGGCCTGATAATTTCCGCTACCCCTGAAGCCACTAAACAGTCAGTGACCCCCGCACCTTCTCCATAATCTTTGATAAACACCTGATTAGGACCAATGTCAACATCAGGTAACAGGTTGACACTAACAGAAGTTGGTATATATTCATCTTCTACAGCCAAGCCCAAATTACCATCCAGATATCTGAACACGCTGATTTCTGCTGGTTCTCCATCATTGTATCGGTAGGCGCTTGTTACGACAGGAATTACCACACCAACTGAACGATACGTGCTCACACTGCACCCTTTCCTCTCCAAATTTTGTTCATATACAGATTAGCGCAACATATACGAATAATCAACTATCAACAAGTGTTTACACATCACCTCAAGTAGTAGTGGTATACAAACACTGCATTGGGCTCTGCGTATCAAAAATGAGACACAACAATGGCAATTGAACAAACAACTCTATATGTGTACCTACTGGAATTTGAAGTTGGGATAATATTAAAGTTCTGTTTGCTTTTATACCATATATTCATGACGTACCCAGAAACAATTTTAAGCTTGGTTTTCTTGCTTCCTGATGTAGGTATCACAAACAAAGGTTTTCAACAAAACTCCTTGAAAACATGAAAAAGGCTCCTGAATAAGTCAGATTCTACCAAGCTTATTCAGGAGCGTCACAGAAAGCGATTTGCAGCACAATTTGACGTACCAAAATCTAACAATATTCAGACCATAGTAATGGATTCTGGTTCAAACATCTCTAAAGAGTATTCTTCATCGGTGTTGGTACGCAAGAATAGTATCCACACCAAATACTCTACCCCATGTTGTGTTCTGATTTTTGCTTCCACCGCTTCATTGGGTTTCATTGACAACAGCTTCTCCAGCTGTTCTGCAACCCACAATTTCGGGGCCATATCATGACGAAGTTTCTCTTCCATCATGATTCTTGACTCTCGTGCTTTTTGAGCCTCCAATTTAATAGACTCAGGTAATGTGTCCAGCTCTTCATCAGTCAAAGTGAGAAACGGATTTTCATTGTTCAAATCATTGATTCGATTGTTCAAATCTTCTTTCAACTCTGATGCTGTACTGTACGCACCTAATTCATGGCGTTCCCGTAACAGTTGTAGCGCCAAACTGTTACGCTCCTTGACAGAATTGACCAGAAAATACCGGTCCATTTCCCAATATATGTCCTTCACATGATAAATAGTTGTCATGGATTACTCCAAAAATTCTTCATTGTGTCCAACTCCGCTCTGGAGATACCATACCGATAATCTGGCTTTACCAACAACACATTCTCCTTAATAAAGGTGTTGTTCAGACAATCATCAGTCTGAACCAAGGCAACCTCATCATCAACCCATATGGCTTTGGCTGTGAGAGACAAATCAGACACCCCATAGAATGCATCATGAAAAGCTATCCGTTTTTTCGCATGGTGCCAATCACGATTATCCTCACCCCATGGAAGATAATACGCCTCATTGTGGAAACACAAACCCATACGTTGCATAACAGCAGCCATATGCTCCCGCCAAGTAGTCAACCACACTACCAACGTATCAGCAGTAGAAGCCATATTGTTGATGGCGGACACCAACTCTGCGGACCAAGCCAACTCATACGTTTTGGGCTCGTAATCCTCCCAATACCTTGCCTTCTTTACATAATATGGGTTTGGGTGTCTTTGACGATGTGTTGGATTGAAGTACTGCTTTTTGAAAGTACCACGGGCGCTCGAATTGAACACCCCATCATAGTCCAACACCAAAAATTGTGTTATCCTCTTTTGCAACAATGACTCAACAGGAGGTAACGGGGTCAAAGTGTGTTTTCCCATGAGTATTCCTCCTTGTGTGATGTTGCCAATAATCATTCATTATAGCAGAATAACAACCAACCCGCCATAGATTACAACCAGCAAACAGAACACCAAACGAACAAAAGCTCAACTGATTCTCGATGTTTCTCAATCGTTGGGAAACCATATCTCTCAATTTAAGAACGTATGAAAAATACAATCATTGAATAACACGTGCTCCAATGGTTTCAAAGTTTTAGTTGTTGGCGGCAAAACGACGGTTGAACTCATCAGGTGTCACATCCCAGAATTGAGAACCATCATGATTGAATTCCACCACAACTGCCGCAAAAGCAGTCAACCCATTCAATCGAGCTGCTGCAAACCTATGGTTCCCATCAACAATATGTGGTATGGAAGCCACAATAGCCACCAACGGGAAACTCTCATGCGTATCTTTGAGCGTTTGCCGGAACAATGAACCAGCAAACGGATTCTTCTGTTGACGGTATCTTTCCAAGATATCCGGACAGATGAGTTTCTGGAGAGTAGTTAATGGCGCGCTCAAATCATACCCAGGGACAACATCCTGAGCATCATATTCCTCCAACAAGTCTGCCATTTCCGCAAACCGGTGATACGATGCCCCATCTGGCGACGTCTCACAATACACACTTGGCAGATTGGGTTGGTGAAAAGGAATTCCAATTGAGTCCGTAGTCACTGTGAACTCAAATTCTTCGGGAACAACCATTCTCTTCATTAAAGGAATCCCATCTTCCTGCACGAGTTTTCGATTGGTTGTGTACAGCATACCATCATGAAACCAATAGTTCAAAACGCAACAACATCAGAGAACTCAAACAAAAACGTTCACAAAACCGTATCCAATACAAAAATGTCTCAATACGGTGTCAAAAAACCAACAATGTTTATTTTGAGGGTTCGTATCTGGTTTTATTTCTCATGATTACAAACAACCATTGAAGAAAAACCCAATACCAATGGAAACAATTTATTGATTGATGGAAAACATGCCCAATATGAAAGTATCAACGTGGGGAAGTTTTGATAATAGCCAGCAAAAACTGTAATAAACCCACAACCAGCATAACACTCAATACTAAAAGAAGTATTGGTCCGTAAATGATAGGGATAGGAACAAAACTCAGTACTGTCTTACCTGGAGCTTCTTTCTTCAAATGAGACAGGTTGGTATGTTTCGCTGTTTTTGCTCGGTCACGTAATCCTGAAATCGCCAACACCATAGAGGCCAATGCGCCGGTTCCTGCACCAATCAATCCCCAAAAAACAAAAATCAGGTTTTGATACATGGGTTGTATGTATGGGAGCACAAATTGTTGACCTATCAAAGGAACTACAACAATCATGGATACAGAAACCATAAACGCTGTAAGCAATCCCAAACCCAAAGCCCACGGAATGGCGATGTGCCTTGCAGGATGCCACCATGCTCGTGCAAAAGATGGAGTTTCCTCTGCCATACAGTGAAAAGCTAGTTTTGGATTATGTCTTAACAGGACTCGATATGGTGGACGTACACCCCATGAACCATCCGCATAATCCAGCACCATCTTGCCCTTGATTTTCTTTGGATGTGATGGTGAAGAAGATTTTGGGGCAGGTGGTTGTATACGAGGAACTATAGGACTGGGAGACGACAACCCAGCCATATTGGGAATTCGTTTAGCAGATTTTGGAGAGCTAGACGAATTAGGAGAGGAAATACGTTGAGGACTCTGTGAAGGAATATTTGGTAAAGCCCTAGGTGCCGGCCCAATTGACGATTCAGCATCCTGAAACTTCACTGAAGGTAGCTTCTTCTGGTCCGGTATTTTTGTTTTAGGCGCTTCACGGGACCATGGGTCAAGATTACCAGCATCTTTGTGAACACACCAAGCACACTGTTTGTCTTTACTGTCAAACCAGTGCTGAGAAACTTTTGAACATTGAACCAACCTGGACAATACATCATCCAGCAAAGAAATAAAGGTTTCAAGAGATGGCCGTTTTGTCGGGTCAGCTTGCAATGCTTTTACCATAGGGGTATGAAGTATTGACGGGATAGCTTGTGTGGGTATACGAGGTACTGGCCGGAAATGCCGAGCTGACGAAGGATTCAAACCAGGAAGAATTGATTGACGAATTTTCTCAACCATAGAGGGAGGTTCGTTTGTCTCATCTGTAAAAATACCATCAGTGGGATGTGCACCACCAGTCAACATCTGAAACATGGCAACAACATATGCAAACGTGTCAGATGCTATGGTGCGTCGTTGGTCTTTGAGAGACCCATGTGTCAATTCTGCCGCTGTGTATTCCGGCTTACCCACCATACACGGGAATACACGTCCATCTTTTGCAACAATCTGAGCTGAATCGGTATCAACAATGAAAACACTGGCATCGGTTCCCACGAAAATGTTGGATTCATTGACATCACCAACACAATGCCCGGCTGTGTGAATGGCGTGTATTGCTACTGCCAGGTTACGGCTTGCGGTCAAAGCATACCGAACATCAAAACCACTGGCAGTTCCTCTACGGTCGCGTGTATTGGACAATTCAGCCCATGAACGATAGTTCGATGAATCCAGTTTTACCATGAGATAGCCTTGAAACTTCCCATGTTCGGCCAACAATGCCAACGGCCATGCCACAGAGTTCGAATCTGGAGGCATTGTTACCATGGCCACCAATTTTTGGGTTCTATCACCTTCGGAAGGATTGTGATAGATTTTGGCAACCAACATGGATGCATCAGGAAGACCATCAAGTGAATGTGATTCAACGTTGTAAACAGAACCTTCTCCACCTTTACCCAACGGTTCATCAGAAATGACCACTGAACCTTTATTTGTTGGGGTACGGCCTAGGAGTTTTCTGCTCACATCCATTCCTTCTGGTGTTTGTAAATGATTACATCAAATATCATCTACTTTATTCACTGAAGTTATGCTCCATGTTCTTTCAAAAACTTCATCGGGTCTTGGGAATGGTAGACATCTCCTGGTGTTGTTCCTTTTGGATACCATTCAAAATGCAAGTGTGGACCAAAACTACGACCAGTATTACCATCAACTCCAAGTCTTTGTCCAGCTACCACTTTATCTCCTGGTTTGACTTCTACATTGTTCAAATGGGCATAAAGAAAAGCATCCCCGTTTGCGATACGTAAAACCACATTGTTACCAGCCCATCCAGAACTGATGGATGATTCAATAACACCATCTGAAACTGCTTGAATTGGTGTTCCAAGTGGTGCCACCAAATCCTGCCCTGTATGATATGACGCCCAGTTGCCTCTAGCACCCCATTGAGCCCCTAAACGATATGAACCAGCAGCTAAAGGGAACACTACTCGTGAAACGCTTTCAGAGGTTGTTGCTGCGGGTTCATGTCCCTGTGTAAATGTTTCAGCACGTTTCTGAGCTTCCTCGGTTTTACGTGCTTCTTCTGCTTTCTCTTCAGCTATGCGCTCATTTTCCCGTTTCTGGGCCAACTCTTCATCCACTTTACGACGTTCCAGCATGTCTTGTTGTGCACGTTCGATGGAAGCCTGTACAGACAGCTCTTTTTCGCGTTGAGCTACTTGTTGTTTCAATGTTTCTGCTTCCACCTCAAAAGACTTATCATGTTTCTGCATCCATGATTGTTGTACTTGTTGTTGACCCGTGACTGAAGACTGCAAAGCTTCTTCACTGAGGTATTGTTTCGTCGTCCCTTTGATTATGGATTCATCTGGAGACAAACCATTCGCTGGATAGGAAGGCATGGAAGCTGAACCCATGAACAACGGCAAAGCCCCAAGAAGAACATACCGTAACGTTTTGGGCATCTTTTTACAATTACTATTACTGTCAATACTCATTTAAACAATTCTTTCAATCAACTCACAAAAATATGGAGCCATGCTTTATCAACATGACTCCACACTGAGATGGTGCTAGCGATGAGCTATTACCAACGTTGTATCATCAACCACTTTCTCTTTATCGTCCATATAGTCTAGAAATGCTTGCACATCCATGCCATCATCTTCCAATGCTCTCTTCACAACAGGATTCCAAAACCCGGGGGAGGGGGCATTCTCAGTTATGGACACATTTTCCAACCCATCAGATGACAACGAAATGGCAACAATAGGCTCATCACCTGAACAATACAATGGTTGGTAATTGTTTCTACTTGTCAACAATGTGGTCAGATTCGCAAATTCACCTATTTTATCCGGTCGAATCAGAGTATGATGATTGTTTGCATATGACACAACCGCAAATGCGTCCCCAACCACTGCTACTGCCCATGTGTCACCACTGATAGCAGCAAGAGCGATTGTGCAACCTATTTCTTCATGGTCATCTCGGTCCAACAAGGCATGACGGGCGGCTTCCAAACCTTTTTGTACTGCACCCATTGTATCTATGCCGTCATTGAGTGCATCCATGGTTTCTGCTACTGATGTGGATGCAGCTATAGAGGCTCCGATATCTCACAATCGCAAACTACCAGCACCATCAGCTACCGCAACAACTGTATGTCCATTTTCCTGCAAACTGGCATATGAATCTTGGTTGTTTTTATTGTTTACTTTGTTATGGGGACCTGTTACAGTACCAGCATTGACAGTTAAGTCATTCAAGGAAGTCTCCCCTCTGTCGAGTACATCATGGGAGAAAATATCACTCTGAATATGAAAACCAGTCCAAATTACCAAGCTCCAATTTCAAAGATAATGGTAATTCTGGATTGGTTTCAGATAAGGAAACAATGTCTTCTTGCAGTTTGGGATACTTGCACAATATTTGAACAACTAATTGTGGCGCTCCCTGAATATGGTTTTCTTCCAAATCTGACATGTGTTGCAACATATCCTCAAAATCGCTACTACCCAACTTGAGATAAAGGTAAACGAACGGGCTAAGAGGATTATATCCACCATAGATGAAGGGAAGAGTCAATTGAGTTCTAGCTGTTATGGTATTGAAGTCATTGGTTTCTTCAGATGTCATGGCACCTGATAAATACGTTGGGTGAGGTTTTATACGATACTCGTAAAAACCCATCATACAAGCTTTTTTACTGAAGTCGATAAGGAAATTTTTCCGTACTCGCGCTAAATGGAGTTTTCTATAGCGGTTATCACATATATACCAACTTGATTCCATTATTGCTTTGACTTGTTCCAGAGAATATGACAACATTTCTCGTTGTTCTTCAGGAGACAAATACAAGAACATGGGAACAATTACATCCAGACAAATTTTTACATCTGGATATGCTTTTGTGAGTAAATATAGATTTTCAAGTGAGTACGGATTAGCTCGGTGTTGACAAGACTGGTTGTTGAAATATGGCATGTACCCGTCAAAATCAATTTGGGCTATGAATGGGCTTCTTAAATTATAGCGACTCTGCTGATGTCGCAAAAATGACCATTCAGTCAGGTGCTCTGATACATAGAAACCATGTTGCCATAGAATCAAAAGTTGCACCAGATGCCTTAACCGTTCTCGTTGATGTGGATAGTCACAAATCAACGCTAGGACTCGCGAATCCTCATCATCAAGACGTAACTGTGGGTCATGAAAATGAGGGTTGAAATCTTCAGTAATTGGGCTCGTATCTGGGTTTTCCAGCAATGCAAAATCTTCACTCAACGTATTCAATTGTTGAAAGGACAAAGCGTCTTTGTTGATTATCAAACCACGAGTTGAAATGTCTGGAGTAAAATCACATACTTGGCCATCTAAGGTAACAATGATTTCTTCAGAAGACAACGCCAACAATTGCTCTTGTGTTATAGGTTTGATTGAATGACTGTGCATGTTTTGCCTCTATCTAAACTAATGTTTACTGGGTTTCTTCCGAATAATGGTTTTACTCGGTTGTCATTTCTTGTAGGAGAACCAATCCAAGTCGCTTAGTTCCAGTTTCAATGACATCGGCAGCTCGGGGTTTTCCTGTGATATGTCAACAATCAATTCTTGCAGTTCAAAAGAATCCAACAGTGTACTAATTACAGATTCTTTCGTCCCAGAAACCTCATCCTGCTGATTTAACTCATACACGTATCGTATAAAAGCTTCAAAATCAGCACTACCCAATTTTAGGTACAGGTAAATGAATAGTTCTGGTACTCCACGTTTGCTGGTGAGGTACTCAATTGGAAACATCAACGGGAACCGAGACACAATTGAATTGAAATCATTGGCCTCATCAGGTGTCATTGAACCAGAGTTTTCGGTTTTGACTGATGATGCCCTATATGAGTCTATGAATGAGAAACAAGCTAAGCTGCCAGTAGAAATAGGGTACTTGTTCCGTATTCGTTCCAGATGCAGCTGAACGTAGCGTTCATCATCCAGGTACCAATACGATGTTGCCAATATTTCCATTTGTTCTAGGGTGTAGGACATGATTTCTTCTTGCTCTTCTTGTGGTAAACACATGAAAAACTGTTCTAGTGTTTTAGGGTGGAAGAAGACATCAGGATACATGTTTCTCATCCTGTACAAGTTTTCCAAGAAGTAAGGATTGGCGAGATTCTGGCAAGCTAACTCATGGAAACGGGTCATCAAGTTTGCGTTAAACATACGGACCATGGCGAAAGGGGCGAAACCTAAAACACGACTCTGGTATTTAGCCAACGAATGTTCCGTGGCTGCTTCTGATACATAAACACCATGTTGCCAATGAACCATAAGTTGAAGTAAATGCTCCAACCGTTCTACCTCAAGCGGATGGCAACAAACTAACTTCAACACCTGTACCTGTTCATCATCAAGACATAGTTGTGGTGTATGAAAATGTTGAAAACTGTTAGCGGGCTTTTTCAACTTTGACATACTTCGAACAGTTGTCAGGTCGGAACTCAATTTTACCAGTTGTTGAACTGACAAACCATTATTGGGTATTACCAGACCTTGAGTACTCGTGTCAATACTGGAATCAAAATCCAATATTTGGCCTTCTAGCGTAACCATGATGTATTCACTAGTTTCTGATAACCCCAAGGAATTCTGTTCCTCACAACCACACATGATAACATTCTTTCAGCACAAATCCAGTTTTCAAAATACGCCCTTATTAGGATTGTGCTCGTCTCAAAGAGTCATCAAAATCAAACAACTCCAATTTCAGAGATAGCGGCAGTTCTACGTCATGGTTGAATATAGCAATAATCTCATCCTGCAATTCGAGAGAATCAGCTATAATATTTAGTGTATGTCCCTTTCTCTCGAAGAATGTTGCCATATCCTGTTTTTGCATATACTGCAACAAGTCCTCGAAGGCACTACTACCCAACTTGAGGTAAAGATACATCAGCAGATGGATGATATTTTCGTACAAGAAATCATCATATTCCAAGTTTTCTATGATTCTTTGAACATCTTTTGCCTCCTCAATGGTCATGGCATAATATGTATGTATTTTTCTACACAGTGTTGAGAATTCAAACGTGAATAGAACCAGTGGTAGATTCTTTCTCACACGTTCAACATGCAATTGCAGATATCGTGTGTTATCAGCACACCAATCCGAATCCATCATTGCCCGCACCTGGTTTTCAGTGTAAGAATGAACCAGCTCTTCCTGCTCCTCTTTTGAAAGATGCATAAACACATCCACCATATTGCGAGGAGGGAATCTGATATCAGGATACTTTTCCACCAATGAATACAAGTTCTTCAATGAATGTGGGTCAGGAGAATGACTGTCAATCCATATATTGAACCAAACCAAAAGCTGATATCCGCAATCAGCCCTATCTATTTTCGCCATGAACGGACTGACTTGATAGGAGTCATAGTGTTCATGAAAACTTGCCAACGATTTGTTCAGCATCTTCTTAGACACATGTATGCCATGCTGCCTAAGGATAATAAACTGTTCCAAATGGGGCAATCGTTCTTTTCGAGGAGAATGCTTACAAATCAACTTCAGGACCTTTGCGTCTTTCCCTTCAAAATGCAATATTGGGGTGTGGAAATGAAGGGCCTCCAGATACGATGATTCCCCAGCCCGAGCAATACGCTTTCTTATCCATCTGATGTCTTTGTTAAGCTTACTAACCATCTTAGGCGGGAAAATATTGCATGGAACTACTAATCCCACATCCTTTACATGTGCTGACTCGAATTTACGCACATGCCCGTCCAGAGTAATGATGACCTTTTGAGAATTGGACTTTTCCATCATGACAGCACCTCTTGGGCGTTCCTCCTATGCGTTCCAATACAAATTTATTGGGGTTCTATACATAGAGAATACCAGCCAAGACCATTAAGTTCAAGCTTCAGTAGCATAAACACTGTAGAGCCAACCTTGATGCTGTACCAATCTTGTCCTGTAATTTTGTTTTTTACAGGACACGCAGAAACGCTAATTTCGGATGTCCAAATTTTAGCACTTTGAGCGAAATTCGATGATGAGCATTTTCTCCATACGCTCTCGAACTGATTTTCCTGTTTTTAAGGACTTTAATCAGTTTTGTCTTATTATCCTCGACGGGAAAACCATGCAGAAACGCTAGTCCTGAAACTTCTGTAGATAGTAATTTTGAACCAAAATCCTATCCTGTCTGCTATATCGACCACTCATTAACCAGTTGTCATATGCTTTTTCTCCATATGCTTGAACGAGCCTTTCATTCTCAGTTTTTACATATGAATCCCAGTCCAAATTACTAAGTTCGAGTTTCAGTGACATAGGTAATGCAGAGTCAAGTTTTGATGCTGCAATAACTGCTTCCTGCAATTCAACCGAATGATACAAAATATGAACCATAGGGCTCTTGTCGTGTCTATCGTTTCTATCATTGTTTTGCATATATCTCAACAATTCCTCAAAATCGTTACCCCCGAGTCTGAGGTATAGATAAACAAGCAATCTTATGAATACTACTTGAGAAGCTACTTCATAACAATAGGGAACAACAAATCCGAGTCGAGCTATAATGTCTTCAAACTCATCCATTTCGTCAAGATTTAGTGCACATATGCGCATTGGTTCATCACCACAACATACCGCCGGTACTT
>ERZ772772.2332-NODE-2332-length-11324-cov-6.004969_pt1 | contig 11324 bp, 7 predicted proteins | sample MGYA00511484_ERZ772772 | MGnify/ENA primary metagenome ERZ772772 (study PRJEB29015, sample SAMEA2737913) | human oral metagenome | biome: human oral; feature: human-associated habitat; material: dental | place: China | collected 2088 ... | reverse complement strand
TGAAGTCGACGAGGACGAAGTTGAGCTGGATGGGGTCGTGGGTGAGGGCCATGGCGAGCACCATGGTGCGCAGCACCTCGGACTTGCCGGAGCCCGTGGCGCCGATGAGCATGCCGTGGGGGCCCATGCCGTTCTTCGCCGATTCCTTGATGTCGATAATGATGGGCGACCCGGAGTCGGTCAGGCCGAAGGGGACGCGCAGGTACTCGCGGCCCTTGCGGTAGCGCCAGCGCTTGTCCGGATCGAAGAGGCGCACGTCCCCCAGCCCCAGCAGGTCCATGAGGTCGGCGGAAGCCTTCTTCTCCGATTTGGTGGTGACAGCCTGGGCCATTCCCTCGGTGAAGCGCGTGAGGCGCCGGGCGACAGCCGTTGCCTCACCGATGCTCATCTGATCGGGACGGTACATGACTGGCGTGGTGTCCTGCTGCACGATCTGGCCGAGGGGCATCGGCACCACGGAGCGCTTCCCGTCGACGACCTTCTCGCCTTTGCCCGCGCGCAGGATGAGCCTGAGGGTGGTCGGCGTCTCCAAATCCTCCCACGTCGTTCTGATGACGACCCGCGTGAGGCTCTCCATCCCCTTCTCCGACATGGGGATCCAGTCCGACGGGTATTCGGCGCCATCGACGATCAGGAGGATATGGGGCCTGGGCCCGCCTCCGACGGTCTCCCGCCGGTACTCGCCGCGCGTCTCTACGCTGGGGCCCATGAGCTCGTCGAGCTCCTCCGCGCTCGTCGAGACCATGCGGGCCGGGCCCACCGCGTCCTCCACGTCCTCGGAGCGGGAGTGGGGCAGCCATTTCACCCAATCCCACAGGTCAATGGTGTCCTCGCCCGCCAGGACGGCGATCCGTAGATCCGCGGGCGGGACCATGACGGCCAAGTGGGCGACCATGGCGCGCAGTTGCGCCTCGGTGTACCTCCGGGGACCGCACAGCTCGACGGTGAGGAAGAGTTCCAGGTAGACCCCGAACGGGGCCAGACCCAGGTTGGACTGGACATCGACGAACCGCGCGACGGCGGACTGGCAGACGACATCGGGGTTCGCGAGCACTCCGATCTCCGGGGCCCTGAGGGTTTTCGAGAGCTTCTGCTGGGATTGCCCGAGACGGACGTTGAGGAAACCGGCGTCCTGTGTGCGCCTCCCCCACACGCGGGCCCCGGATTCGGCCAGCAGAACCAAGGAGTCGGGCTCGGGAAGGGTGTACTGCAGGTACTGGTAGTGCTGCTTGGCCATGTCGCGCACGGCTCTGCGCGTGTCGGCCAGGTAGGCCAGGTACTCTCCGCGCATGTCGGCGACCTTCGCGCGGTAGGTGCTGACCTGGCGGTACATCTGCATGCCGACCATGGAGACCATCGCGAAGACCATCGCCCCGGCCATGAAGAGCATCCTGGGGTTGTTCGTTTGGGAGAGGGCCATGAAGGCCATCATGCCGACCGAGCCGAGCATGGGGACGATGGAGGTGAGCAGGTTGGACGCGTTGGGGGGCTCCTCACGGTCCGGCGGCGGCTCCAGGACGAGCTCGCCCTGGGGCCGCGTGGGAATGCTCTCCTCAACGGCCTCAGGTTCCTGCTTCTTCCTGAGGGATTCCTGTTTCTTCCTGGCCAGTCGCGCCATGTCTCCTCCGGATACACATTTTTACCGGTTGATTATACCTGCTGGAACCGCCCGGCCCTCCCCGTGGTCCCGCGGCGCTGCGGGAGCGGACGAGCCGCGGGCAGCACTGGCACACGGCGCCGCACACGTGGAAGAATACACGGAGCGGCGAATCCTAACCGTATGTCATGAAAGACAATAGAGACAGGAGCGACGTGTCAGATCTGCTGGTGCCCTTCACACTCCGCCTGCCCGACGCGTCCTTGCGCGATTGCGCGGCCTCCCAGGGAACCCCGCTTTCTGAGGCCCTCGGCTCGGTGGGCGTGGATCCCGCATGGGTCCACCTGTGCCGGGTCTCGGGCTCTGCGGTGAAACCGACGGACCGCGTGGGGTTCGAGGTGGCGGCGGGGGACGTCATCGTGTTCGTCGCGGACCCCTCCGCGATGCTCTCCCAGGAGGGGTGGCCATTCCGGAGCCCGCACGAGAGCTCCGGGGCGGAGGCTGATTCCCCCTCGCGCGCCCGGGCTGTATCCGCGGGGACCCTGGTGGGGTCGGCGTTGGTAGTGGTGCTCGTCGAGGTGTTCGTCTTGGCGAGCCCCTTCGTGTGGGGGTGGCAGCCCGACCCGGTGTCCCGGTTGGCCTTCGGCTCGCTGAGCGTTTTTTACGCGCTGGTGCTCGGGTACATCGCCCCCGCTTGGGCGCGGACGGAGTGCGTGGCGGCGGCCAGCCTCGTGTTCGGCCTGGCGTGCCTGCAGATCGTTCCGGCGGACAATCCGGTGGGCTCCGCCGTCGCCCCCATCGTCGTGACGTGGGGCGGGTTGTTGTACTGCTTGTCCTACGGAGTGCGGCGCGTGGAGGGCGTGGAGGACGCGATCTCCGTTCCCCGCGCGGCATGGGCCGTGGCAACCGTGTGCGCCACCCTCATGATCCTCGGGAACTCCCTGGTGGCGCACCCAGCGTTCCTGGCGGTCGCAGCAGGAGCGGCGCTGGTGTGGCTCTCGCCCCAGCTGACTGTACGCGCCGGGTCCTTCGTGCTCATCGACATCAGGGAGGTGATGACCGTGGCGCTGCCGGGGCGCCAGCAAGAGCCGCCGAAGCCGAAGGCGATGAACGCGCGCGCCTCCCACGAGGCGTACGCCTCGGCCCGGGTGCGCTCCCACGTGGTTGTGGCGCTCGCGTGCCTGCTGTGCGTGCTGGGCGGCATGGGGTCCGGGGCGTACCTGGGCACACAGGAGTGGCACGGGCGCGCGGCCCTGGCGACGATCGTGAGCGGCGCCCTATCCCTCGGTTTCGCAGCGCGCGGACAGCGCGGCGCGTCGCGGATGCTCCTGATCGCCTCGTCCGCCGCACTCGCCTCCGCCGTCGCCGCCTCCGCTGGAGTGACGGCCGGCGTTCCCGGCGGCTCGGCCGCCCTGCTCTCGTGCGCCGCTTTCCTGCTGGTTGTGCTCTTCCTCGTCCGCGACACGCGCAAGAAATCGGCCTCACCTTTGGCCGGCCGTCTTCTCGACGTGCTCCAGGCATTCGCCATGGTCGTGGTGCTGCCGTCGTCGGTCTACGCGTCGGGGCTCTTCGACGCGATCCGCCAGGCGGTCTAATGAGAGCGGCGCGCGTCCAGTGCCGCGCCGCGCGCCGCTCCGCGTTACTCGCCCTTCTTCTTGTGGTAGCGGGGAGAGGTGCCCAGGGCGGAGCGGTCCGGGTGCGCGCGGGCGACCTCCGCGTCCACGCCCCGGTACACGTATGCGGCATCGCTGTCGAACACCGATTCAGTCGCCAGGACGCCGTCGCTGTAGTCCGCCACCGTCTGAGCGCTGGGCTCGCTCCCCGGGAACTTGTCGAGGAGGGGGTTCTCGTCCGGGAACTGGGTCGGATCGGTTGTGTCCAGACCGTTCGGGCTGAGCAACGGCTGCCCCGTGGGGCCCTTCGTCGCCGAATGGACCAACGACTGCACCATCTGGTTCCCCGTCGCCTCGGGCCACCGTTGCATCGACACCGCAAGGAACCCCGCGACAATGGGAGTCGCGTACGACGTGCCCCATGAATCAACGATCTGACCAGTGCCCAGCTTGTGCCGGGTGATCCTGTCCCCTGGGGCCAGAACCGTCAGGCCGCGCCCGTAATTGGAGAAATTCTGCATATTGCCATTCAAATCCGACGCCCCCACGCCCACAGTCCCATTCACCGACGCCAAAGAATCAGCGGGATCCTGCGCACCGTCGTTGCCAGTGCCCACGACCACGACAACACCGCGCGCAATCGCGCCCGCAACCGCTTCGCGTGCGAGTCGCACGAGATCACCACCGCCAAGGGATATCGAGATCACACGCACCCCGTCGGCGACTGCGGCATTGATCGCGTCGTCAATGTTACTGCGCTCGCATTCGGCCCCGTAAGTATCGGCTGATGACGGCGTGGCGTAGTTGATGATCTCCGCCCCGCGCGCGACCCCGTAACCCCGTGCGGCGAGGATCGACACCATCGCCGTCGCGTGTGAACGGCTTTCATCCGTCGCGGTGAACGAGCACATCGGTTTGACCGTGATGCTGGCCCCCTGGATCTCGGGCATACTCGTGTCCGCCGGACCGTCGATCACACCGATTTTGATGCCCTTGCCGGTGAACCCCGATGCCACCTCGTTGTCCACGCCCAACGCCGCCACGTACCCTTGCGTTGTGATCTCATCGACTGCGCGCGCACCAGGCGCGCCCGTGAGGCACAGCCCCACGGCAAGGCCCATCGCAACCATGACGCGGGCGAGGCCCGCGCCGACAACAGGGTCGCCGACACGGGCCGCGCGCTCACACTTCATCCTCACAGCCCCCACTCGTCCAGGTCGATCTCGAATACGACGCCGTCGTCCTCCGAACCCGGCCCGTGCGCCGGATCCCATACCGGGCCCGTGTCATCGGTCTGGTCGGAGAACAGGCCGGAGAAGCCACGGCGTTTCTTCTTCTTGTCGTCGCCGGGAGCGCCCGCGCCGGCACCCGCGCCTCCCATGCCCATCATACCCGCACCATTGGCCCCAGCAGCGCCCTTGAGACCGGCGCCCGCGCCCTTGAGACCAGCGCCAGCAAGGCCGACGGCACCGCCCTTAGCACCAGCGGCACCGGCCGCTCCGAGCCCGCCAGCTCCAGCGAGGCCCTTCAGGGCACTAGCGGCACCGGCGCCCAAAGCGCCAGCGGACGCCGCCTTGGACATATCGGTCACACTGGAGGGGATTTTGTAAGACGGGTCCCACTTGGGATCGGAGAAATTCGTGGCAGAGGGCGGAGTGTAACCACCAACGAGGCCATTGGGAGTCACTGTCTGATTGATCGGACGGCCTACCAGGCCACCGCCGTCCAGGCCGTCAGCATTCGCATGGGAAAGATCGCCCGGGGAAATCCCTGATTGCTGAGATCCGTCCGACATCCAGTCGGCATTTCCAGCCGCGTAAGGACTGTCGCTGGTGGAACCGCCAAGGGAATCCGCGGCGCCTAAGCCACTGGAACCAGTGAGGGAACCCGCGGTGCCTAAGCCACTGGGATCATAGCCGCCGACACCAGAGCCACCACCAATACCAGTGGGATCGTAGCCGTCCAGGCCGCCGATACCACCGGCGCCGAGTTCGTTCGGGTCGGTGATCCCCGGCATGGCGGTGGTGGGCGAGTAGTCGCCGCCAGTGTTCTGCCCGCCTTTGTCAATGTTCGCCTGCATGCCGTCGGCACCCTGATTGAGCTGATCATTCAGCTGATCGAGGACGCTCTGACAGTAATTGTTGCGCGTCTTTTCACGCTCATCTTCCAATTCACCAAAAAACCAATCCGCAGCGGCATAAAATATATTTCCGTCCGGACCGGTCCAACTAACTATGGCATCCCCCATATCCGTCAGACTGTCCTTCCACCACCTCTCGTCAGGAGTAAGGACATCATCTGCCACATTCGTATTGAACTTATCGCGCGCATCGCGCATGACGGCCCGTGCTTGAACCACCGACCGGTGCCCCTCCTCCAACTGGTTCCGGGTCTGTTGCAGATCATTACGGAAGTTCTTAGCCCACTCGCTGATCGCCGAGCGCACATCCTGCGAATGGTACCCGTTGTTCCGCTCGTACTCCGTCACTAGATCCGAGCACTCCTTGATCTTGTCCATGACAAGTTGGTAGGCCTTCTCATCCTCCGTGTCATCATAATGCAGATCAGCCACTGCCTGCAGGCGCATATAAGGCGTCAGTTCCGCTACACACGTACCCTGCTCCAAATCGTCGCTCACTATTACTCCTTCCTCTTCCAAAAAGTCACAAACGGTGAAACGTTCAACGACGCGCAAACACCGTCATATGCGTTTTAACCGCCGCTCAAGTCCATTGCGCCGCATAACTTGAACAGACTCCTAAATCGCATAAGTAGCGGACGGTTTATGCGTGGAGGGAGCAGACGAAGACGTCGACGCGTCGTATCCCGACGACGACGACGAGGGCGCCGACGTACCGTACCCCGACTCTGCAGAAGCAGAGGGAGTTCCTGGAGTCATCGACGGCGTCGTCGTCGGGCTGTAGTCTGGGCCGCCGCCCAACCCACTCGCCGCTTTCCTGAAGCTTTCCGCGATCTCGGCGTCGTTCTCCTCGTAGTTCGCCACTTGAGTCTCCGAATTCTTGAGCATTTCACGCAATTGCGTGATACGTGTGTCAAGGTTCGTGCTCGTGGCGTCCAGCAAGGACTTGTACTTCCCGCAGATCGCCGTCGGCCCCGCCTCGGATCCCCACTTGAGCGATGTCTGCTCACGTTCGATGGCTTTCAGGCCATCGTTCTGCGCGCCTGTCAGCGCATCAACGCCGCCCGCCGTTCTCGTGCGGGCACCGTTCTCCTGGTCCGGGTCGATCCCGCCAGTCCCCTCGGCTCCACCAGCCATAGCCCTCTCCTTTCAAACTGTTTTGAATCCATAAATGGACACTAAAGGCTCTGGGTGTGGGACGGTTGGAACCGTCCCACACCCAGCCCGCCCGCTCGTCTCACGACGCTATGCAGGACGGGCACGCCGACGAACTGGGGCGCGTGCCGCTAGGCCCAGTTCTGCCTCTGACGCTGCTCCATTTCCTGGTACTTCTGCACGGCGGCGTCCACGCCCCCGCCGACCTCGCCGAGGATCCGTTTCAACTCGGTCATTCCCTCGTTCCACTTCATCTTCGACTCGTTGTAGGCCGCCTGGGCCTCGCCCTCCCATGTCACCTTCTGCAACTCGGTATCCATATCATTGAGGATCTGCTCAATGTCTTGGGAACCGGTCTTGATGTCAGCCGCCACCTGGGCCAGGTGGGCGAATTGTACCAGAACTCCGTCACTCATGATTCACATTCTCCTTGTCTTGGCATTAACGATCACAGGGCGCTGGTGTACCTGCCCATGTCCGCAGCCAGGTCCTCCTCCTGCTGCGAGTAGGCGCGCGAGGCGCCGCCGAGCTTCTCAACGAACTCGCTCAGGGCGTTCGTCGTCTTGTCGGCGTTATCCCTCCACTGCTGCATGAGCTGGCCGAAGCGCTGCGCAGCAGGCCCCTGCCACACTGCGCCCACATTCGCCAGGTCGCCCTCGAGCCTCTTGAGGCGGGCCTGCAAACTGCCCTGCGCCTCGGAGATGGTGTTGGCGGCCTGCTGGAGGGCGCCCTCACCTACTTGCATCCCTGAGTTTCCAGCCATGAGGTTCCTCTCCCTCTTGCAATCGGTCAATTTTTCTCGGTAACCGTGCGATGCGCCGGCGCTCCGATGGGTCTACTATATGCACGTCCCCCGCCCAATGTATAGCCCCTAAGAATAATTCCGATTATTTTACCATTCGGTATGCGAACGATGGATCCCCTAGACTCGTGAGGGGAAGGAAGAAGGCACAGATATGGCCCCCACCGATCAAGGCCCGCTCTTGATTCCGATCACAGTCGCGTACGGGCGGCGCACGGCCGATATCACCGTCCCATCGCAGATGATCCTCGCGGAACTGGCGCCCGCTCTCGCCCAGGCCCTCGAAGAGGGCTCCCCGAGCCTCGAGCGCCCCATCTCGGTCCTGTACGGCTCCCGCGAGCTCTCCTACTCCCAGACCCTGGCCTCCCAGAAGGTGGGCCCCGGGGCGACCCTCACCCTCTCGCAGGTCCAGGACCCCGCACCTCCCCGCGTCTACGACGACCCCGTCGAAGCCATCGGCGACCAAGTCGAGAAGAACGTGCCCGCGTGGACCAGCACCTCCGCCACCGCCCTGGCCACGGGGGTGTCCACGACCCTCTTGGTCCTCACCGCCTACCTGGTCGCCACATCCGGTCAGAACCTGCTCAGCGCCCTCATCGCGGGCTTCGCCGCCGTCATCGCCACGGGAGTCGCCGCCCTGGTCGCACGGACCAGCCCCGCCGGCGGTCTCGCACTGGCGCACACCGCCCCCCTGCTCGGCGGCGGCGCCGCCGTCTCCTTCGCCGACGCCACGACACCCGGAGGGGCCTGGATCGCCGGCGGGATCGTCATCGCCATCTCCTCCATCGCGACATTCGTCCTGCCGGGGGCCCTGCGCGTCAGCGCCATCGCCCCTGCCACCGTCGGCATCGCGCTCACACTCATCGGATTCTGCATCCTCGCCTTCCCCTCGGTGCCCAGCGGGCCCGCAGCGCTCATCTCCCTCATCCTCGCGGTCATCCTGCTCCTCGCGCCCGCTCTGGTGGTCGCCCGCCCCCAAACCCTCGACGTCGCCTCCACTGGCGCCATGCAGGGCGGCGGACTGCGCGCGGCCACAGTGGCCCCCAGGTTCCGCGCCGCCCGCGTCGCCGTGCTCTCCGTCGCCTCCGGAGCCGCAGCCGCCCTCCCCCTCACCTGCGCGCTCACGATGTTCGGATCGACGCTCCAATCCCCGCCCGAAACGGGCAACGCCGCGCACCAAGCCCACCAGCTCCAAGCGGACCCGTGGGGGATCGCCCTGGTCGCCACGATCGGCCTGGTCCTCACACTCACCGCCAGGACCCAGCGATCACGCGCCGAAGTCCTCATCCACACGATCACAGGAACCGCGCTCATCGCCTTCGCGTGCTTCGCCGCCGCGTCCACCCACCCCGCGGCCGTCCCCATCGCCGCAGCCGCCGGGCTCATCGCCAGCTTCCTGCTGCTCGCGTTCGCAGTCGTCACGCCCGGTACCCGCCCGACGCTCTCCCGCGTGGCCGGGGCCCTCCAGCTCATCGGCCTCGTCGGCGCCTTCCCCCTCGTCATCATGTGCTGGGAGCTGTTCTGAACCATGGCATCCAACAAAGACCTCCTCAACGCCCAGCGCTACCAGAGGCGGCGCCTCACCACAGTGTTCTCCATGGGCCTGCCCGGAGGGCAGGAGACCGAGCCCACCTCCATGACCGGTCCCATCACCGTCGGAACGATCCTGGCGATCGTCATGGTCGTCGTCGCCGCCCTGCTGGGCAAATTCGCGCCCGCACTGCCCGACAACTGGGAGAACGGGATGCTCATCACAGTCAAGGACTCCGGTGAGCGCTACTTCACCTCCAAAGGCACCCTGCTGCCCCTCGGCAACATCACGACCGCGCGCCTGGCCAGCCCCCCCGGCGAAATGGCCACCTCCTCCGTCTCCGCCAGCGCGCTCGCCGAGATCCCCAGGGGCACGCCCATCGGCATCCTCGGCGCCCCCGACGACGTCCCCACCTCCGAACGCCTCCACTCCGACCAGTGGACCGCCTGCGCCATCGGCACCGTGACGCGCACCTGGGTCGCCGGCGCCCCCCAGTCCCTCGTCGAGAACGGGACCGCCCTGGTGCGGTCCGAAGGAACCGCCTACCTGATCGCCGGCAACGCCAAGTACCGCATCGAGGACTCCGCCCTGTCCGGCGTCCTCATCGCCCTCGGGCTCGAGTCCTACGGCATCGTCGAAGTGGAACCGTCCTGGATCGCCGTCTTCGCCGACGGCACCCCCATGGGACCGCTCGTCATCGACCGTGCCGGGACCCCCGTCACAGGACTGCCCGCCTCCGTGTCATCACCAGTCATCGGCTCCGTGCTGGCCGCCCAGGGCGACGCCCGCAAGTACATCGTCACCGCCGCCAGCACCATCGCACCCCTCACCGAAGTGACCGCCGCCCTCTACGCCCTCGGCTCGCCCGCGCTGGCCCAGCCCACCACCGTCCCCGTCGCCGAACTGGCCACCCTCACCATCGACACCAAAGGCGTGGGCCCCACCGACTGGCCCGCCACCATCAGCGCGCCCAATCCGGCCAACGCGCCCTGCGCGACCCTGGACCTGACGGGCACCACCCCCACCGCGAGGCTCAGCACCGTGCCGCTGAGCGCCCTCGCCCCCGCCGACGAAACCCCGTCCAACAGCGGAACCGCGCCGTCCTCCGCACCCTCCGCGGGCGACCTCGGCGTCGGCACCTCCGACGTGACATCCGGATCCACGGGGACCAGCCCCGCCGCCAACGGCCCCAAAGTCATGGTCGCCGGAGGCTCGGGGGCCCTCGTCCGCTTCACCGACGGCGGTGCCCTGGGGGCCACCGTCTTCGTCTCCGACGTCGGAGCCGCCCACCCCCTGGGCGAGAACGCCGACGACACCATCGCCCGCCTCGGCTGGACCGCCAACGACATCGTCACGATCCCCGTCGCCTGGCAGCGCCTCATCCCAGGAGGCGCGACCCTGTCCAACGCGCAAGTCTGGGCAGGGGTCCCCACCTCCTCAAGCACGCCCAACGGCCCCGTCGCCAGGACCACCGGGATGGCCGTCCAGCCCGCCGCACAGCCCAATGCCGAGGGCGAGGCGTGCAGCGCCGACAAACCCCAGCTGATCCCCGCACAGACCAGCATCATCAACCAGCTCGGCCTGCGCAACGCCTGGAAGACCTCCGAAGGCGGCGGCGTCACCGTCGCTGTCATCGACTCCGGCGTCCAATCGACCAACGCCCACTTCAGCGGCGGTGCGCTGCTGGCCGGAGTGGACCTCACCGGAGAAGCGGACGGGCGCGTGGACACCTACGGACACGGAACCATCGTCGCGGGGCTCATCGGAGCCCGGACCATCAAAGGCTCCGGCCTCACCGGAGTCGCCCCCGCGGCCAAGATCCTGCCCATCCGCGTCTACCGCGACACCGAGAAAGAGACCCAGGACGCCGGGAACGGCCCCCGCATCGACCGCATGGCACAGGGCATCACCGCGGCCTACAAGGCCGGGGCCCGCATCATCGTCGTCGCCCAGTCCACTCCGAACGACACACCCCAGCTGCAGGCCGCCGTCATCGACGCCACCAAAGCGGGCTCCCTGGTGGTCGCCTCAGCGGGCACCAACACCCCCGAGGAGATCGACAAACCCCGCTACCCCGCCGCCTACCCGCAGGTCCTCTCCGTCGGAGCCATCAACCCCGACGGAACACACTCCGACACCAACGCCCAGGGCGACACCATCGACATCACCGCGCCCGGCTCCAACGTCCTCTCCGCGTTCATGGGCGGCGGCGACTGCATTTTCTCAGCGGACACCCCCGCCACCTCGTACTCGGCGGCCTACGTCGGGGGCATCGCCGCCCTCGTCGCCTCCGCACACCCCAAAGAAACCCCCGAGGAATGGAAGTACCGCCTCACCGCCACCGCCCTGCGCCCCAACCCCGGAGAGCACTCCGCACTGGACGGATGGGGCATCGTCGCCCCCAGCGCGGCGCTCACCCTCGACCTGAACACGATGATCCCCGGACCCCCGCGCCCCGACGGCAGGACCTCCGTCCCCCTGGCCGT
>ERZ772772.2331-NODE-2331-length-11326-cov-7.633129_pt1 | contig 11326 bp, 8 predicted proteins | sample MGYA00511484_ERZ772772 | MGnify/ENA primary metagenome ERZ772772 (study PRJEB29015, sample SAMEA2737913) | human oral metagenome | biome: human oral; feature: human-associated habitat; material: dental | place: China | collected 2088 ... | reverse complement strand
CGCCATGCGATTTTAGACTTGGCGCATCCTCTATTTGATACGATTACTGGCGGAATGGTCAAGGATATTGACTTTAAGCGAGTCAATATGGTCTATCCAGATTCGCAAGCAGGCGATACAATTGCCACAATTGCTGCTCGATTGAAGAATAAAGGAGTAATCGAAAACGTCAATGTCCAAGGCTACTTAGAAGGAAGAGACCATATTGCCGGTTTGGTTAATAATATAGAAGGCCAATCTCGAGTTGAAAATGTCTCCTTTAAGGGTCGCATCAAGTCCAAGGGTGGAAACTCTGTGACAGGCGGTATCGCAGGAAGTAACGCTATGTCCTTAGTGAAACGTGCCTATGTTGAAGCAGATATTTGGGTCAAGGGTGGCCAAAATGCAAGTATGTTGGTCGCCCAAAACTTCACTAACTATTCAGGTGCAGGCTGGGGTAATTGGGGTAAACTAACTCAGTCAGTTGCAAAAGGTAAGTTAGAGGATGCAGGCTCAAGAAATGCAGCTGGTATTGCTGCTTCCATTTGGCCGTATGGAACTATCAATGACACTGTCAGCTATGCCACAGTAGTGAACGGAAAAGAGCTATTTAGCTCAGATAATGAGATTACGGATGCTTGGATGGGACAAAAACTCCAAAATCTCTTTGGTGTTCAGGGACAAAGCTCTGGAACCAAGACAGGAAAAGATGCCAAGTTCCGTCGCTTGACAGAAGCTGAAGCGGAGCAAAAAGTTAAGAGCTATCGGATTACGGCTCTTGAACAAACCAGTGCAAATGAAGTAACAATTGAGAAGCTAAATGCTGCTATCCTGAGAACAAGTACTTATCAAGATAAGCCAGGTTACAAGGCAGAAAATGAACAGCTTTATCAGAATCTAGAACGCTTTATGCCTTTCTATAATCAAGAGTTCTTGATTCATGAGGCCAATAAGCTGGTGGATGCTGGTAAGGCGGGCGACCTGTTGACTAAGAAAGTTCTATCTGTTCAAGCACTGAAGGGCAACCAGTTTGTTGCTGGCGGAACGGATGCAGATAAGATCTTAGTCCATTTTGCAGACGGAAGCAAGATCATCTACAATCTTCAAAATCAAGCACGATTTGAACAAACGACTCTGCCGGAATATCAGATCGCAGAGCTTGGTACGGTCTATACCCCAAATCACTCAACGGCTGTCAAAGATGAATTGCTGACCCAGCTGACTGAAAGCTTGAAGAGTTTTGAACTATACAGTGATGAAGTCTATCGTTCTGTTGGTCTGCCTAATGATAATGACAAGGTCAACAAAGTCAAGCGCCTCTTCCTAGATGAATCTCTGGCTGAAGTGAAAGCCAACTTGCAGGATATGCTTGGTAAGCTCTTGGCTAATGAATGGACAAGATTCCATGCTGACAATCCAGCAGCTAACCAAGCTCTGAAAGCTAAAATCGAAGAGAACAAGACCGCTATCATGCTCGGTCTGACCTACCTCAACCGTTATTACGATCTCAAGTTTGGCGACTATAACCTCAAGGAGCTGGTGCTCTTCAAACCAGACTTCTATGGTGAAAAAGTACCATTGCTAGATCGCTTGATTAAGATTGGTCGTTCGACAGAAAATCAACTGAAAGGGGCGGACAATGTCAATATGTTTGCACGTCAGTTGAAGGCTGAGTCCAAGTCTACTGATTTGGTGGCTTACTTGGATTACAACCGTCGTCTTTTGACTGACTTTGCGGATATGGATTCTTGGTTCAAGGATGCAACCCGAGGATTTATTCAGTTTGAAGAACGCCAGTCAGAAGTCGAGGAGATTAAGTCTGCTAAGTATCGCGTCTTTGATAACCTCAATTCTGAATATTTCAGCAACTATATCCTTCCGCTGCTAACCTTGAAGAATACGCGCTTAGCCATTCTGTCAAACTATAGCACCATGGCCTTTGTCAACAGAGACAAGCGCCGGTCATGGTCTGATGAACGATTTAATGCGCGCATCAAGGAAGTAGCGACCCAGCATCGAAATCACGTAGACACTTGGTACAAACTGCTCTCAGATAATATCAAGCCAAGAATGGTCAAGGAAAATGTAACGGCTGTATGGGATGGTTTCGATGTAGAAGGGCGTGGCTGGATTGATGTCAACGGAAATGATAATAAGGGCAATCCTTATGCACCATCCCGCGAGTTCTTTAACCTAGTTGGCGGCAGAGCTGGTGGCTGGTACAAGTCAAATGGCTACGGTGCCCATGCTGCTGGTTCAATCCGTGTGAACTTCGAGGCCTTTGACCTCTTGACGGAATATGGTGTGTCCGTCTTCACTCACGAACTCACCCACGTCAATGACAGAGATATTTATCTGGGCGGTTACGGCAGACGACAAGGTATCGGACCAGAAGGGTATGCCCAAGGTATGCTCCAGTCACCTGTTCCTGATCAGCCGGGCTGGGGTGCTTTGGGTCTCAATATGGCCTTTGATCGTCCAAATAATGGCAGCCTCATTTTCAATAGCTCCCCAAGTCTCTTCAAGAACCGAGCAGACATCGACCATTACATGAAGGGATATAATGATACCCTCATGCTGCTGGATTACCTTGAAGGCCAAGCGGTTGTAGATAAAGGAAATGAAGCAGCAGCCAAATGGTTCAAGAAGGTTGAACCGAAAGTTGTGGATCCTCGAACCCAATACGACGTCGTAAGAGAGTTGACGGCTGAGGAGAAAGCGAATATGTCTGTCTCATCTGTAGATGACTTGGTTGATCAAGGCTTGCTGTCTAACCGTGCGGTTGACAATCGAACCTATAATCCTGCTGACTATGACTCTAGTTACATTGCTATCGACTTCATGACAGGCATCTATGGCGGCGGCCAAAACAATACTGGAGCGCCAGGCGCCTTGATGTTTAAGCATAATACCTTCAGAATCTGGGGTTACTATGGCTATGAAAAAGGCTTTGTAAGCTATGCTTCTAATAAACACCGTAAGACAGCCAATGAACAAGGTGTGACTGGTTTGAGCGACAACTTTATCATCAAGCAAATTTCTGAAGGCGAATTTGAAACCATGGAAGCCTTCAAGAAAGCTTACTTCAGAAAAGTTGTGGATAAAGCACAAAGCTCAGGTATTAAGCCAGTGACTGTCAACGGAAAAGTCTATACTACTTATGAAGAGCTGAAAGCTGGCTTTGCAGAAGCTGTTGACAAGGATCTGAAGAAGGCTCGTGTTGATGAACGTGCAACCAAGGACTTCAAGTATGCTGTCTTTACGCAGTTGCTCAAGAACACCAACAGCTTTATGGATGAAAACTCCATTTGGGGTTCCTAAGAAAAAGTGTTAGATTTGCTGCACGTGTAACTGCAAATAATGACCTTTAGAAATATGCGATAAATAACCCATTTGAATTTGTTCTGTTTGTGTCGTCACTGACAGTCTGATTCAGATGGGTTATTTTGTTGCATGATGGCAAGCCGGAACAGAAAAAAACCTGATTCTTAAACGATATTTTTCAAAAAAATCTGTCCCCAGACAGTTCCTGCTTTTAGGGCTTGCTGGGGGCTTTTTTTCCTGCTAAAATAAACACATGACACGATATAAAGCGATTATTTCCTATGATGGTTATGGCTTTGCTGGCTTTCAGCGACAGCCCCATGCCAGAAGCGTTCAGGAAGAGATTGAAAAGACCCTGACTCGTATCAATAAAGGCCAGCCTGTGGTGATTCATGGAGCGGGCCGGACCGACAGCGGTGTCCATGCTCTGGGCCAGGTGCTGCATTTTGATTTACCAGAAGAGCGGGATGAAGAGAAATTGCGTTTTGCCTTGGATACCCAGACGCCGGAAGATATTGATTTTATCAGTGTGGAGCAAGTATCGGATGATTTTCATTCTCGCTACAATAAGCACAGCAAGACCTATGAATTTTTGGTGGACATCGGCCGCCCTAAAAATCCTATGATGCGCCATTATGCCACGCATTATCCATATCCTTTGGAGCTGGGTCTGATAGAAGAAGCCATTGCTCATCTTGAAGGGACGCATGATTTTACTGGATTTACTGCTTCGGGGACCAGTGTGGAAGACAAGGTTCGGACCATCACCAAGGCCAAGGTTCGCTATGATGGAGAGCGGAATTTTCTGGTCTTTACTTTTTCAGGCAATGGCTTTCTCTACAAGCAGATCCGCAATATGGTCGGTACCCTGCTCAAGATTGGCAATAAGCGCATGCCGGTGGAGCAGATTCAGAGGATTTTAGCGGAGAAAGACCGCCATCTGGCAGGGCCAACAGCCGGTCCAAACGGCCTCTATCTAAAGGAGATTCGTTATGAAGAATAAGTTGATTTTAGCCCTTTCGGGCAATGATATTTTCAGCGGCGGCGGACTGCATGCCGATTTGGCTACCTATACGGTCAATGGCCTGCATGGTTTCGTAGCTGTGACTTGCCTGACGGCTATGACTGACAAGGGATTTGAGGTCATTCCAGTTGAGGAAGAGGTTTTTGCCCAGCAGCTAGCCAGTCTCAAGGATCTTCCTTTTTCTGCTATTAAGATAGGACTTTTACCCAATCTGCAAATAGCAGAGCAGGCATTGGCTTTTGTCAAGCAACATGCGGATATACCAGTTGTACTGGATCCTGTTCTGGTCTGCAAGGAAAATCATGATCTGGAAGTCAGTGCACTGAGAGAAGAAATCATTAAGTTTTTCCCTTATGTCAGCATCATCACGCCAAATCTGGCAGAAGCTCAGCTATTAATCCAAAAAGAAATCAAAAGTCTGGAGGATATGCAGGCTGCAGCCAAGGAGCTCTATGATTTGGGAGCCAAGCATGTGGTGATTAAGGGCGGCAATCGCTTAAGCAAGGAGCGAGCGGTGGATGTTTACTATGACAGCCGAGAGTTTGAGGTCATGGAATCGCCAGTGCTGGCCAGCAACAATACCGGGGCAGGCTGCACATTTGCTTCCAGCATTGCCAGTCAGCTGCTTCTCGGCAAGTCTCCGCTTGCAGCAGTTCAATTGTCTAAAGATTTTGTTTACCGAGCGATTCAGCGCTCAGATCAATATGGGGTAGTTCAGTATGAGAAATCATCAAGTTAAAAAATTAGTTATCTTAGCTTTCATCACAGCACTGTCTGTGGTTTTGGGGAATTTTGTGAAAATCCCAACGGCGACAGGATTTTTGACACTGCTGGATGCAGGGATTTATTTTACAGCCTTCTACTTTGGCCGCAAGGAAGCGGCTATTGTTGGAGGACTTTCAGGCTTTTTGGTTGATATGATTGCCGGCTATCCTCAGTGGATGATTTTCAGTCTGATTTGCCACGGACTTCAAGGTTTCTTTGCTGGCTTTGAGGGCAAGAAACGATATTTGGGGATGATTCTGGCCGCGGTTGCTATGGTCGGTGGCTACGCCCTCTTTGACAGCATCATGAATGGTGTCGGAGCAGGCCTGGCTGGAATCTTGGGCAATTTTATGCAGAATGCATTTGGTTTAGCAGTCGGTTTTGCCCTTTACAAAGCCTTCCCAGAGAGTTTGAAAAAGACAGTCACAGTGAAATAAACGAGGTGAGACATGGACTTAGCTAAGATTGGAGCAGAAACTCGTCAGATTGTTCTAGATGTTTTGGACAAGGCTGCCTTGGTCGAGGGAGATATTTTTGTTCTGGGTCTATCCTCTAGTGAGGTTGTCGGAGGCCATATCGGTCAGAATTCCAGTCTGGAAGTTGGACAGGTCATTGTCAAAACCATACTGGATATCTTAGAAGAGAAGGGTATCTTTCTTGCAGTTCAGGGATGTGAGCATCTCAACCGTGCCCTCGTAGTCGAAAGAGCCTTGGCGAACAAGAAGGATTTGGAAATTGTCAATGTTCTGCCTACTCTTCATGCTGGAGGCAGCGGTCAGCTAGCAGCTTTCCAATACATGAAGGATCCTGTCGAGGTGGAGTTTATTGTCGCTCAGGCGGGGCTGGACATTGGCGATACTGCCATCGGCATGCATGTCAAGAACGTGCAGATTCCTATCCGACCGATTCTCAAGGAATTGGGAGCTGCCCATGTCACGGCTTTAGCCAGCCGTCCCAAGCTAATTGGCGGCGCCAGAGCGGCCTATATAGAGGATAAAATCAGGAAGGGATAAAAGGAAAAATAATTTTGAAAAAAACTCTAATTATGCTATAATGGGTTGTATTCAATAAATTTTAAGGAGAAATGACAGAATGTCTGTATCATTTGAAAACAAAGAAACAAATCGCGGCCTTTTGACTTTTAGCATCAGTCAAGAGAAAATCAAGCCTGCCTTGGACCGTGTATTTAACTCAGTAAAAAAAGATATTGCTGTACCAGGTTTCCGTAAAGGTCGCCTTCCACGTGCTATCTTCAACCAACGTTTTGGTGAAGAAGCCCTCTACCAAGATGCTTTGAACGCTCTTCTTCCAGAAGCATACGAAGCTGCTGTCAAAGAAGCAGGTATCGAAGTAGTTGCTCAGCCTCAGTTTGATGTCGAGTCTATGGAAAAAGGTCAAGACTGGGTCATCAAAGCTGAAGTAGTCACTAAGCCAGAAGTTAAGCTGGGTGCTTACAAAGACTTGGAAGTAACTGTTGAAGCTACTAAAGAAGTGACTGACGCTGAAGTAGATGAGCGCATTGAGCGTGAGCGCAACAACTTGGCTGAGTTGGTTCTCAAAGAAGGTCCAGCAGCTGACGGTGATACAGTTGTGATTGACTTTGTTGGTTCTGTTGACGGCGTTGAATTTGACGGCGGCAAGGGCGATAACTTCTCACTTGGACTTGGCAGCGGTCAATTTATCCCAGGATTTGAAGAGCAGTTGGTTGGCCACAGTGCAGGTGAAACAGTGGACGTTGTCGTAACCTTCCCAGAAGACTACCAAGCAGAAGACTTGGCAGGCAAGGAAGCTAAATTTGTGACAACTATTCACGAAGTTAAAGAAAAAGAAGTTCCAGCATTGGACGATGAGCTTGCAAAAGATATCGACGAAGAAGTGGAAACTCTTGACGAGCTGAAAGAAAAGTACCGCAAAGAATTGTCAGAAGCTAAGGAAACAGCTTATAACGATGCGGTAGAAGCAGCAGCTATTGATCAAGCAGTAGCAAACGCTGAAATCGTTGACTTGCCAGCAGAAATGGTCCACGAAGAAGTGCACCGCGCAGTTAATGAATTCTTGGGCAATATGCAACGCCAAGGAATCTCACCTGACATGTACTTCCAAATCACTGGTACTACTCAGGAAGACCTGCACAAGCAATACGAAGCAGATGCTGAGTCACGCACTAAGACAAACCTTGTCGTAGAAGCAGTTGCTAAAGCAGAAGGCTTTGAAGCCAGCGCAGAAGAAATCGAAGCTGAAGTAACTTCATTGGCTACAGACTACAACATGGAAGTAGAACGTGTTCGTCAATTGCTGTCAGAAGACATGCTGAAACACGACATTGCTATCAAGAAAGCTGTTGAAGTGATTACAAGCACTGCGAAAGTGAAATAAAGATGAAAGAGGCAAGATATGATTCTTGCCTCCTTTTTTTAGAAAATAAGAGGGTATTCTGATATAATAGTATAGTTAAAAGGAAATCCTGCTCTGTCGTTAGTCCTTAGACATCGTGAAGGAGGTCGAGCATGAAAAGCAATAGAAAATCTTATCTGAAGCTAGGCTTGCTTCTTCTCTTTTTTATTTTCTATTGGCTAATAGTCAATCTTTTATTTCATAATGCAGCGCTTTTTTGGCTCCTTTTATTAGCTGGTATGGCCCTGACCGTAATTGCTAAGAGCTACTACAAACTTTCAAAAAGGGACTGGATAACAGCTATTATTCTGGGATTTTTGGCAGTCTTTTCGAATCCTATTTTTGCGGCTTTGACTGTCCTGACTTATCTGGCTAGCAGTCTTTTATTGAAGGAAAAGGAAAAATTCAGAACCCTTTTAAGACTCAATAGTCCGAAACAAGCAGCTCTTGCTTTGATTTTGGGGCTTCTTGTGGGCTTTGTGCTGGGGTTTTTCAATCTCGCTTTGGCACAAGAGCCTATCAGTCTACCAGGCTCTTTTCCTATTCAGGCTGTCCTAGATGCTCTCCGCGCAGGTGTATTTGAAGAAGTATCTTTTAGATTATTTTTCTTTGCTATTATCATTTACCTGACTAAAAAAGATACTTTTTCAAAAGTGGAGAATTTGTTAGTTTATGGTATTCTGATCTTGCCTCATACTCTGATTCACTTTAGTCTGGAAAAGTTTGATATAGGAAGTGTCCTTATTCTTAGTCTTGTTTTCGGCTTGCCTTTTGCTTTTTTGCTTCGGAAACAGGGGCTCTACAGCGCCATAACGGCCCATACTGTAGTCGATTTGCTTAGGTTCGTTTTTTTAGGAATTTGAAAAAATTAACTTAAAATATAAATGGTAACCCTTTGACTATTTTTGGAAATTAGCGTAAAATAGTAAGGAAAGACAAAAAAGGAGAAAAGCCTTGGAATTAGAAGTATTTGCTGGACAGGAAAAAAGTGAGCTTTCTATGATTGAAGTGGCGCGTGCCATTTTGGAAGCCCGCGGCCGCGACCATGAGATGTATTTTAATGATCTGGTCAATGAAATTCAAAACTATCTGGAAAAATCAAACAGTGAGATTCGTGATGCTCTGCCTTTATTCTACACAGAACTCAATGTAGACGGCAGCTTTATTCCGCTGGGGGATAATAAATGGGGCCTGCGTTCATGGTATGCTATCGACGAAGTGGATGAAGAAATCATTGCTTTGGAAGAGACTGATGAGGACGACGCACCTAAGAAACGTAAGAAGAAACGCGTCAATGCCTTTATGGATGGCGACGAGGATGCCATTGACTACAGCGATGACGATCCAGAAGATGAGGACGGCTACGAAGCAGACCCAGCTCTCTCATACGACGAGGAAAATCCAGACGATGAGAAGAATGAAGTGGAAGCTTACGATGCAGAAATCAACGAAATCGCTCCAGATGATCTAGGTGAAGAAGTCGAGCTCAACGAAGAAGATGACGACTACTCTGACGAAGACACGGAGACCGAAGAGGAAGAATAAATCAACCAAAAGAAACAAGGGACGAAATCCTTTGTTTCTTTTAATATTCCTTGAAATATAAGTTCGGAAGGTGTAGAATACTAATAAAATTTAATAAAGAAAAGATGGAGGTATGCTGCTATGAAATTTGTCATTGATAAGAGTCTGGGTGAACTAGGCATAAAAAGTGTCGTTATCGGGATTGCCAAGAATGTCAATCCTCATGCAAAACTGTCTTCCTCATTTCTAAAAAAGAAAAAGGAAATGGAAGACTGGGCTCTGGCCTGCGACTTGGATGAGGTGCTTGAGTCGCCAGTGGTTCAAGGTTATATAGAAATACTGCAGCGCGTAGGTCGCAGTGTCAAGAAAAATCCTCCGACGGTTCCCGCTCTGATTCGCAATATCCAGCACCGAGGCTCGCTCCCTCATATTAATAGCATTATTGATATTTATAATGTCGAAGCCCTGCATTCTCTACTGGCTATTGGTGGGCATGATTTTGATAAGATTGATGGCCAGATAGAATTCACCGTAAGCCAAAAGGAAGATGTCTTTCTGCCTATTTTGTCCAAGGAGAAGCATGTTGCCAAGACGGACTATGTCTATCGGGATGCCAAAGGCATTTTGGCTTGGCTGGATGTCCGTGACAGCGAGTATTATAAGTTTGATGAGGAGACCAAGGATGCTATTTTCATCATTCAGGGGAATGCCAATACCTCTGTCGAAATGCGTCTGGAAGCCTTGGAGCGAATCCGTCACGATTTAGCAGAGTGCATGCCCGATGTGGAATTTGAAACACATGTTATCAGTATTGGTGAGAATGGATGAAAACCGACTGAAAATATTTGACAATTTTTTAGGTTTGCGATATCATACTGTTCGGGCACCTCTTTTAGAGGTCAGAGCTTCCTGTTTTCAGGGAGCTATTTTTCTTTTTCAGACAGATTACGGAAAATCCTCATCTAGATAAGTTTTCAGCAACGATGTGGTTGCTGGAATGAATAGTTTTATGAAAAGGAGCACGTATGTCAACTAAATATATTTTTGTCACTGGCGGTGTAGTTTCTTCTATTGGGAAAGGGATTGTGGCAGCTAGTTTGGGCCGGCTTTTGAAGAATCGAGGCCTCAAGGTTACGATTCAGAAGTTTGACCCCTATATCAACATTGATCCCGGCACCATGAGCCCTTACCAGCATGGGGAAGTGTTTGTGACAGATGATGGAGCCGAGACGGATCTGGATCTGGGGCACTATGAGCGTTTTATTGACATCAATCTCAATAAATACTCCAATGTCACCACTGGTAAAATCTATAGCGAAGTCCTGCGCAAAGAACGTAAAGGCGAGTATCTGGGAGCGACGGTCCAAGTCATTCCGCATATTACGGATGCTCTCAAGGACAAGATCAAGCGGGCTGCACGGACGACGGACTCGGATGTGATTATCACCGAGGTCGGAGGTACAGTGGGCGACATTGAGTCTCTTCCTTTCTTAGAAGCTCTGCGCCAGATGAAGGCGGATGTCGGAGCAGACAATGTCATGTATATCCATACGACCCTCCTGCCCTATCTCAAGGCAGCTGGAGAAATGAAGACCAAGCCGACTCAGCATTCTGTCAAAGAGTTGCGCGGTCTGGGGATTCAGCCTAATATGCTGGTCATCCGTACAGAAGAGCCGGCTGGGCAAAATATCAAAAATAAGCTGGCTCAATTCTGTGATGTGGCGCCGGAGGCGGTCATTGAGTCGTTGGATGTGCAGCATCTTTACCAAATTCCTCTCAATTTGCAGGCCCAAAAGATGGACCAAATCGTCTGTGACCATCTGAAGCTGGATGTGCCGGCGGCAGATATGACAGAGTGGTCAGTTATGGTTGAGAAAGTGATGAGTCTGGAAAAGCAGGTCCATATTGCTCTGGTCGGTAAGTATGTCGAGTTGCCAGATGCCTATATTTCAGTTGTCGAAGCGCTCAAGCATGCCGGCTATGCCAATGATGCGGAGGTTAAGATTAACTGGATTGATGCGAATCAGGTAACGGCCGAAAACGCAGCAGAGCTTCTTGGAAGTGCGGATGGGATTATTGTTCCGGGGGGCTTTGGTCAGAGAGGAACTGAGGGTAAGATTCAGGCAATCCGCTATGCGCGTGAGCAGGATGTGCCTATGTTGGGCATTTGCTTGGGCATGCAGCTAACCTGTGTCGAATTTGCTCGTCACGTCCTGGGATTGGCAGATGCTAACTCAGCGGAGCTCAATCCAGACACACCATATCCAATCATTGACCTCATGCGTGATCAGATTGATGTCGAAGACTTGGGTGGAA
>ERZ772772.2328-NODE-2328-length-11333-cov-38.870633_pt1 | contig 11333 bp, 13 predicted proteins | sample MGYA00511484_ERZ772772 | MGnify/ENA primary metagenome ERZ772772 (study PRJEB29015, sample SAMEA2737913) | human oral metagenome | biome: human oral; feature: human-associated habitat; material: dental | place: China | collected 2088 ... | reverse complement strand
AAATAAGGTTAATACAAAATATATTTTAAAACTAAAAAGGACGTAACTATCAGTTACGTCCTTTTTGTTGGTTAAGCTATCTTCTACTTTTCGTTTTTACAATTCTTGCATATTCCAGCGATTTCAAGGTGATGTTCCGTTACAGTGAATCCTGCATCGCTAAGTTCTTGTGGCATTTCTACGACAGGACAGGTATGTAGAGGTATCATAGCGCCACAGCTCGTACATACTGCATAATGGCGGTGCGTATGAGGGGTAATCTCATAATATGCCATGTCACTCCCCATGAGTGTGGTGCGGGTAACGATACCTTTTGTTTCTAATAATTCAAGGGTACGGTAGATGGTGGACATCCAAGTAGTACCGCTATCGCCTAATCGCTCTGCAATTTCAATGGCTGTAATAGGCTTATCTGTTGTTGTTAATACGGACCAAATGGCTTCGCGCTGTTTGGTCTTTTTTATACCTTCCGGCCAAGTTGTTGTATTCATATCTTTCTTTCGATTCTGTTTTAATAGTAAAACTGTTATACACCTGTATAGTTAACTGACTTATATGGCTAAAAATATCAAATATGTTATCAAATTTAGTTACCTATATTTTAAATTAAACTAGTTATATTATTTAACTCTAACTCTAACTCGCTATATTATGTAACTCTGATTAGCTATATTATGTAACTCTGATTAGCTATATTACTCTAACTAGCTATGTTGTTTATGTCTAAACACATTAATAATGGTTTTAGCCTATTTGCTAAATTGTATGCGTCGTATGATAGCGCGAATATTCTTAATGACTAATACTACTAGTAGGATTCCTACCGATGTTAACGACACGAAGCCACCCGGTGCTACGTTAAGGAAGTAAGAGCCAAAAAGTCCAATGATCATGGCTAGTAAACTAAATCCAATGGAACAGAGTAGTGTAGTTCTAAATCCTTTTTCTAATTGTAATGCCGATGCTACTGGTAGTGCAATCATGGCACTTAATACGAGAACACCGACGATTTTAATGGAAATAGATACGGCAGCAGCCATTAGAATAGCGAAAATATAATTAATAAAATCTACCTTAACTCCCGCTACACGAGCAGCCTCTTCATCGTAGGCGATGTAGAGTAAGGAGTTATATAAGAAATACAAGGTGAGTACAGATAGGATTGTAAGTACTGCAATGCTAATCATATCGGCTGCGTTTACCGTTAGGATGCTACCAAAGAAGAATACATTGGCGTTAGCTTTCAGTTTGCCCGAGCTAATGAGGGTAATAGCTGTACCAATACTGAGGGATAAGATGATGGTAAGAATCAAATCGAGGTGGTGGGAGAAGTATTTTCGCAAGAATTCGATGAGGGCACCGCAGATGGCGGTAAAGATAAAAGCCCCTAAAATTGGATTGGTGCTAGTCAATAAGCCTAGCGTAATACCTGCTAGCGATGCATGGCTCATGGTGTCACCAATCATACTAGATCGGCGTAGCACCATAAAGATACCAATGCATGGACATAAAAGGGAAATGCAGATGGCTACGAAGAAGGCATTTTGCATGAAATCATAACTAAACATGGCGCACCTCCTCAACTATGGTATCATCGGCCTGAGCCTGAGCCTGAGCCTGAGCCTGAGCCTGAGCCTGAGCCTGATTTAAAACATCTGTGAAACAGGAGCAATTTTTGTGATCTATCGGATTGCGACCTGTACTGCGCATGATTTCACTCGCATATTGCTCAGGAGAACAAAGGTGACCTTGGCCATTTGCGATGTGGTAGATATTTGTAGAGTTCGCTAAGGCCATTTCGATATTGTGCTCTACAGAAATAATTGTAATATGATGCTCTTGGTTTAAATTGCGAAGTAGAGTGTAGATTCCTTCTTGGCTTTTTCTATCGATACCTGTTGAAGGCTCATCGAGGATGATGAGGTCAGGTCTACCGATGAGGGCACGAGCGATGGATACGCGCTGTGCTTGGCCACCTGAAAGTTTACTGATGAGGCGGTCTTTAAACTCTGTCATATGAGTGAGTTCTAATACCCGATTGACTTCGTTCTTATCTTTAATTTTTAAGAGTTTACGGTAGGAATCGAGGATTTCTTTTACCGTAATGGGAAAACCTGCATGGGAGAAATCATTTTTCTGAGATACGTATCGAATATTGTTTGTAGCTCTTTTGATAGAGCCTTTCACAGGGGTAAGAAATCCTAAAATGAGGCGGAGCAAAGTGCTTTTACCAGATCCATTGTCTCCTACGATGGATATATAATCGCCGCTATGAATATGTAGATTAAGGTCGTTCAACACATAAGGAGGTTGACCTTGATAGGAAAAATAAAGATGTTCTATAGATAACATATGAAAACCACATTTCTGATTGACAAAATTCTGAGTAAGTTTATACTATAACTATATTACAAATGCAACTGAGTCGCAACTGCAACTAAGGAATGAAACGTATTCTATATAGGCATAGCGAGCAGGATTTAACAAAGGAGGACTACGATGATCAAGAAACTGGTTTTGTTAGCTGTAGGTATTATGATGGCTGTTTTATTTGCAGGCTGTGGTAATGATACACCGAAGGCACAGAAGGAACAAGCAAGTAAAAAGATCCAAGTGGTAACAAGTTTTAATGCGATGGCTGAATTTACAAAAGCTATTGGTGGTGACAAGGTAGAGGTATCTACTATTATTCCGGATGGCGTAGAGCCACATGATTTCGAGTTGAAGCCTGAAAACATGAAACAATTGGCAACAGCTCAATTATTTGTGTATAACGGTTTTGGTATGGAGCCTTGGGCAAAACAAGCTATCGAAGCCGCTAAAAATGATAAGCTCGTAACTGTTGTAGCTACTGAAGGCGTAGAAGCGATTAAAAATACTGACCCAGAAGAAATTAAAGAACATGGTGCAGAAGATCCTCACGCATGGTTATCTTTGAAAGACGCTAAAATTGAAGTGAAAAATATCAAGGATGCTCTTGTAAAAGCTGACCCAGCGAACAAGGATTACTACGAAAAGAATTACACTGAATATGTTGCTAAACTAGATGCAATGATTAAAAAATATGAAGAGCAATTCGCTAAAGCTCCTCATAAAAACTTCGTTACAGGCCATGCAGCATTTGCGTACTTAAGCCGTGACTTTGGTTTAGAACAAAATAGTGTGGAAGATGTATTTGCTGAAGGCGAACCAAATGCAGCGCAATTGGCTAAACTCATCGAATACGCTAAAGAAAACCATATCACTACTATCTTTGCAGAAGAAATGGCTAGCCCAGAAGGATCCAAAACTTTGGCACAAGAAGTAGGGGCTAAGGTAGAAACTATTTACACTATCGAAAGCAACGAAGACAATAAAACATACTTAGAACGTATGGATGAAAACCTTACAAAGATTGCAGCATCTTTGCAATAAGATAAAAGAAAAGGCAGCCCAAAGGGCTGCTTTTTCTTTTATAAGAATAAGTTAATAATATCTATGCTTTAGTAAATATAGTATAATATATGTATTATTTATTATCAGATAAAAGCTATATTGGACAAAGCAATCGCCGATTAATAATCGGATACTATTTATGAAGGGCCTTGACTATAGTTATTATTTTGATGATTATCAATTATTCAAAGATGAGGAATAATAAGGGTAGGTTGCTATGAACGATTTGTTTGGCCCATATATAGAAAAATGGATGCCTTTAATTACAGTTAAACGAATGTTAGTGGTTGCAATTGTATCGACCATTGTCATAGAGTTGGGAATACGTCTTTTAATGTTACTATTTCCTAATAGTTATTTTTATGACAGTATTATGTGGCAGATGTTAGGGCCCATTAATTTTTCACTTGAGGACATCATTATCTTCTTAGCGGGATCTGCTGTATCCATATTAGTTTTTTCTAGTGTTCTTTACTTGATATTTAAGGTTTATAAAGGACAAGGTACTTTTAAACAACTTGTATCGGACATATTGTTGAATCAAGCTTTAAATAGTTGGATTCACATGCTATTTTTGATGATTTTAGTTCCTGTGTATTCTGTATTAGACAGTCCACCCAATTCTGGTTCAAATGGCTTAAGCGCTTTGGAATGGATTAATGTTGTTGTTATGGCCCTCTTGATGGCTAAACAATTTAAGTTGAGTCCTGTCATTACGGGGATTGCCTTTTTCTTAGTTGGAAGTATCTTTGGTGTACTACAATTAGTATTATCTGGCGTATTATAATCATATAGTATATTTTATATATTGATAGATTCCTTTGGGTGTCTATCAATATTTTTATTACATTTAATCAATGAAAAATATTGGATTAGAATACATATATTTGCTTTAATAGTATTCGTGTTAAAATAGAAAAAATGTTATTCGTATGTAGGAGGGGCTATGGAAACAACATGGTATTCTGATTTTAAGGCATTAATTTTATCTCCCTTTAAGCAAGGTATTCCACAGATTGTAGCGTATGGATCTTGCATGAAAGGGTTTTATGCAACGGCTGCAGTTAGTTTTGTTCTTACACTTCTAACAACTTTTATACCAGCTCTTGTTATATCCATTATGCAGTTACATCATACAGATTTTGGTCGTATTATTGTAATGAATGCAAATGGTAGTGCCGCTTATACACTTGCATTTAACTTGTTAGGTACTTTTTTGGGGCTAGCTATTAATGCCTATTTAGTTTCTTGGATAGCTAATAAATTCGATGCCCAGACTACTTACCAGGAAGTATTAAAGGTTAATTGGTATTCCTACGCATATGGACAATTACTAATGCTTGTTTTGACTCTTTTTACAATACCTTTTTCATCCTTTTCGTTGTTTATGGTTTCGTTAGACAAGATAGGCCATTCTATTTATACCTAGCTATGGGGATTCTTATAGTTAATATGATTGGTATTTCTGTTTGGACTTGGTGGGTAAGTCTTAATTTATTAAGCCAACAAATTAACAAACCTAAACTTTCAACATTTGGTATTACTCTATTAGCAGGTTTAATTCCTTTCATTATCATTGGTAGTATTTCTGCACTTATCTTTTTCATAGTCATAAGCAATATACATTCTGGTGGGCTATTTTAAGTAGTCATATTTACATTTAATGTATTGTAGAAACATAGTGTAGAAGGTTTATGCTTGTTTCATCTAGATAATTATATAGTTGTGAAAAAATCATGAAAGCAAGGTATGAATATACCTTGCTTTTGTGCTATAATGATGAGCGGAAAATGAAAGGGAACTATTTTTTATAGTTCCTTATTGTGTGTTGTATGTTAGATTATTCAAACTTGAATGCGGTGTATGTATATTGTGTAAAAGGTGGTGAGGCCTATGGTGGTAGGTTTAGTACAGTTTATCTATCGTTTATTAAACCCTATTGAAGAAAAAAATCCACGGATGTATCACTTTGATATTGCTTATGGGCAACTCATAGGAATGCTGCTATTAACACTTATATGTTATCAATTTACTATCGTTGGTGAAGGTGTATATCTAGATGCTATACGTGCATTTATACGTAATTCCTCGTTATTAGTGAAGTGGGAATTACTATCTCTTCCAATTGGTCACCATGAGATACAGATCTTTTTTGAAGAGGTGGGGAAGCCTCGAGAGTTTTGGAATTTAAGCCGCTTCGCATGGGTAATCGGAAAAGTAATTCTCATGGCCGGTATCATCATAGTCTATGCGGTGGCACAAGAGCGTAAATTCTATATACGAACTGTTACAACCGGCATTTTGCATATAATGGCACTTGCTCAACTTGTGATGGCTTTGGTTACCCTCACGGTAGGGATTATGCTAATTCTTACTACGGTACCACTAATATTGCAAGCTATCATTGGTTTTTGTATGATTGTGCTATGTATTTTGAGTACGGTATTACTTTTACAAACTATGGGGCGTATTACAGGGGCTTGCATTAACGGAACTCCTTATGAAGGTTTGATTCTAATGTTAATAGCGTTTTTAGTATCACTTGTATGTGAATGGATTTATATGTTGACTCGATAAAACACATATGATATATCTAGGATGAGCTGTGGCTCGTCCTTTTTTGATGGATTGAGACTATAAGGAGCGTTTATGACCTGGCATAAGGATATATTGCATTTATTTACTAGACTTAGCGAACAATCGTTTCAGAATATTATCACTTACGGATCTTATACGAGAGCTATTCTGAATCTAGTTGTATCTACTATCATATTATATGTAATGACCTATAGTTTACCATTTATGGTGAAAGCTATATCTCCATTGTTAGGCATTAAACGGCTGACGGGTTTAACTCATTTTGATTTAGTTAGCATCTTAGCAAGTTCTACATTCTTGATTTTTCAAATTATCATCAGTTCGTTCGTCATATGGCGCTTACTTATTTTATTAGGTGGTCATGGTACGTATAGCGGCGTATTGCGTAATTATATATATGGCATAGCTTATACAAATGCGCTTCGCACGGTTGTATTACTATTAGTTCATATAATAGGGATTATTTTCTTCTCTCTATCCCTTCAAAAATATGTGGGAGATATGGCGTATCTTATTACGATGTTTAGCCAATATTATGCTGTATTCATTGCAGCTCAATTAATGCGACGTTATGTTGGATTAGGTATCGTTAAAACCTATATCGTTATGTTTATTGTGGCATTACTATCTGTATCAGCATTGCCTCAATGGATTCGCTTTGTCCATACATTATTTAAATAATATATTGTGATAAGAATTAAAAGCCGCAAGATACATATCTTGCGGCTTTTTGCTCATTAACCCAGTTGAGCTTCGTAATGGTGTAATAAGAGCTCTACATTATCTTCGTCGTATTCGATTTGTTGTGACCATCTTGCAATTTGCTTTAAGGGTTGCCCCTCTAAGGCGCTGGCCATCAGTATATAGTCAGTACCATCTTTTGCATAGGCTAAGATAGTTTTTAAGGAATAGTCTGATAACATATCAATTTGGCGATACAATATATATTGGTAGACCTTGTTAAACAGGCTCATATTCTCTTGCTGTACATAAGTCTGTACTGCTGCAATAAGTTGGTCTAGTTTACTGGATAATGCATTCACTTGTGTAGTCCAATCTTCATCGATGGGTTCGGTTCTGTTATAGAGGTCTAACAATTCCTTGTAAGACTTCTCTTGGAAAGTAGGCTTATATTGGAATAGATTAGGATCTAGATCAAAGGCTAATAATTCAAATACATTCTGAAGTGTTAATCGCTCTTCAGAAGTAAATTCGTTATCGTCATCCTCAATTGTAAAGAGGAGGGAGTCTATCGTTGCATTTTGGGCTAATAACTCAACAGAGGCTTCACAAGATAAACCGACGCCACATAGCTCTAGGTCTTCAATATATTTATAAAAGCGCGGATGCATATGGCAGGTGTCGCAAAGTCCTTCTTCCCCCAATTCGAGTACAACCTTACACAGTCCATTTTCATTGAGTAAGGGGCACATAGGTTGTGTTTTGGAAAATACGAAATGACTACCTTCGTCATCAACCGTGATGGCTTGACGTAAGCTTTCACCAAGAGAACCAGTCATAGCATGGTAACGTTCAGCAGTAGGCTCGTCTATATCGATAGTCCACAGTTGGCAACATGTATTTTCACATCGATCTGCCTTGCATTGGAATGCGTGATATATAGTGGGATAAATTGAAATCATAGTTAGCTCACTTGTAGGTACAAAAATTATTCTATGTGCATTGTATCATAGGGAGTAGGCACATGCACTAATTATATAAATAAAGATTCATAAAGCGCGTCAATTTAGTGTATAATTGTATATATATTGTTATGCTAACTGTTTGAGATATGGAGGAACTATGAGATCATTATTTGTAAAAGGTAGCCTTGTATTGGCTTTGGCTGCGGTATTTGGCATGCCAAACGCAAGTGCAGCACCTTTAGTAGCTGTTGAACCAACTGTGGCCGTTGTTGATGGCAATCATGCAGCGATTGTAGGAGCTAATGGTTTATTAAATGCTTTTATTCAAAATCATCCAAATGCTGCTATCACAGAAATTGCCTTTGATGCGGATGGGGGGCAAATCAAGTATGATGTAGAAGGTTTTGATGAGACTGGCAAGTATGAATTAACTTATATCTATGCTACTAATCAAATCTTTGAAAAACGCGAAGGGGACTTCCATAAATCGTTAAAGAAAAAATCTTTTGATCCACGAGAAATCTTACCTCCTGCAGCAGTGGTGAACTTTGCTTATGCCCAAACAAAAGGCAAAGCTGTGAGCCTCAACGAATGGGCTGTGCGTTATGATAAAGGTAAAATCGTATACAAAGTTAGCTTTGGCACAGAAGATAATAAAGAGGTACATGTACGTATGGATGCAATGAATGGTAAATTGCTATCTGTTAAATTTGACGATTAATATATGATTGACTAGTTATTATATCTTAATAGTGCCTAGTTATTTTATTCTGAATATAATAATTAAATGCCTTAATACTGTTTTTTCTATGGAAATTACTTGTGTTGGGGCATTTTTTGTGAAAGTTTGCTCATGAATGTGAATCTATAGATACTGATACGTATATTTTAAAGCCGTTTATCCTTTATATATGGGATAAACGGCTTTTGGCATGTTATTCATGGAATATTTAAGTACAAATTGAATACCATAGGATTTCATAGGATTTATATATAAATTCATTTTAAACTCACTATAAAATAAGGTTTTAGAAACGGTTCTACATTTTGACTTCATAGACTGTCGATAGTATGTGTACCAGTCGTAAGACAAAAACTCAAAAATATCTGAAATTTCCAAACTATATATCTACAAGTCCATGTTAGATATATGTTTTGGAACTTAAATGATGACATTGAGTTTACTGGAAATATACATGTGTAACGTTGCATGTATATGAATTAATAAGGAGGACAATATGAAAAAATCTATCTTAAAAAGTAGTATTGCTTTAGCAGTGGCTGGCGTTTTTGGTGCCACTGTAGCTGTAACAGCAGCTGAACCAGTAACCCCAATGCCTGTAACGCAAGAAGCAGCGACTACAGCAGCTCCAGCACAACCTGTAACTGATCCAGTAGTTCCTACTACACCAGTAGCTCCAGAAGCGGCTACAACAGCAGTTACTCCTCAAGCTCCGGTAGCTCCTGTAGTAGATGCTAAGCCGGTAACACCAGCAGTTCAAGATACTACACCAGTTCCAACAGCTACACAAGATATTAAAACACCAGTAGCTGAAGAAGGTGTGGCACCTAGCACAGCTAGTCCTGCTCCAGTTCCTACTATCGAAACTGCTTCTGTAGCAAAAGCTCCTAGCGAAACTAAAGTAGTACGCGTTGCTGATAAAAAAGCTGACTCTGTAGCAAAAAATAATAAAGAAGTAAAAAATACTAAAAAAGCTGCAGCAGATAAAGCTCCTAAAGCAAAAGCTGTAAAAGTAAAAGACGATAAAAAGGCTGATAAAGAAGAAGCTACAAAAGAGGAAAAAAAAACTCTAAAAGTAGAAAATCACAACCTAGCACAACCAATCAGCAAGCAGGCGTAGTAGACCAAAATAGTATTTTCGTAGTTGGTGCCAATTATTTAATTGATCAATTCGAAAATAAATATGGTAACTCTAAAATTACTAATGTATCCTTCAAAGCACAAGATAAAACTGCCATCTATGAAGTAGCAGGTTTTAATAATACAAGTGGTGCCCATTCTTTGACTCTAGATGTGGCAACTGGTAATGTAACTGAAGGTACTCCTAAAGCATATGATGCATCTATGGAAGCTAGTGCTATTGATGCTGGAACAGTTATACCTCCACATGTGGCAATCAATGCAGCCTTCGTACAAACTGGCAACGTAGCAACGGGTATTAATGCGTGGTCCCTTACTAATCAAAATGGGAAACCTTTATATACCGTAGAGTTCCATGATGCACAAAATAAACCAGTATCTATTGTATTGGATGCAAAAACAGGGACAGTAGCAAAATAAGTTGATCTCGTATCCTATAGCACTGTAAAGCAAACCCTTTTAAAACATGAACACTAAGCACTCAAAACTATACACACATAACATAAATACACTTACACACACAACACACAATAAACAACACACACAATAAAAAAACACACAATAAAAACACACACATAGCCCTCTGGATTGGATAGACAAACATTGACTCTCTCCTATGCCGTCTGTCGTTCAGAGGGCCCCTTATGAATTGTGGTTCCCTCCGAATCATAAGATTATATACTTGGTATATATACTCTCTCTCACAATAAGAACGTAACTGCTTTACAGCACGCTAGGTATAGGAGAGCAAGAAAGCCCGTATCACATGTAGACCGCTGCATGTGATACGGGCTTTTTTCGTAAAAAAATCTTTATATCAAATGTCAGATATAGATTATAAGTTTTTAGTAAAGGTAAAAAGAGCAGATGCTATAGGAAACATCTGCTCTTTTGTTATGAATATAGACTTTTATGAGGTCGAATATAGTTGTTTTATATATATTGTCGCGGTACTCGTTCTGAGAATCCACAGAATATTTCGTATGGAATAGTAGAGGCAAGAGCGGCGATCTCTAGTGCAGAGATACTTTCATGACCTTGAGAACCTAGAAGAACTACCTTATCGCCTGGTTTTACGGTAATCGTATCCGGAACGGAGACCATAAATTGGTCCATACAAATGCGACCTACTACAGGGCAACGCGTGCCATGAATCAGTACGGTGCCTCGATTGGATAAACTACGAGGATAGCCATCCGCATAGCCTACAGGGATTGTAGCAATCGTCATTGGCTCAGTTGTGACATAGGTAGACCCATAGCCTATGCCTTCTCCAGCGGGTACGTGTTGCACGTGAACGACTTCACTATGAAAAGATAAAACTGGCTTTAAGCCCAATCGATTTGGCACATCAAGGGATGGCATGATACCGTATTGAATAATACCAGGACGTGCATCCGTAAATAAGCTGTCTTTGACAGATAAGAGACCTGCACTGTTGGCGAGGGAGAAGCGGTAATCTGCTTCTGGTCGGAATGCTCGAATTTCATCTACCATGCGATAAAATGTTTGCGCTTGGCTATGAGCATGTGATTGATCCGCCGCATCGGCATTGCTCATATGGGAGAAGAATCCGTCTATTTCAAGATTTTCGTAGGACTCAACGCGCTTGATAAATTCAATGGCATCTTCAGGCTTGATACCGATGCGATGCATGCCCGTATCAACGGCAACGGCAACGCGAATGATCATGTCATGATTATCGGCTACTTTATCGAGTGCTTCCAAGTCGGTAGATTCACAAACGGCAGGAATGGAATTCGTATCTGCCA
>ERZ772772.2320-NODE-2320-length-11358-cov-7.133593_pt1 | contig 11358 bp, 10 predicted proteins | sample MGYA00511484_ERZ772772 | MGnify/ENA primary metagenome ERZ772772 (study PRJEB29015, sample SAMEA2737913) | human oral metagenome | biome: human oral; feature: human-associated habitat; material: dental | place: China | collected 2088 ... | reverse complement strand
GAAGAAATCAAAGCTAAATTGGAAGAAGCTGGAGCTTCAGTTACTCTTAAATAATCGTTTATTGATTGTTTAAGGCTGAAAGCCGAGTATTAAAACCTTTTCGTTGAGTTAAGGTGAATTAAGAACAAAACATTCTCGCACATTGTTGTGGGGATGTTTTTTTTTTTGAGAAATATATGTCGTTGTTCTAATGTGGAGTCTTGACTTGTTGAAGTTAGTGAGTTGCAGGGAGCAAGCTTATACTTGATTGAGGAGGAGAAGGTTTAACGATATCATTTGACAGCGATTGCAAAATTGTGTAATATCTTTAATATAAGAATATGTATATTCATTTAAGGAGGAAACGAGGATGCAATTATTGATTGAACTGCAAAAAATTGATCAATTTAGTCTGCCGATAAACTATAATTACCTCCTTCAATCAATGATTTATGATCTATTGAAAAATAAGGAAAACCTGTCTAGCCAACTTCATGAGACGGGCTATCAGATAGAGGATAAACATTTTAAGCTTTTCACATTTTCGTTATTGCGAGGTCAATATAAAATCCACGGAAAACGAATAGAGTTTCTTGATAAAGTGCGGTTTGAAATTCGGACAGTTGATAAAACTATTTTATTGACCATTGTGGAGTCCTTGTTAAATCTAGATACATTAAGGATTGGACAGAACCTTGTGAAAATTTTAAATGTGAAAATTGGGCATAAGAAATTGACGGAAAATTCCTATAAGATTCGGATGATTTCTCCCTTGGTGGTTCGTTCTACAGATTCTAGGACTAAAAAAACATTGTATTACAATCCTTTTGATAGGGACTTTAAGAGCAGAATTATAGAGAATTTTGAGAGAAAATATCAAGCTTATTATCATAAAGTACCGACAGGTAGATTTGATATAGAGCCAATAAATTTTTCTTTAAAAAATAAATTTGTTACTAAATACAAAGATTATCTCATAACGGGTTGGAAAGGAGAATTTGAGATAAGAGGAGATGCGGAGGTGTTAGATTTCCTCTATCAAGTTGGACTTGGTGAGAAGAATTCGATGGGATTCGGAATGTTTGTGATTGAAGAATAGGAGGATAGAGTGGATATGGAATTTAGAAATTGTAAGTTAGAACTTGACTTAAAATGTCATGCGCCAATTATTCATTTCCAGCCTAGTACGAATGCTAAAGGAGCTACTCTTAGGGCTAGTGAAGTGAAGCCGAAATTTGATAAATATATTTGGACGAAGGAACCTGAGGAACTTGCAACCTATGAACTGTTACCTTATAAGATGAAGTTTATAGAAAAAAAGAAAGAGGTGATAGATGAAAAAGTTGCAGATGAATATGTTGATATCCCTCTCTATTATGCTAAGGACCAAAAAAGAATGGTCATAACTAATCCAAGAATAGTCATTACTTGTTTTGATCCTATTCTTCAGAAATTGATAGTTAAGCATATCAAAAACTTTTTCATAGTGACAAATTTTGGAGCTGCCCAAGGAAAAGGATATGGTAGTTTCACAATTGATTCTGAGAAAAATGATCAGGTTGAGCAAGAAAATATTGAAAAAATCTTAATGGAAGAGTTTGGCTTAAAAACATTATATAAGATAGATTGTAATAAGCTAGTTGAAAAGTTAGCTAAGTTTGAAGCAATAAAAAAGATTTTTAGGATTATTGAAAACTTCTATAAGATTATTAAAGGAGGGATTAATCATAAGGAATATATAAAAGGTTTTTTGTTTATACATATGAATGAGAAGGGAATAAAAAATGAAAAAGCTGCTTTAAAAACAGAAATAATAGATTATCCATACGCTTCAAATCAAAACAAAGTAAAACAGGAACCCAAAATTAATAGCCATAAAGAGTGTTACGTTAGAGCATTGCTTGGTCTATCTTCTTCCTTTGCTTTTAAGGATCAAAGAAGGCAAAAAGGTGGTGCAGTTGATGTGAATATTAAAATTTCACATGCTGATGAAACTATCGAACGTTTCCCTTCTCCTTTAACGTTTAAGGTTATTAATAAGATTATTTATATTATTCCTAAACAAATTGACGAGCAGATATGGAACCAAAAATTTATTTTCACTTATGAACTTGGTAAGGATGTGAAGAATAGTAACGGTATCGATCCGAAAGTTAAACCAGAGGAACTAGAATTATACACTCCAGATTCAAATGAATTTTGTTTAGAAGATTTTTTAGAAGAGGCCGTTAGTTATTATAATAAAGAAGTGAATAAAATCAAAGGTCCACAAATAGTTAAATACCACACCAAAGGAGATGAATAAATGAAATATGTAGGTATTACAATCGGTCCAATTTTTAAAACCATTGGAGAGGCGATCTCTCCGGCAGGTTTGTGGTTTGGCAGTTATTTTTTCTCAACGGTGACAAAGAAGCTCTGTGAAAAACTTGTTAAGATTCCAAAAGTTAAGATTTTTTCACCGTTTTATGACTCTAATAGTAATCAAAACCCACAAGAAGATGGTATTGGTCGTTACCATGATCGGATTTTGTTTTTAGTTGATGATAATACAGTAATTGAGGGAGAATTACCGAGTATAATTTCAGCAGTGAAGAAGGAAATGGCTGAGAAATTTGGAAAGTTTAAGACGGATAAGGAGATTATGCACTTTGTTGATAACTATCTGAGAATTGATTTTGTTATTCTTAATGAAAAAACTATAAAAATTATAGGAAAAAGTGAAAAAGCTGGAAATAATATAGCTATAATACTGAATGATGCTTTGGATGCGCTGGAGCTAATGGCAGCGAGTAAGGGAAGAACAGATATGAACTTATTTGCTCCATTCTTTGCAGGCCAGAAAGGCAATCGGAATATCTATATTAAAAAAAGTAAGCTATTTACAGATACCAAACCAAATAGTCAGTTGGTTATAAAACATCCAGATCGTGATTCTGATTTAAAATCAATTGAAGACATTGCTCTATCTCGAAAGAAAGAGGAAAACTCTTATGAAGAGGTCCCTGATGGTGAGGTAGCACCGACCAGAAGCGAATACTATGCAGTCGTTAATTCGGATGGGGATAAGGTCGGAACTCTTTTGAGAGCTTTATGTAAAGATGTAGAAATCTCTGAACAGTCTGATAGGATAAACAGTTTTTCAAGGGCTTGTTTAGACTATGCTGGTGAAGCGGCTAAGCTTGTCGGAGAATATGGGGGGATGACTATTTATGCTGGTGGGGATGATTTACTATTTATTGCTCCTGTTCATTCTCTTTTCTCCTTATGTAGTGAATTGGACGAAATGTTCAAAAAAACCTTGAAAAAAGGCCTGGAAGAAGTAAATCTACCAGGTGATGACATCAATGTCAGTTTGTCTTTTGGTGTCGCTGTTCAGTATGTCAAATATCCTCTATATGAAGCGCTAGAAAGAGCTAGAGTTCAACTTTATAAGGCTAAAGAAAGTTACGGTAAACGTTCGAATGCTAGTGAAATCAGTGGAGGTAATCGTCTGGGGATAGAGTTGGTCAAGCACAGCGGAAAAACCGTTCAATTGATGATAGAAAACGAGAAGTTGGATGTTATTGATGGTCTGATAAAATATCGAGCAACAACGAACGATCAAGCACTGGAATCTGTCCTTTATAATCTGCAGGATACAGAAATTATTTTTAGGTTGTTGTTTGAGAAAACCGCACAGAATATATTTAATTTTCAAGAATATAAAATGAGGTTTTTGAATAACTTTAACAATCCAAACCAGTTGTCTTATCATAGTTATCTTAACGAAATAGCTAAATTTTTCTATGATAACTATTTGAAAGAGTATCAATATAAGCCAGATACGAAAGAAAAGGTTGATGGGGTTTGTACAAAACGAAACATAAGTATAGGGGAATTCTATACTAAAGAGTTACAGACTATTTTATTTTTGGTGAAATTTTGGCAGGGAGGTAAGTGATGACAGACTATCTTGTGACTTTTAAACCGCTGGGAGACTATTCTTTTGGTTCAGACAGACACTTTAGTTTTGTCGGTAGAAATAACTATTCGAAGGATGAATATGCTCCCTATTTTATCCGTACTAATAGCGTTCCTGAGCAGTCCACAGTCTTTGGGATGATACGCTATCTTATCTTAGTCAGTAATAGGATTCGGTTGAAGCAGGATTTTCAGTATGATGAGGATACACGGGATAAAATGAAAGCTCTAATCGGAGAGAAGAGTTTTTCTCTAAATGGAAGTGTACAACATTTCGGAAAATTAGAAAAAATCTCTCCCATCTTTCTGCGTAAAAATAGTGAAGAAATCGTCATACCAAATCCTTTTAACAACAAGCAGGGGAAAGAGGGAATTGATCAGTTTGAACCAATGGCGCTAGAGGAAGAAATTACAGTATCGACTAGTTTTGGTGAAATCGCTCTTCCTAAATCTAAGGAATATAATCCTAAAGAAGGGTATGGAAGTGGCTATTACAATATTAATACAGGCCATTTAGAGACAATCGAAGATATTTTTATGACTAAGGTAGTGACTGGTGTAAGGTGTGTTACACAGAAGGATCTGAAGAAGCTGAAGCAAAATATTCCAGATAGGAACAGCAATCTTAGTTCAACCGAAAATTTTGATGCTGACCGTCTATTTAAGCGAGAGGTGCATCAGCTACAGAAAGACTATGAATTTGCTGTCTATGTAAAGGTTAAGGATGGTACCATATTAAAAGACAGTATTGTTCCTATGGGACAGAAAGGTACCCTTTTCAAGGTTTCTGTTGAAGAATCGAAAGATAATTTAGAAAGTGAAATCACAGAGCATTTCCAGAAGCATACTCCACAAGGTCAGACTTGGCAATACTGCCTATCAGATGTGTGCCTGGTAGATGATGTTCAAAGCTTTGCAATTTTAGAGGAAAAATTAGTTCGCCAGCTTCATACAGACCTTAGTAAAAATCGTCTAAAAGGACTTGATTTACAAGGAACTAGCCTTCTTTATAAGGCAGGGAGTGTCTTTTATGGTGATGATGCTATTTCATTAAAAATCGGTTTAGAGCCAGCAGGCTACAATACTATCTATAAGATTACAGGGAAGTAAGGAGTAAAAAATGAAAGCAAAAATTTTTGTCATTGAATGTTTAACGAATTTGCATGTGGGCAATGGAGATGTTAATTTTAACATCATTGATAACGAAGTGGAGCGCGATGTTGTGACGGGATTCCCGACGATCAACTCCTCAGGTGTTAAAGGTGCTCTGAGGGCCTTCTTTAAAGAAAACGACTTATCGGACATTATTGAAATATTCGGTTCGGAAGATAAAGGGGGTACTACTTCAGGATCATTAAAATTTCTTAGCGCGAATCTACTAGCCCTGCCAATTCGTTCAATAAGCGGTGGGGATAAGCCGTATTCTTTACATGCTCCGAAAACAGCCTGTGAAGATTTCAAGCAAATGATTAAAAATTTTCAATTAGAAAATGTTTCAATAGCAGATATAAAGGGTGGAGATGAGAAGATAACTCTGGACGAAGATAATTCTTGCTTTGAAAAATATGGTTTACCAGTCATTGCTCGGAATAGTGTCGGAGAACAAACTAATTTGTGGTATGAGGAAGTTGTGCCCCATAAGTCGATTTTTTATTTTGCTGTGGTGGATTCAACCAGTGAGCCAGAAAACCTTTTAGAGGTTTTTACAGATTCGGTGAGAGGAAAAATCATCCAGTTTGGTGCAAATGCTTCCGTAGGTTATGGACTTTGCAAGGTTATTAAAGTGATTTCAGGAAATGAAGAAGGAGCAAACAATGGATAAGAACAGAATAAATCGGTTGCTTCCTATTGCTGTTGAGGTGATTAAAAAAGAGCTTTCGGAGCCAATTCCAAATGAGTTTAGAGGATATATCGCTTCTTTCGGAGCGGCAGTTACTATGGGAAGTCTCCCTGCAGCAGTCGCCTACTACTCGGCTGCATCAAAAAATGCCAAAGAAGATCGCACCAAGCTCCCTGTTATGATTTTGGAAGTTTTGAAGGGAGAAAATACAGCTATTACGGTAGACACCTTGTTTGAGTATGTTACATCGGCCGAAAATGATAATGAGAGTTTCGCTATTAAAGAAGATGTACTGCATGCAGCAATCGCAATCAAACTAGGGTTAAATTTGTTTGAAATTGAGTCAAAGGATAAAAAAGTCAAGGAAGACGAGAAAAATGGAGGGTAAGGATGATGTTTAATTCGAAAAACATGTCTTATATCTACTATCATGAATATTTTGACGGCTTAAAAGAGCGGAAAGAACCATCAGGTCTAGTTTATGAACTGGGTGATTCAAAATCTAGTGAGGAGCAATTTCGTGATAGAAATATGGCTTTGCAGGATTTTAAATTTGACCTTTCTCTATCACCTCTGGAGCATTTGAAAAATGCTTCAAAAGATGTAGCAAGTGTTCAAACCTTTTCTTTGCAAACCATTTATCCTGGTCTCATGATAGGAACTGGCAATCCCCATGATTTGAAATCAAAGGGTTCTATTTATTCTGGCTTTTCTTTTGATTATGTAACTGGACTGCCCTATATACCTGGCTCCTCTGTCAAAGGGGTACTGAAAAGCGTCTTTCCTAGGAAAGAAGATATCAAAGAGGATATTAATCAACAAAAGATGGAGTATATTAAGTCACTTCTTAAACCAGGACTTTCTGATGAAGTAGTTTATGGCTTGAAAGATGATATTTTCGAAGATAATGATGTCTTTTTAGATGCTTATCCCTGTCCAACTTCTAAGCAACAGTGTTTAGCTTTGGAATTCATTACGCCTCATAGTGATATTATCAAGAATCCTATTCCAATCAACTGTCTGAAGGTTAAGCCAGGAGTCTCTTTTGAATTTGGCTTTTATCTGAACGATTGTCAGCTTTCGGATGGACTTCAGATTACGGTTAAAGAAAAAATAGAATTATTTAAAACTATCTTGACTGATGTAGGCATTGGCGCCAAAACGAATGTTGGTTTCGGACAGTTAGAGTAGCAGAGGAAGCTTTTATGAAACAATTTGAGTTGTGGCTAGATGAAAGTGGGAAATTTGCCGATTCTGAGTCTCAAAGAGAGGAAATTTACTCTTTTCTTGGTGGTGTGCTAGTTGAAAAGGCTGCTATTAAAAACTTTAACTTTTCTAGCATTCTTAATGATGATTCATTAAATCATGCGATGAATGTGACCCCAAATCAGAAAAAGCAATATGTTATTCCTAATTGATTGAATTTAAAAATCAGACGGATGCGCGCTATATTTTTTTTGAAAATATTGAGTGGCAGGGAAATGGGGATAATCGACAACTGTATTTACATGAATAGTTTACAAAGCTTTACAGACTTACTTGATATGTAAGAACGATTTTTATATCAGTCTGAAATCTGTAATTTTGTAAACAGTTCCGTAAATATTCTATTTTGGAATTCGGAATGGTTAAACATAGATTATCGTATTGCTGATAATTGGCATATTGATAATTCACTAAAAGAGAATCTTAACTTTATTAGGTCTAAAGAAGAATTGACGCATTTTCAGAAATTGAATATGATAACGACACGAAATATTGATTATATATGGAGTAAAAAATGAGTAAAAAAGATGACGTAAGCAACCTATATAACATTGTTAATTCATGTAAGAAAATAATAAATTGTACATTTTATTTAAATATTATACTTTCCTTAGTTTCAATTTATTTAAATAGTTCTAAAATTCTCGTTTTACAACTTATAACAATTTTTTTGAATATTCTAGTATCCTTTCTTTCAGATTTTATATTTTTTCCAAAATCAGAAGAAGAACGATTAAGATCCAATATAAAAAATTCCCTTGGGGTAAATGTTACAGAATATGATACTGATGGTTATTACAATAATAAGCAAAAACATTCAATTCATAAATTGATATTGAATACATTTGAAAATATTTTTTTTACAAAAAATATTCTTAATAAAATGATTTATAAGGATTGGAAAAAACCACTTATTTCAGTTGCATTATTGACTGTTGTATCTGTTTTTTCAAAGGAAAGAAGTATTATATTGATTGTATTTCAATCAATATTTTCTAGTACTTATTTAATTGGGTATATAAAAATATGTATCTTCAAAGTAAAACTTGATGTATTATATTCTAAATTTAGAAGTAAGTTACTATCAGAAGATCGCAAAGGTGGAGTGAACTCTTTAACTAAAGAAGAACTAGTAATATTGATTACTGATAGCGTGGGATATGAAATGTTAAAATCCTCTTTCAAGATTATGCCGTCTTCAAGAGTATTTCATGAAAACAATGAAAAGTGGAGTAATGAGTGGCAGAAAATAGCAGATACACTTGTTATTTAAAAAATGAAAAGTGAATAGGTTATATTAAACTAGACAGAAATTATAAAGTGTTTTACACTAAAGTAAGAGGAGAATAACTATGTCTAGAAAACCACGTCTTCATTTTACAGATGACTTCAAACAACAAATCGTCGACCTGTATACTGCTGGTAAAAAGCGCAGCTAGATTATCTTGGAAGACGATCTTACCCCTTCAACTTTTGACTCTGGGTCAAGCAAGCTAGAACTACTGGTTCATTTAAAACGGTTGATAATCTTACAGATGAACAGCGGGAGCTCATCACTCTTAGAAAGAGAAATAAAAACTTGAAATGCAGGTTGATATCCTAAAGTAAGCGGCAGTGATGTTAGCACGAAAAGGGAAATAATCACTGCTAATAATGATAAATACAGTGTTTCTGCAATGTGTTATCTCTTGGATATTACGCGACCTAGCTATTACTACAAGGAGGTAGAATCTGTATTTGAAGCCCCTTTAGAAGATAAAGTTAAGGAAACTTTCCTAGAAAATAAAGCTCAATTTGGTACTAGAAAAAACCAAACACCTCCTTGCAAATCAAGGAATTCAGCTCTCACGGCGTCGAATCATGAAGTGATTAAATCTCGTTTGTGTCTACTAGAAAGCTACATTCAAACCCTGTTCAAAAGGAAAAAATGAAGCTTCAGTCCCAAATTTTGTGGACAGAGAGTTTAACGATCGCAAGCCTCTAGAAGTATTGGTAACCGATCTAACTTATGTACGAGTTGGAATGTGTTGGTTCTATGTCTGCTTTATCTTGGCTGGCATAAGACAGCTGACTTGGTCAAAGAAGCTCTACAGAGCATTCCCTATGCTTTAACGACGGTTCATTTCTTTCATTTTGATAGAGGAAAGGAATCTGATAATGCTTTAATCTACGAAATGCTTCAAGCTTTTAATATCTAGCTTTCACTGAGTCGGGCTGGTTGTCCCTATGACAATGAGACTGAAAATTCAAATCAATACACCCTATAAATTTTGTACAGAGAACTGTTGCTTTTTCAAGGTTATGATTTTCTTCTCAGGGAAGGAGAGGTGATTTGCCAGAAGCATCAGTATACTCCTCTCAGTTATTATTCTGGTTGGCATCCTAGTCAGCTAAATTTTGTCAATCGTCAGTATCATATAGTTGAAGGTGGCATTTTAAATCAAAAGGATTATTCGCTACTATTTGAAAATGAGGAACATCGGTATCATTTGCCGATAGAGGCAGTGGAGCAGATTGATATTTATTCGGATGTCATTATTGCACCGCGGACGCTCAAGCTTTTGGCTCAAAAGAGGATCCCTTTGGTAGTTCATAATGACTTTGGCAATATCCAAGCCTACTTTATTCCTGAGTCTATGAAGAGTCCTGCTCCGCTTTTATTGAAGCAGTGCCAAGTGTATCTAGACGAGGAGAAGCGTTTGCTGTTGTCCAGGCAATTTGAGTTATCACATTTTCATAATTTGCGGGCAAACTGTCGCTATTATCTTAAAAGATATAAGTCCAATAAGCTTCTTTTAGAGATTGAGAAAGACTTGACGATGGCGATTAAGGAAGTTCATCGCAAAAAGTCGGTCGATGATTTGATGCTTTTAGAGGCACGGGTCAAGCAGATATACTACCCTATGTTCAATGAGATTCTGAATCAAAGTGGTTTTTCTTTTGTTAAGCGAACCAAGCGGCCACCTCGAGATCCACTAAATGCTTTGATTAGCTTTTGCAATACGATTTTGTATAGTCGTGTTCTGCGCTTGATCTGGCAGGCTAGACTGGATCCTAAAATCGGGGTGCTGCATGCTTCAAATAATCGTCCTTATAGTCTGCATCTGGATTTTGCGGATTATATGAAGCCAGTTATCGTGGATCGAGTGATTTTGAGTTTGATCAATAAGCATCAAATCAATGCTACAGATCATTTTGAAGAAAGGGAAGACGGATCGGTTTATCTGAATCGTGAAGGGAAGTATATCGTCTTGCGAAGTTTTGAGGAAAAGCTACAGACGAGGCTAGTCATGGGAGGCTCGACCTATACCTATGCCCAGCTCATCCAGCACGACATTCGGCAGTTTAAGAGAATCTTGCAGCAGGATGGGGACTTGAAACGCTTTAAACCTTACAAATACTATTAAAAAGTCGGTCGATCTTTTCGATATTTTGCCTCCTTTTTAAAAGCTGTCAACCAAGCGGTTTATAAGCGTTAGGACAAAAATGATCGACCGACTTTTTTCATTGAAATCTTGAAAAAAGCCCTATTTTTTGATACAATCAATCTAGAAACAGCGAAAATGCTGTTGTTATACCTTACCTATAAGGAATTGAGACGAAGAGCTTTGTGCAGATGGAGCAACTGGAGCAGAGTAGCTTTCAGGCGTTATACCTTACCTATAAGGAATTGAGACTTTTTTGCCTTTTTTATATAGCTTGATATTATCGAAATCAATATGTTATACCTTACCTATAAGGAATTGAGACTATATCTTCAGCAGATTCAGTATTAGTCCAAGCTATCGTATTAATCGTTATACCTTACCTATAAGGAATTGAGACACGTAGGTAACAACAGTCTTACCCTCTACTACTTCGCCAGTTTCGTAATACCTTACCTATAAGGAATTGAGACACAGACATAAACGTTTTAGCTCGTTTCTTAGCCCATTCTGCGTAATACCTTACCTATAAGGAATTGAGACAATTTAAATTCAGATCCTGTGCTTTGTGTATCGTAGGCGCAATTTGTGATGTTATACCTTACCTATAAGGAATTGCTTGTGTGCCTTTGTCTGTCTCCAAGGGCACCAAAAAAGCGAGCAAATTCTTGTCTGCTGGGAAGCATGAGAATTTGTTCGCCTTTTGTTTTGTAGGAATATTTGAAATTTCCGTCATGATTTGCTATACTAGTAGCAGTTAGAGACCGCAGCGGAGCTGTTGCCCGCTACATGGATAATCAAGAAAAGTACTCTTCAGTGCTTTTTTATTATTATAGAAAATGGAGGGATTATGCTTTACATTTGGTCTTATTTGAAACGCTACCC
>ERZ772772.2317-NODE-2317-length-11367-cov-2.260962_pt1 | contig 11367 bp, 10 predicted proteins | sample MGYA00511484_ERZ772772 | MGnify/ENA primary metagenome ERZ772772 (study PRJEB29015, sample SAMEA2737913) | human oral metagenome | biome: human oral; feature: human-associated habitat; material: dental | place: China | collected 2088 ... | reverse complement strand
GAACGACTTGCTGCGCGCCGTGCCGAGGAACGTGCCGCCGCGCTGAATGATGTCGCCGACATCCTTTCGTTCCATCTTGAACATCTCACCGTCCAAGATGCCGCGATACCCGTTATGTATGCCCCACACTTCTGCACCTTCAAAGAGAGCCGTGCGCACGACGGCGCGAGTCGTCGCATTCATGCCGGGGCTGTCGCCGCCGCTCGTCAAAACGCCGATACAATTCAACATCGTAAAATCCCTCCCATACCCATGACGAAGAAGCCTCGCTCCCTCGATCAAAGTGAAACCTTTTCTACATCATACCACATTAGAGCTAGGAAATAAACGTACTTGACAAAAAAGAAAAGGAATGATACATTGAAAATGAGCTGCATAACTGACGGAAGTGGATGACCACAAGGGAGTGCAGCAGGAAAAGCCGACCGTCTGGGCAGCCGCAATGGTTCACTATGCCCGCGGTCTTTTTTGATTTCACTACAACTTATACAAAAGGAGAGAATCTGATGAAAGAACTCGAATTGAAATACGGCTGCAATCCGAACCAGAAACCCTCTCGCGTTTATATGGAAAGCGGCGAACTTCCGTTCAAGGTCTTGAACGGAAAGCCCGGCTACATCAATCTGCTCGACGCCATGAACAGCTGGCAGCTCGTGCAGGAACTCAAGGAAGCGACCGGCCTTCCTGCAGCGGCATCCTTCAAGCATGTGAGCCCTGCAGGCGCCGCCGTCGCCGTTCCCCTGTCCGATGCACTGAAGCAAGCATACTTTGTCGAAGGGATCGAATTGTCGCCCGTTGCGACCGCCTACATCCGTGCGCGCGGCGCCGACCGCATGTCGTCGTACGGCGATTTCGTCGCCCTCTCCGACCCATGCGACGCCCAGACGGCTTCCTTCCTGCAGCGCGAGGTCTCCGACGGCATCATCGCGCCCGCCTATTCCGAAGCCGCCTTGGAGATTCTCAAGACGAAGCGCAAGGGAAGCTACCTCGTCATACAGATGGATCCTTCCTATGTTCCCGCAGAGAAGGAAACGAAGACCGTATTCGGCGTAACCTTCGAGCAGAAGCGCAACAATGTCGCCATCACCGAAGACTGCCTGAAGGACGTCGTCACGAAAAATAAAGATCTGCCCGACGATGCCAAACGCGACCTTCTGCTCTCCCTCATCACCTTGAAGTACACCCAGTCCAACTCCGTTTGCTATGCCAAGGATGGGCAGGCAATTGGTATCGGCGCCGGCCAACAGTCACGCGTCCATTGCACGCGCCTCGCAGGAAACAAGGCCGACATTTGGTATCTGAGACAGAGCCCGCAGGCTCTCTCCCTTCCCTTCAAGAGCGACGTGCGCCGCCCCGACCGCGACAATGCCATCGACGTCTACTTGTCCGACGAGTGCATGGATCTCCTCGGAACGGACGAATGGAAACGCATCTTCACGGAGAAACCTCCTGTATTCCTGTCCGACGAAAAAGCCAAGTGGCTCAAGACGGCGACGGGCGTAGCACTCGGTTCGGACGCTTTCTTCCCCTTCGGTGACAACATCGAACGTGCACATAAGAGCGGCGTTTCCTACGTCGCCCAGAGCGGCGGATCGATTCGCGATGACAATGTCATTGAGACGGCGGACAAGTACGGCATGTTCATGGCGATGACGCATATCCGTCTATTCCATCATTGATACCGATACGAACCAAAACATAAGAAAAGGCTGTTGCATCATGCAGCAGCCTTTTCTTATGCCATCTATGGAGTTTTCCGCAGTTTATCCACATTTTTATCCACATACGAACCAATTCATGGCGTATTCTGTGGATAAGTTGATATTAAATCCACAAATTCTCCACAAAGCTCAGAGTCCAATATTCAGCATATCGAGAACGTCCGACGCAGAAGGCATCGCCACGCCGCCAATGCTCGAAGAACTTTTCGCCTTTTCCACAACAGCATGGTATATGTCATCCTCGACGCTGCCCGGCACGAGATTTTCCCAATTCTGCGAGCTGTAAGGACGCTCCTTGATGGCGTTCGACGGCCTGCCTGTGACCTCTAACTCGCAGAGGAACTGAATCTGCTTGCTCTTTGGATTGAGGTAATAATGCTCCAAATAGTACTTCCCCGCCTTGGCATCCTCCTCATCGGAGAAACTGTTCGGCTTGAGCTTCACCCAGACGTCGATCATGCGATCCTGACGGTTCGGGATAGGAACATTGCGCACGCTTCGCGTGTCCATATAGTAAATGAACGATTCGTCGCGGAAGATTTCCTGGAAGCGATCCTTCTCATTACTCTTCTTGTTCTTCGTCTTGACAGCGTCCTTGTTTGACTGCACCGGCGCTTCCATCTTTTTTCCCTGCAAAGGAACTTTTGATTCATCGGCTTTCTTCTGTACGGACGGTTTCGTCTCCTCTTTCTTCTTGTTCGAGACAAGCGGCTTCTGCTCTTCCTCCCTCTTCTGTGGAACGGGTGTCACCGATGCTTTAGCCGCTTCTTCTATGGTTTTCTTAGTGTCGCTGTTCTTTGCTTTTTTATCCTCCTTTTTTACGGAGGTTTCCGCCTTCTTCTCCTGGAAGTCCTTTACTTCTTTCTTCTTTTCATCCTTCGCATTGCCATGCTCCTTGGCATTTTCCGCCTTCTTTTCCTGCTTCTCACCGGAATCTGCTGCTTTTTCTTGTGCGGCAAGATCCTCCATGCCGACATTGATGATATATGCCGAAGCTGTCGATCCAAACGTCAGACTGCCTGCTAAAAACGTCATGGCTAGAGCAGCTGCCACCTTCTTCTTCCACACCTTAGAGCACCATCCTTTCAGAATCCTTCTCCTCTTATATCGTCTTTTTTCCTGTGTATCTTTAACGGCAACTCAAAGCAATGGTTCTTTCGCCGGCTTTCCTGCCTTGCGTGGATACGCTTTCGGCGTAGGCCTCTCCTTCTTTATGACGAGAACTGCACGCTTGTCCGAAAGGCCGGGCAAGGCGACGGGAATCGACTCTATCGCCCTCCCGCCGAGAATCTTGACGGCTCTTTTCGCCTCTTTTGCTTCCTCTTCCGAGTGAAGCCCCTTGAGGGCGATCGCTGTGCCGCCGATGCGCACGAAGGGAAGAAGATACTCGGCAAGGACGGGCAGACGCGCCACGGCACGAGAGGCGGCGATGTCGAAGCGCTCGCGCAAAGCGCTTTGCCGCGCCGCTTCCTCCGCGCGTCCATGCAGGCACTCTACACCTTCCAAGCCCAGCTCCTCGACAACGGTTTCGAGAAAATGCACGCGCTTCTTCAAAGAATCAAGAAGCGTCAGCTTCAAATCGGGGCGGACGATCTTCAGAGGAATGCCGGGAAATCCCGCGCCCGTGCCGACATCGATCAGACGCAGGGAATTCCTTTCCTCGATACCTCGAAGCGCTGTTAGAGAATCAACGATGTGCTTGACGGCGACTTCCCGCGGTTCAGTAATCGCCGTGAGGTTCATCTTCGCGTTCCATTCGATGAGCAAACGATAGTAGATGCCGAACTTCTCAATCTGCTTTGCATCGAGCGGCAGTCCATAGAGAGCAGACGCTCTTTCCAACTCCTGCTCAAACATCGTCTTCTCTCCTCCTGCGGCGCTCCTGCTCCAGCCAGATCAACAAGACCGATATATCCGCAGGCGACACGCCCGATATGCGGCTCGCCTGTCCCACGGAAAGCGGACGGACGGCAGCGAGCTTCTCTCGCGCCTCGTCCCTTAGGCTCGGCACGAGAGCGTAGTCGAGATCGACGGGCAGGCGACGAGACTCCAGATGTTCCAAGCGCTCGACCTGTTCCTGCTGCTTCTTGATATATCCTTCATAGCGAATGGCGATTTCCAGCTGCTCCTCGACCTCAGGCGCAAGGCGCTCCAAGCCAAAGAGCGAAGCCAACTTCGCATAATCCATCTCCGGACGGCGCAAAAAATCGGCAAGCGACGTTGACGTGCGTATGGGCGCAAGTCCCGCCGATTCGAGACGAGCAAGATTTTCAACCGATGGATGAAGGACGGTATTCTCAAGCGTCTTCCTCGCCTCGATGATACCATTCTTCTTTTTCAGGAACTTCTGCCATCGATCCTCTTTGACAAGACCGATGGCGCGTCCCTTTTCCGTCAGGCGCAAATCGGCATTGTCCTGGCGAAGCAGCAGGCGATATTCGGCGCGAGACGTCATCATGCGGTACGGTTCCTCCGTCCCCTTCGTCACGAGATCATCGATGAGAACGCCGATATAGGCCTCCGCGCGACTCAAGATGAAAGGAGCTTTGCCGCGGATATAATGCACGGCGTTGATGCCCGCCATCAAACCCTGCGCTGCCGCTTCCTCATAGCCCGAAGTGCCGTTCGACTGTCCTGCCGAGAAGAGTCCGCGAATCTTCTTGAACATGAGGCTCGGCAGAAGCTGCAGCGGATCGATGCAGTCATACTCGATCGCGTAGCCGGGGCGCATGATGCGCGCCTTCTCCAAGCCCGGAATCGTATGCAGGAAAGCCTCCTGCACATCGACGGGAAGGCTCGTCGACATGCCTTGCACATAGACTTCCTCTGTATGCCATCCTTCCGGCTCCAAGAAGAGCTGGTGGCGATCCTTGTCGGGGAAGCGAAGGATCTTCGACTCGATGGACGGACAATAGCGCGGACCGATCCCTTCGATGATACCATTTGCCATCGGCGCCCGATCGATGTTCGCACGAATGATCTCATGTGTCTTCTCGTTCGTATACGTCAGATAGCATGGAAGCTGCTCGCGCGTCCTTTCCTCCGTCATAAAGGAAAAGCTCTGCGCCCCCTCGTCCCCAGGCTGAAGCTGCATCTTCGCATAGTCTAGGGAACGCGCATCTAGACGCGCAGGAGTCCCCGTCTTGAATCGCATGATCTTGATACCATTCTCTCTAAGAGAGCGCGACAATTCCCCTGCGGCTCGCTGCCCATTCGGCCCGCCGCTCGTCGTATGCTCACCGATGACGATGCGCCCTTTGAGATATGTACCCGTCGCGAGAATGACAGCACGCGCGAGATACGCTTCCCCCGTCTCTGCCACTATACCTCTCGCCTCTTTATCCTCGATGAGGATTTTTTCTGCCAGAAGCTGCCGGACTTCCAGTCCCTCCTGCTGCTCGCAGCGCTCCTTCATACGAAACTGATAGGCTTTCTTGTCCTCCTGCGCGCGCAAAGCATGGACGGCAGGGCCTTTTCCCGTATTCAAAAGACGATACTGCAGAGCCGCCTCATCGGCATTGATCGCCATGGCGCCGCCAAGCGCATCGATCTCGCGCACGAGATGGCTCTTTGCGGGGCCGCCGATCGAGGGATTGCAGGGCATGAGTGCGATATTGTCCAAGGAAAGCGTCGCCAAAAGCGTGCGGCAGCCGAGATTCGCTGCAGCGAGCGCCGCTTCGACGCCCGCGTGTCCCGCACCGAGGACGATGATATCATATTCACCGGCAATAAACAAAGAAAGCCACCTCACTTGCCGACGCAGAAGCGTGAAAATATTTCATCCAATACGTCATCTCCCACCGTTTCCCCCGTGATCTCCCCGAGTTTTTCCAAAGAAGAGCGCAGATCGATGGAGATGAAATCGAGCCCCAGTCCCTGATCCATCGTGGAAATCGCGGCGGTAAGATGATCTGCCGCCGCTTCCAAAAGATTCTTCGTGCGCAGGTCGGCGACGAACGAGCCTTCCCCCGACCTTTCCTCACCGTCATAAACCTTTTCCAAAATGGCGTCCATCAAAGGAAAAAGCCCTTCCTCCTCCTTCGTCGTGATTTCAATCAAAGGAAGATGTGCCAAGTTTTGCAGCCGTTCGGTATCAAGAACGCGCGGCAGATCGCTCTTCGTCACGACGATGAGCGCATCCTTTCCCTCAAGCAAGGCGAGGATCTCCTCATCCTCCGCCTCCAGAGGCCGAGAACCGTCAAAGAGGGCGAGCACGAGCGCGGCGCTTTTCACATGAGCACGCGCCTTATCCACGCCGATGCGCTCGACGGCATCCTCCGTCGCCCGTATACCTGCCGTGTCGATGATTCGCAAAGGCACGCCGCCAATATCGGCATACTCCTCAATGGTATCACGCGTCGTTCCCGGGACGTCGGTGACAATAGCGCGATCTTCGCGCAGCAGGGCATTCAAGAGACTCGACTTGCCCACATTCGGTCTTCCGACAATCGCCGTTTCCAAGCCGTCGCGCAGGATGCGTCCCGTATGCGCCGTCTGCACGATGCGGCGCAGCGACGCATAGAGAGCCGACACCTTTTCCCGCGCCTCTTCTACGACAATTTCATCGACGCCCTCCTCGGGAAAATCAATGACGGCTTCCAAATGGGCAAGAAGAGCCAAAATATCCTCTCGCATCGAGCGTATGCGCTCCGAGAAATGACCGGCCAGATGCCCCGCCGCCATTTCCAGCCCCTTTTCCGTCTTCGCCTGCACCACGTCCATGACGGCCTGCGCCTCGGCGAGATCGAGCCTGCCGTTCAAAAAGGCGCGTTTTGTGAACTCGCCTCGTTCCGCAGCCCGCGCTCCGTGACGATACGTCAATGCCAGAACCTCGCGCAGGGAAACAGATCCGCCGTGGCATTGCAATTCCACGACGTCTTCCTTCGTATAAGAATGGGGCGCACGCATGACGAGGCAAAGGGCCTCATCGACGAGGCGGCCATCCTCTCGCACGATTGTACCGTAGAGAAGATCTCTCGCAGCTGCGCCGGCGAGCTTCCTGCCGCCCGCAGCACAAAACATGCGCGAGGCCGTCTCTATGGCAGAAGCACCAGAAAGGCGCACGATGCCGACGCCGCCTTCCCCGGCCGCTGTCGCAATGGCGCTGATCGTATCTGCCTGCTGCAATTCGTTCCCCCCTGCAAGGAAAGAAAAAGGCTGTCGCTCGCTGCAACAGCCCGATTTCAATCCAATCAATAATCCTCTTCACGCATAGAGCCGTCCATACGCGAAACGCGATGCTTCGGCTCAATGACAACCTTGCGAAAAGGCTCATCGCCCGCGCTGTAAGTCAAAACGCGATGATTCTCCTGCAGTGCAAGGTGAATGATCTTGCGCTCATGGCGGTTCATCGGCTCCAAGACGACGCGCTGATTCGTGCGGCAGCAGCGCTCCGCCAAGCGCGCTGCCAGACGGTAAAGCGTCTCCTCGCGGCGCTCGCGGTAATCTTCAATATCGAGGATGATGCGCACGCGCTCCTCCGTCAATCCCTGGTTGGCAGCGAGATTGACGAGATACTGCAAAGCATCGAGCGTCTGCCCGTGCTTGCCGATGAGTATGCCGAGATTGTGCCCCGAGAGATTCAGCTCAATCGAATGAGGCCGATCCTTTCTCTCGATGGCGACTTCAAGATCCATTGCTCGAAAGATCTGCTGCAGGAAATCCTCCGCCTTTTTGATCGGCACTGCAGCGTCGGCAGGACTCAGGAAATTGCGAACCTTCTCCTCACGAGAATGCCCAGCAAACGAATCGGATGCATAGGAACGTCTGGTCAAAGAGAAACGCTCGCGGCGTGGCTCTGAATAAGAACGATTCTCCCTCGGGGGAGAGTAGGAAAAGCCGCGATCTACAATGGTTTCCCGCCTGCCCGACGTCGTATCATGGGAGACGATGGGCGCACTTTCGGACGCCTCGGACGACTCCTTCGTCAAAACAGGCGCCTCTTCCTTCTCCTCCGCACGCTCTTCTTCCCGTTCCTCACGGCGCTCCTCAAGAGCTTCTTCCTGCTCTTCTTTTTGCGGCAAAGATTCCTGCGGCTGCGGCAAAGGCTCTTCCTTCGCCGTCACGCGCACTTTCGCCGCACGCTTTCCAATCAAGCCAAAGAAGCCATTCGACGGTTCTTCGATGACCTCCACCGTGCAGCGATCTTTCGGGAGACGCAGGGCGAAGAGTGCAGCTTCAATCGCTTCTTCCACCGTCTTTCCGGTTCTTTCCACGAAATCCGCCATATCAGGCAACTCCTTTCTTTCCCGTGCCGTCCTCGTTTCGGTACATCCACCACTGCTGCACGATCTGCACGAGGTTCATCGTCACCCAATAGAGAACAAGTCCCGAAGCGAAATTCAAGCTGATCCAGCCGATGAAGATCGGCATGACGATCATCATGATCTTCATCTGTTGATTTGTTTCCGTCGAAGTCTGTTTCTGCACGAACCACGTCGAAAGTGCGGAAAGCACTGGCAATATATAGTGTGGATCGGGCTCAGAAAGAGACGCGAGCCACAGAAAGGACGGCGTCCCCGAATACGCGTAACCCTGCAGCGCATAAAACATGCCCATGAGAATCGGCATCTGTATGAGGAGCGGCAGGCATCCCGCGAGAGGATTCACGCCGGCTTCTTTATACAGCTCGCCGATCTTCTGCTGCATCATCTGCGGATTGTCTTTATACTTTTCCTGCAGTTTCTTCATCTTCGGCTGCAGTTCCTGCATGCCCTTCATCGAGCGAACCTGCTTGACCGTCAGAGGATAGAGGCATACCTTGATGAGGATCGTCAGCAAAATAATGGCAATCCCGTAATTTTCAAAACCGAAAAGACCTGTAAACGCATACAGATTCTCCAACATAAACTGAATCACCGCAATGACGGGATGAAACAGCGACGATAAAAACTCCAAATCACCACATCCTAATTTTCCTATGGTACAGGGTCGTAGCCACCCTTATGAAAAGGATGGCAGCGCAGAATCCTCTTGATGGCAAGGAAACTGCCCTTTGCCGCCCCATATTTTTCAACAGCAATCATTGCATACTCCGAGCATGTCGGAATATAGCGGCACGAAGGCGGCTTCAAAGGAGAAAGAAAACCGCGATAAAAGCGAATGAGCAGCAGAATCACGACTTTCATCTGCCGCGCCTTCTCTCTCTTTTAGAAACCTCTTTGTCTCCTGCCATGATTCCGGCTTTCCTTCCCAAAGCGAGGAAAGCTTTTTCCAAGTCCTGGCATTTGATGTCGAGAGCCGCCTTCCTGCCCACGAGCAGGAGGGAAAAACCCTCCTCGATTTCAACCTGATGCAGACGATAAGACTCGCGGAGCAATCTCTTGATCCGATTGCGCTTCACGGCATTGCCGAGCTTCTTGCCTGCGGCAAAACCGACTTTTCCTTGGAGTCCATGCGAACGAAAGACATAAAGCACGAGAAATCTGTTTGCATACGATTTTCCGCGGGAATAAACAGCCTGAAAATCCTTCCTCTTTTTCAAGATGCGGCTTCTAGGCAGACCCAACATGCAAGAACCCTTTCATTAAAAATCAAAATGCTTTGTCATTTCATGAAAAAAGGTCACCGGAGTGACCTAGCGAGTGATTACGCAGACAACTTCTTTCTGCCCTTTGCGCGCCTTCTCTTCAGGACGAGACGGCCGCCTTTCGTCTTCATACGCTCGCGGAAACCATGCGTCTTCTTGCGCCAATGGTTATTCGGCTGATACGTCATCTTCATTCAGATCCACCTCCCAAAAGAATTCTATAAATCGTCGATACATCGAGCGATTCATTCAGTCAAAATGCAAAAGAGCACAAAATGCCCCTACTATCGCTTTTAACTACGCTAAATTATAGCCCAGAGACAATCGAGTGTCAAGGATTTTCCACGGTTTCACGCGGAGAAGCCTTTCATTTTCCTGTCCTTCTTGTGGATAAACGAGCCTTTCCTCTTTTTAGGAACGAATTGCCTGTTGATAACTCTTTTGCAGTCTGCTAAGATATTCATAGCCAACTGACCATTTATACACAGAGATATGCACATTATCCACAGGCAGAGGAGATATTTCCACAAGAGTTTTTATCCATTTCCTTCATTAATATAAAGAGAAATATTTTTTCCGCTTGACCGCACGTCGTTCCTGCCATTTCCCCTGCGTGCGGCTTCCCTCGTTTTTCATCTTTTATCCACAGTATGTGAATAAAAATGTGGATAAGATGCACGCAAATTATACACATGTGCATGAAATTTGTTGACAAGAAAGGACAGATCCATGGAACAATTCGAACTGCAGGCGATTTGGGAGCAAATCCTGCAGAAAGTTCTCGAACAGCGCTCATTGACGGAACTTGCTCTCAACGACTGGCTGCGCCCCGTAAAGCCGCTTTCCCTTTCCGACACCACCCTCGTGCTCGGCGCACCGACATCGCTCGCCAGAGAATGGATTGTAAAACGCTACATCCCTTTTCTGGAAGACGCCGTACTCGATATTGCAAAGAAAAAACTCAAGATCGAAATCAAAAACCTCAACATCGAACCTGCCCCAAATTCTCCTCCTGTTCAGGAAACGCTTCTGACGGAAACGGGCACAAATCCTTCCCCGAAGGAAGTCAAGGATGCGAAAAAAATTCCCGTTCCGTCGCAAAATGCAGCGCCCAAAAAAGAAGACGTCAGCCGTTCCTATGAAACGCCGGGCATGATTGCTCCCGGCGACGCCTCGTCCTTGAACTCGCACTACACCTTCGACACCTTCGTCACGGGCAATTCCAACCGCTTCGCCCATGCGGCTGCGCTCGCCGTCGCCGAATCGCCGGGCAGGGTATACAACCCCTTCTTCATGTACGGCGGCGTAGGACTCGGCAAGACGCATCTCATGCACGCCATCGGACACAAGATCCTCGAAAAATTTCCCCAGATGCGCGTCCTCTACATTTCGAGCGAAAAGTTCACGAATGAACTCATCAACTCCATCCGAGACGGCAATCCCGAATCCTTCCGCCAAAAATACCGCAATATCGACGTTCTGCTCGTCGACGACATCCAATTCCTCTCGAAGAAGGAGCACACGCAGGAAGAATTCTTCCATACGTTCAACACCCTGCACGACGCCAACAAGCATATCATCCTGTCGAGCGACCGTCATCCGCGCGAGATTCAGACGCTTGAAGATCGTCTGCGCTCACGCTTTGAATGGGGTCTCATCACGGACATCCAGGCGCCTGATCTCGAAACGCGCATAGCGATTCTCCGAAAGAAAGCCGCGCTTGAGCACCTCGACGTGCCGAACGATGTGATGTTCTCCATCGCCAACCGCATCGACAACAACATCCGCGAGCTGGAAGGCGCATTGACGAGGGTCGTCGCCTACGCCTCACTGACACAGCAACCCGTCACGACGTCCCTTGTCAACGAGGCTCTCGCCAATATCTTCCCGGAGGAAAAGACGCGCGAAGTGACCATGGAGCTCATCCAGGAAGTCGTCGCTTCCTACTTCAAGCTGCGCCTCGATGACCTGCACGGCAAGAAGCGGACGAGAAACCTCGCCATGCCGCGCCAGATCGCCATGTACCTGTGCCGCGAGCTGACGGGCAACTCCCTGCCGCAAATCGGCAATTCCTTCGGCGGACGCGACCACACGACGGTCATCCATGCCTGCGACAAG
>ERZ772772.2315-NODE-2315-length-11384-cov-3.669079_pt1 | contig 11384 bp, 10 predicted proteins | sample MGYA00511484_ERZ772772 | MGnify/ENA primary metagenome ERZ772772 (study PRJEB29015, sample SAMEA2737913) | human oral metagenome | biome: human oral; feature: human-associated habitat; material: dental | place: China | collected 2088 ... | reverse complement strand
AATCGTAGCAAAGCTACAAGGCGGAGATACGGTAAAAGCGACCGTAACCGTAGATAGCCAAAAGGCTCTAGATCTAGTAGCGGGCAAAAAGGTAGTTTATCTATTTAAAGCTTCTTCTATCATAGTAGCCAAGGGCGAAGACAAACTAAAACTAAGCGCAACCAACCAACTAAAAGGTAAGGTGGTAAGAGTAGTAGAAGGTGCGGTAAATGCCGAAGTAGATATAGAGATAGCCGGCGGAGATAAGCTAAGCGCTATCATCACTAACGAATCTGCTAAAAACCTATCTCTAAAAGCAGGTGATGAAGTAACTGCTATCATCAAAGCTAGCCACATCATCATCGGTGCTTAATTCTTTAAATAGCGAGCGTTTTATGGCGCTCGCTATTTAAATTTGATCCGAATTTATCTTGCTTAACTAAAAAACAAAATCTAAATGCTAAATTTGGATGGTTGTATTGGTGCGCAAATTTACCGCTAAACTTCCTCCCAAAATCTCGGTTTCGTTTTGATCGTATCCTTATTTTTCTCGTGCAAAATTTGCAAGAACTCTTTAAAATTTGGAGTAAAAATCGAAGCCGCTGGCGCAAATTTATACTCGCTCGTGCCGTCTTTCTCAAACTCGTCCGCAAAACAAATCCGCCAAATTCTAGCGCTATTTATCCATATTTTCGTACTCTCAAGCGCTGTAATTTGCTCAAATTTATACCTAGACGCGAGTTCCTGCCCTCTAAAAACATAGATGTAATTTTGATCAAACCAAAGGCTTTCACGCGAGATGAAAAACCGCTCCAACCAAAGTAAAAATGGCCGTACGGAAAGTCTTTTTATCGCGCTTGATTCGCCTATTGCAGCGAGCTGACGCGGGCTAAGCTTGCTAGGATTTCGCCAAAATATCGTCCAAATAATCCCGCCAAAAAGTAAAACGTTAAAAGTTATGATTAAAATTGCGGTTATTTTTAAAATTTGAGCCCTTTCAAAAATATGAATTTAGCCTCCGTGTCGCTTGCGCCGAGCTCACGCTGCTTTTATGCCGCCGTTAAATTTAGCGCCTTTAAATTTGAGTTCGCCGCAAAATCTCTTGCCAAATTTCGCCTCGACTATGAGAACTAGCACGAAAAATATCTTTTCGTCGTTTAAAAAAGCGATTTGGCGCAAAGTTTGGTCGGCGCTATTAAATTTGACGCCGTTTTCGCGCAATGTGCGGCAAAACTCGGCCTCGTCAAAGCCCAGTTTTTGCGAGATTTGGGCTATCGTATAGGGCTCGAGCAATGCGATGATGCGGTCCATGTTGCACATGCTCGGGTTTTTGCGGCGAGTGACGACGTCGATGAATTCGTTTGCGAGCTTGATGAGCTTTTTCTTGCGATTTATCACGTGTAAAACGGCTGCAAGCGCAACCAAAAAGCCCGCAAATTTATGCGCGCCCATCCAAAATTCGCCGTACTCTCCGAGCGCGAAATTTACCCCCGAAAACGCGAGCAAACTAAGCCCCAAAATCAGCGTGCAAATGAGGCAAAATTTATAAACGATCTCAAATTTAAACATAAAATCCCCTAAAATATATTTTTGAAATTATACATTTTTTAATATAAGCCGTATTTTAAGGACAAATTTAGTCCTTTTATTGATATACATCATTTTTGCGAAAATTTATTTTGGATAAACTTTATCCGAATTTTTCAAAAGGAGACAAAGTATGCGTGAATACAAGAAGTATTGGTGGGCGCTGGTAGCAGTCGTTACTATCGCCTTCGGGATACTCGGCTACTACGGCGTAGAGGTTTATCGCGAAGCGCCCCCGGTGGTGAGCTTTGCCGATAAAAACGGCAAAATCGTAGTCGAGCAAGAGCAAATTTACAAAGGCCAAGAGGCCTGGCAAAGCATCGGCGGTATGCAGGTGGGCTCGGTGTGGGGACACGGAGCGTATCAGGCGCCTGACTGGACGGCTGATTGGCTACATAAAGAGCTAGTCGCGTTTATGGATATCAAGGCCGCTCAGCTTTACGGAGCTAAATTTGACGCTCTAAGCGCCGAGCAGCAAGCCAACATCAAAGCTCTAACAAAGAGCGAATACCGCACGAATACGCTAAAAAACGGCGTTATAACGATCAGCGACGAGAGGATCGCGGCGGCAAAGGTAGTGCGCGACGAGTATAACGGGCTTTTCGGCAACGATCCGAAATACCAAAAGCTACGCGAAAACTACGCGATGAAAAACAACACGCTAGCTAAAGAGGAAAACCGCGAGCAGCTAAATGATTTCTTCTTCTGGGCGACCTGGGCTACGGCGACGAATCGCCCAAATAGCGAGGCTACGTACACGAACAACTGGCCGCACGAGCCGCTAATCGACAACGTTCCGACGAAAGAAAACGTATTTTGGACGATTATTAGCGTTACGATTTTGGTCGCGGGCGTTGGCTTACTAGTTTGGTTTTCAAATTTCTACGGCGAAAAAGATCACGAGAAACTCGCTCCTATCGACGCCGATCCGCTCTCAAGGCTAAATTTAACCCCGTCTCAAAAGGCGCTTGGCAAATACCTTTTCGTAGCGCTCGCGCTTTTTGTTTTCCAGATCATGATAGGCGGCTTCGTGGCGCACTACACGGTCGAGGGGCAGGAGTTTTACGGCATAAATTTATCCCAGTACATCCCGTACTCTTTGGCGCGCACTTGGCACATCCAGGCGAGTATTTTCTGGATCGCGACGGGCTTTTTGGCGGCCGGACTTTTCCTAGCGCCTATCATCAACGGCGGCAAGGATCCTAAATTTCAAAAACTAGGCGTGGATTTGCTTTTCTACGCGCTGCTTTTCCTAGTCGTGGGTAGCTTTGTCGGCGAATACATGGCGATAGCGGGCAAGATGGATACTAGCCTGAGCTTTTGGCTTGGTCACCAAGGATACGAGTATATCGAGCTTGGCAGGGTTTGGCAGCTTATTTTGTTTGTCGGTCTTGTTATCTGGATGGCGCTCGTGCTTCGCGGATTCGTCGGCGGATTTAAGGCTGACGGCGATAAAAACCTGCTAGCTATCTTTACGGCTTCTGCTATCGCGGTGGGACTTTTCTACGGCGCGGGGCTATTTTACGGACAAAGAAGCCCGCTACCGGTGATGGAGTACTGGCGCTGGTGGGTCGTTCACCTTTGGGTCGAGGGCTTTTTCGAGGTGTTTGCGACCGCTTCGCTTGCGTTCGTGTTTGCATCTTTAGGCTTAGTCGGCAAAAAATTTGCGACCTATTCGACCTTGGCAAGCGCTAGCTTATTTCTTATCGGCGGTATCCCTGGCACCTTCCACCACCTTTATTTTGCGGGAACGACCACTCCGATCATGGCGGTGGGCGCTAGCTTTTCCGCGCTTGAGGTCGTGCCTTTGGTGCTTCTTGGAGCAGAGGCCTTTCATCAGTATTCGCTTCAGTTCGCGCAAAGCTGGGCGAAAAATCTCAAATGGCCACTTTACTGCTTTATCGCGGTGGCGTTTTGGAATATGCTGGGTGCGGGCGTATTTGGCTTCCTTATCAACCCGCCGCTATTTTTGTTCTACATCCAGGGTCTAAACACCACTTCGGTGCACGGACACGCGGCACTGTTTGGCGTTTACGGATTTTTGGCTCTTGGTTTTGTTTGGCTCGTGGCGCTTTATCTTTTCAAAGGGCAAGAATTTAACGACAAGCTGATGAAAGTGGGCTTTTGGTCGCTAAATGCGGGACTAATGCTGATGATTTTAGCGTCGCTGCTTCCGATCGGTCTTTATCAAGCCGTCGCCGCGATAGACGTGGGCATGTGGTACGCTAGAAGCGCGGAGTTCTTGCAAATGGATCACTTGCAAAATTTACGCTGGCTAAGGATGATCGGCGATACGATCTTCATCATCGGCGGCGTTTGCTTCTTTATCCAGATTCTTAAATTTATCGCGGGAAGCTGCGGCTGCAAGGCCAAAGCCTAACCCGCCTAAGCCCCTGCTTTAGGGGCTTAGCTTCTTCTAAACTTCTATCTTGTAAAATTCGTCCCAAAGGACGAAAATGCAAAAATTTAAAAAATATCTCCGAAATTTTATCTTCGGCTTTCTGTTTGCTCTGCATGCTTTAGCGGTCGCGGCGATAAACTACGCTTTCCCGCACTACGACGAGGCTATCATCACGGGCGGCGAGGTCAAACGCATGGACAAAGACGGCTTTATCGACGCGCAAAACCCGGCCGACGGCCCGACGCGCGATGTGTACTTCATCTACACACGGGAGCTAAACGGCACAAAGGTGATGCCGTATCGCAACGAAGACACGGGCTGGGGCTTGCCGCTTTATTTTAAATTTAACTCCACCGACGTCCAAGCCGCCGCACAGAGTCTAGTCGGCGAAGGCAGGGCGCAGATCAAATACTACGGCTGGCGCATCGCAATGTTCGATATGTTTAGAAACGCCGTTTCGGTTAAAAAGCTAAAAGATGGCGAAACGCGCGCAAATCCTATTTTTAGCTATATCTTTTACGCTTTGACGGCGGTTTCGTTTGTAGTTTGCGCCGTTTTTGTTAGAAGAAAATTTAAAGACGAGCCAAGCTCAAATTTATAATCCAAGCTAAATTTGAGCGGCCTTTCGTCGCCCCGCTCAAAATTTGGCTCGGCAAGGGCAGCAAATTTGACGTAAAATTTGAGGCCAAAGGATATGCGTGAGCGAGCTATACATCTTTATTTCCGAGCTTTGCGCTCTGATAAACGAAAATTTAAAAAAGAATTTTTATTTTCAGGCGGGATTGTTTTTAGCTATAGTTTTGCTCGGATTTTTAGCGGTTTGGATGCAGGATTAGTCAAATTTGAACGGACAAATTTGACTAAGACGAGCTAAATTTAACGGCGTAAAGCTCTGCGCGTTTTACTCCTCGATATTGCTCGGCGAGGTCGGCTTGCCTAGCAAAAATCCTTGCGCGTATTTGATGCCAAATTTCTTTATTTCGGCGAGGATCTCTTCTGAGCTAACAAACTCAGCCACGACGTTATAGCCTTGTCTTCCGGCAAAGTCGATGATAGTTTGCAGTAGATACCTAGCGTTTTTGTCGTACGGCAGCTTTTTGATGATCGAGCCGTCGATCTTGATCGTGTCGATATCAAGCTCCAAGATACGGTAGTAGTTCGAGTAGCCGCTACCAAAATCATCGATCGAAATTTTGCAGTCGTAGGCGCGGATCTTGTTGATGAAGTCATTTACGATCTTATAATCATCCACGCCCTCGCTCTCTAATATCTCAAAATACACGTGCTCGGGCCTTGAGCAGACGCGTAGCTTTTTCTCGATGAGATCCCTTATGCTTTCGTTTGCGATATCGCTGCTAGAAAGGTTCATAGAAAAGCTTGTATTCGTAAACTTCTCAACTAGCCTAAATACGTGCTCAACGACCTTTTTCGTGATATCGTTATAAAGCGAAATTTTCTTTGCTATGTCCAAAAACTCGCCCGGATAGCGGATCTTGCCGTTTTCGTCGATGAGGCGCACGAGCACTTCGTAGTATTTGACCCGCGCCGTTTCGCCCGATACGTCGTAGATCGGCTGACACTCGACGATCACCGTGTCGTTATATAGCGCGTTTTCGATGGTGCGCGACATGATTTGGTTGTGGTAGTACTGCTGCTCGATGTGGCTGTTTTCGGTGTAAAACTGCACCGTTTCGCCTTTTTGCTTAGCTTCGTGGTGAGCTAGCATGGCTTGGGTTAGGCGGTTTGTTTGAGGAGTATCTTGAGGCAGGCTAACACCGATGGTTATTTTGATATTAGGGATAAACTCGCGTGCCCCCTCAACCGTGATATAGAGGCTATTTGCCTTAAAATAATCGATAAATTTACGTACGACCCGCTCTGAATCGTCACCACCGTACCAGATGCAAAACTCATCAAACTGTACTCTATAAATGTTCGCATCAATCTTATAAGTGTCAATACAAAGCTGAAGAGTCGTCGCAAATGAAGCAATGATGGCGTCCACGGTCTTTGTTTTGTAAAAAAACCGAAAATCCATAAAGTTGTTAATGTTGATATAGATGATCATGCCGCCCGAGCCCTGCTCCATCCTTTGCGTCAGAGCAAAATAACTGCCAAGCCCCGTTAGCTTGTCTTTTAGCGCTTCGTTTTTCAGCTCTTTGTTTTTGTTTTCGAGCTCTTTTGTCATCGCGATCTCTTTGGTTCTATCAAATTTGATCGACATGTAGCCGTCTTTGTCGCCGCTTTCGTTAAAAAGCGGAGAGAAAATAACCTGCTCGTATATGAGTTCGCCGCTTTTTGTTCTGCTTATTAGCTCGTCGGCTCGCCAAATTTGATCCGATTCTATCGTTTTTAGCATATCTTGATAAAATTCGTTTGAGTGCTGATGGGACTTTATGATGTTTATATTTTGATCTTTTAGCTCCTCAAATTTATATCCGAAATTTTGCTCGAAAATTTTATTTACGTATTTGACCTTTCTATCTAGGTCGGTAAAGGTTATGGCGTTAAAGCTATTATCGACGGCTTGCTCGAAACGGTTTAGTAGCCTGATGTTGTTTCTAGCTCTAGCATAAGAAATATAAACAAATATCGACGCAAGCCCAAACAACACAAACACTAGCGCCATCGTCCTACGTAAATTCGATAAGACGTTTTGTATGTAGCGCTCGCTACTTTCTTTGAGGTCGGATAGTTTATTGTAAATTTCAAGCGAAATTATATCGCGGTAAAGCTTTTGCGCCTGCTCGTAGTGGCCGATCAGTTTTTGTACGCTCGATAAAAATTCTGCGTCGTTTTTAGTTAGTTTTGGGTTCTTTAAATACTCGTTTAAAAGCTTTTTGGGTGCCGCTAGATCAGTGTTTAAGTCGTATCTAAACATCAAAATTTGCGGCATCAGCTCGTTAAAATAAAGCCCGTCTAAAGCCTCGAATTTTAAGATTATTTCGTTATAAACGAGCTTTGCCATTATCGTAACGGAGTTAAATTTATCCGTTAGCTCGACTCTTTTTTCAACCGCTTCCTCTAGCTCGCTAAAAGTTTTTTCGTTTAACGCTAGCTTTTCAAAGGAGATTAGATTGCTTGAATCAAGCTTTTTTAGAGCCTTTTGAAACTCCGCCGTATGGCGCATGATCGCGTCGTAGTCGGCCTCTAGAAGGCTTTTTTCGAGCAAGAAATTTGCCTCGTCGTTAGCTTCCATTACCTTTTCTATCGTGCCTTTCCACTCATAGGCGGTTACTAGGTCCTTGGTGGCCTTATAGGTCATCACGGTTCCAAAAAATACGATACAAACGATAGTAAAAAATAAAATTTTATGAAAGATTATCTTGTGTTTCATTTTAAAATTTCCGGTTTTTCGCCGCTTAAAGTCAGCAAGAATTTATAAAGCGCGTGCGTCTGCTCGTCGCTTAGATCGTAGTTTATGCGCATTTTAGCGATTATTTTTAGCGCCTCTTTTAGATCGGCTAGCTCGCCACTATAAAGATACGGCGCGGTTTTTTCGATATTTCGAAGGCTGGGTACTTTGTAGCGGCCGGTTTTGTTGCCGTCTGCGTCAAATTTTAGCTCGTAGTAGAGATTTGCGCCTATATTTGCGCCGCTGTGGCAGTTTATACAGCCGATTGTTTTAAAAAGCTCAAATCCGCGCTTTTCTTCTTCGTCAAAAACGCTCTCGTCGCCGCTGATAAATTTATCAAATTTGGCATTTGGCGTAACGAGGGCTTTTTCAAAATTTACCAGCGCATCGACGATACTTTCAAAGCTTACCCCATCCTCATAAAGCTCTTCAAATTTATTCCTATAAACGGAGTTTTGATTTACCTTTTGGACTAGAAATTTCGGCTCGCTAGCAAGCTGATTTTTATCGGTCAAGCTCTGTCTAACCTGCTCGGCTATATCCTTAACTTCGCCGTTTTTAAAAAAGATAAAATTTAGCGCCGAGTTTAGCGCAGTTGGCGGGCTAATCTCCTCGTCGGCGGAGATTTTTACGTTTTTTTTGCTCGTACCGCTTAAGTCCCAGTAAAGGTTGTGGCATTTCTCGCAGGATAGCGTTCCGCTCGGGCTTAGCGAGGCATCGAAAAACAGTTCCTTGCCCAGTCTGGCTTTTTGTTCGTCAAATTTGGGCTGAGCGACCGGAGATAAAACGTGCGAAGCGGCGAAAGCTTGAACGCAAAAGAAGTATAAAACGCACGAAAATATCTGCAAAAACGCTCGCGGCAACTAAAATCCTTTTTAAATTTTAAATAAATAAAGCGATTATATCTTAAAAAACCAAAAGCTTCATTGAAGAGACGATTTTTTCCGTCACGTAGCCGTCCTGTGCGATACTCTCTAGCCGCGATCTGACCGCGTTTTCATCGTACGTAAAATTTGCGATTTGTAAATGCCAAAGCGCGTTTTGCGTCATCTCTTCAAGCGTGCGTTTTTGCTCGCGAGATTCTTCTAGCACGCAGGAGTTAAAGGCGATATTTTCGCGGCGCAGGTACTCTTCAAAAAAATTTGCCTTTTCTTTAAAGCACCCTCTCTGCGGTCCCTCGTAAAAAAGCTCCAAAACGCTTGAATTTCGCGGTTTATTCCACCAAAGATAGACCCTTTTTTCGCCCAAATTTATAAATTTACTAAAATCCTCCTCGTCCGCGATCGCGGGGCTCATCGTGCTAAAAGCCACGTCGTAAACGCGGTTTGGATTAAAGTTTTTAAAATCGCTTTGAACGGCGGTTAAATTTGAAATATTAAATTTCGCCGCGTCTTCTAGCATGACTTTTAGCATCTCGCCTGAGATATCCATGCCGGTTATCTCGCGGCAAATTTGCGCCAAAAACAGCGTATGCACGCCCGTGCCGCAGCCTATATCAACGACGCTTTTACCCTCAAATTTGACGCCAAACTCGGCGATCTTAGCGTAAAGCCCTCTATGAAAAACGCTAGGCTCGCCCGTAAATCTCGTATAGCTCGACGCCTTTTTATCCCACATCTCTTTCATTTTGTTTGCCTTTAAATTTTTGCTACAATTTTAGCGTTTTTAGGAGCGAAAATGAAAATTTTTTACTACGAATTTACCGTGGGCGAGGACGCCATCGACGTGAATCATCACGCAAACAACGCTCACTACGTCATCTGGATGCAAGAAGCGGCAAACGCGCACTCAAACGCCGTTGGCGACCTCATCGAGACAAATCTCGCGCAAAACCGCACGTGGATGGTGCGCAGGCACGAGATCGACTATCTGGGGCAGCTGTTTTTGGGCGATAAGGTGCGCGTGAAAACCTGGACGCAGCCCGAAAAAAGAAGCTGCTCGAAGCGTTTTTACGAGTTTGGCAAAGATGGCACTATGGTCGCTAGCGCGGTGACGACTTATGTATTTTTCGATCTCGCGCGCGGTCGTCCGATCGCGATACCGCCGGAGATTGCAAAGCTTTACGAGGATTAGTTTTAAATCACCCGCGTCAAATTTGAGTTTTAAATTTGACGAAACCAATCGCTTTAAATTTGCGGCGAAATTTGCTCGGCAAGCGGACTTAAGCTGCAAATTTGCCGTCAAATTTAAGCGTAAATTTTAAAAGCAGTCGTCGCAAACGCCCTTAACCACGACGCTTTTGACGTGATTTTGTTTTAGGCGCGGCATGTCGATATTAGTCATCTTGTGGCAGACGTCGCAGACGAAATACGCCTTTGCTCCGCTTTCAAGCTCGTAGAAATTCTTGCGGTTATTTTCGCTTTTTAGCACGATGCCCTTAGCTTCAAAAAGGTCCATACAGCGGTAAAACGTGGTTTTGTTTGCATCGATTTGGGCTAAAATTTCATCATAGCTAAGCGGTGCGGCGGCGGCGTGTAAAATGTGCAAGATCTCAAGTCTAAGCGGAGTGATTTTGATATCATTTTTCGTTAAAAGCTCCTCAAAACCGGCTTTTTCTTCCAAATTTTCGCCCATATTTTTCCTCCGCGTTAAGAATTTTAGGGTATTATACCTTGAGAAAAATTAATTTGCAACTAAGTTGCTTTTGATATAATTTCGCCCAAATTTTAACACGGAAAGGATAAAAATGAGAAAAATTTTCGCGTTTTTATGTTTGGGCTTAGTCGCGCTATACGCCAAAGGGCAAGTTAGCGTCAGTATTTTGCCGCAGCAGTATTTCGTCAAGCAAATCGCGGGCGACGCGGTCGAGGTAAACGTGATGGTGGGCAAAGGAGCCGATCCGCACACGTACGAACCAAAGCCAAAACAGATGACCGCGCTTGAAAAAAGCGATCTATATTTTGCTATCGGGATCGAGTTTGAGGAGGCTTGGCTGCCGAAATTTCAAAAATCTTATCCAAATCTCAAAATCGTAAAAACCGATGAGGGCGTAGAAAAAATCAAATTTGAAGGCCACCACGAGCACGCGGACCACGATCATCATGACGCCAAGCACGAGCACGCAGCCCACGAGCATAAACACGAGCATGCAGGTCATGACCACCATGGCCACGACGATGAGCAGCAGGATGACGGGGGCTTCGTTGAAGACGCGAAACCACCGTTCGGAGCGGGTGGAGCGCTCTTCGGCGAATTTCTGCAGCAGGCGGCCACAGCCGTGGTGGTAGCCGATGAGCAGCACCACGCAGCAGAGCTTGACGTGCATCCAGCCGCTGCCCATGCCGATGCCGAAACCCAGAAAGAGCAGCAGGCCGGTGGCGATGGCCAGGGTGGCCAGCGGCAGCATGAAGCGGTAGAGGCGGCGGGACATGCCGACGAGGCGGTCATATTCGGCGCGGGAGGCGGCCGGGCTGACCTGCGCCAGATTGACGTAGATGCGGGGCAGGTAGAACAGGCCGGCAAACCAGCTGGTGACCATGACGATGTGCAGGGTCTTGGTCCAGAGGTAGAGGGTGGGGCTCATGGGGCTGAGGCGCGGGATGCCGGGAAGGACGAGGGAGCAGGTGGCCGGGTTTGCGAGGGGCATGGCCGGCCTGAAAGCGTACAGGTTATCAGGGACGAGTCATGAGGGTACTGGGGTCAGATCATGGTTTCGTCAGGTTTCCGTCAGGCTGGTTGTGAGGTCCAGCGGGCCGGGCAGCCGGCCACCGGCCATGGCGACCAGCAGGGTTTCGGCCTGGAACCAGGGGCTGCTGAGGGAGCCGCCCACGCCCTTGGCCATTCTGTCGAGCACGGCCGTGTGCTGCAGCAGCTGCTGCAGGGTGGGGATGTCGAGCCGCGCCAGCGCACGGCGCATGATGGCTTCACGCTTGCCGAAGACGCCGGCACTGCGCATGGCCTGCTGCATCGAGACCCGGTCCAGCTGAAGGGCCTGCTGGATGCGCAGCAGCTTGCGCAGGGCATCGCCCAGTGCCCAGACGAGCAGCGGCATGGCGGCATCTTCGGCGGCCAGGGACCTGGCCATGCGCAGGGCGTGGGCCGGTTCGCCGGCCAGGGCAGCAT
>ERZ772772.2314-NODE-2314-length-11385-cov-2.898147_pt1 | contig 11385 bp, 14 predicted proteins | sample MGYA00511484_ERZ772772 | MGnify/ENA primary metagenome ERZ772772 (study PRJEB29015, sample SAMEA2737913) | human oral metagenome | biome: human oral; feature: human-associated habitat; material: dental | place: China | collected 2088 ... | reverse complement strand
AAACGATTCTCTTGCCATGACAAAGTTTACATTTCCTATATTTCTCCATGAACTGATCTCCATTCAATCAGATATGAAGATTGAAAAATTGTACTCATATCATGGAAAGCGGTTGGAACTTAATGAAGAGATTGCTCAAAAAGTTCGTCGTGCATTCATGATTGGAAACATGGCGGTTGAGCTGTCTCCTGTTACTGTATTATATGGGGAAGATGAAACACGAATGGAAGGGGTCAAGTTAAAATTTAACAATGAAGACTCTTCCGTATTATTGACGGTCAATGAATTGACATCGCTCGTCTATAACCTGGAACACCTTGACGCGGATAATGTCGCTCTACAAGTATATCTAAAATATGCGAATCAGAAATATCCAAAACCCTCCCAGGATATTCCAATACCATTCTGATTTCACAGGAGGAATCAATAGATCATGATTGGCGTCATTCCTTCGGGAAAGAAAACATTCATCATTGAGGGATATCTTTCAGATGCTTCATTTGTAGAGGGATCGTTATATGTAGACCCTCAGGACGATCGAATTTATTTATATTCTACAACGACGACTCGCTCCAGTGCATCGGACGGTTATTTCCCAATCTGGGATGGAAAACAAAAAATTATATCATCTCTCTCGAATTGTCTATATTATGGAAAAGATTCCATCAATGTTGACATTGCAACGATGAGTAAAGAAATCAGTTCAAAGAAAGCAGACGGTATTCGACGTCGACAAAAGCGTTCAATCTCTGGAGGGCCAATCACATTTCCAATTACAAATGAAGATAATATATTCACTCAATGCATCAAACGTATTCTCCTTGAACGAGAATATACATTGGAGGATTTAGTCGAGCAAAGTCGTCCGAAACTATCTGAAAAGATTGTAACGAACTATTGTGCAGCATTGTCTAAAATCACATTCATGCGTTTAGACAAATGGCATATATGGTTGCATACGATTCTCCACCTATCATATGATGTCACAGTTTATGATGGAAAGGATCAGATATGTTATTATCGAGAACCGGATATATTTGACCCGGTAAAAGGATATGAAGACATTCTTCATAAGAAGATGGATCCTTTGAAAAAATTAATTCGGATTGCAATGCGTCAGTTAAATATTGAAAAATCAGATTTGCGATCGGATGATGTGGATGAATATACGATCAATAATATGATGACAATCATCATGGGAACGAAATCGGTATCTGCACAACTATTCAGTCGATTTATGCGGATGGCGCAGTTGTCGTTCACTCTCAAGATCTACGATGAAGATAAAGTTATACTGACATACACCGAGTAGAAAGGGGCGATGAAAATGCAGTATTATGATAAACATGGAAATGTTTGTTCCACACGATGGGGAGCAATTCTCAGTGGATGGTTCTCGAGCAAACCAGAAGACGGTCCTGAGATCGTCGTTGACGACGATGATGTGAAAATTCCGGACGGAAAGAATACGATCGTCATTGATAATGAAACAAACCAATTGGCATTGATTGATGCAAATGGGAATGTGTTGAAAAAGGTTCCGATTGCAAAAACCCTTGTCGATGAAGCAGTTGCGTTGCAAAAACGATTGCGTGATATCGATCAACGACTGCCATCACCGGAAGTACTCAAGGACCTTCTCCACAGTAAGGAATTAATTCAATCCATTGAGACAATCCGGGCAGAAAAGAAGAAACAGGGGAAATTTTCTAAAATTCTGAATATTCTTCGCGGGAAGTGATAAAAAAGAAAGGAGGGGAATTCCCCTCCTTTCTTTTTATACAATTATAGTAGCAACGTTCCCAGAGAAAGAAGAATCGATATCCCGAGGAAATATGTACATTGCCTCAATAATTTGAGTGAATCGCGAGGAATGTCGTCTGGATGTGCATGACCACTACATATGGTTGCAATGATCATTGTCAGAAGTGAACTAATCCCCATTATCAAGATTGCGATCCATTGAATCATTTCTCGTCCATCCACAGCATACACCTCAGCTGACTCGAATGATCTGGACTTGATTCTTGGCAATTTCGTACGATTCGTAATTCCACATGTATTTGTTGCTGGAATATTTTTCCGGAACATACTCCGTCGTAATCTTGTTCTTGATGAACTCAATCCGCGATGTAATCGGAATCAACGACTTCTCGATTTCTGCGAACTTGTCATTGTCACCAACCACCTGAATCAGAATACGTTCCCGAATCATCTGCTTTGTGAGAAGCTCACTCAATTCCTGTGCAAGTGCATCTGGAATCTCAAACAAATCAACAACTTCCTGCTTCAACTCATCCATTATAATATCCTCCTTTATGGATAGAAATTTTCGATTAATAATAAAGGTTGCTTTTTTCCTTTTTAAAATCGAAGCGATGCCAGTTTCTTATGGTCAACAATCTTCTTACAGAACGTATTGAAATCCTTGACGGCATATTCCGTGAGGTTGAATCCATAAAGCTGACAGCACCGAACAAGATGGTGATACAGATTCCAGTTATGCTTCTTGATGAACTTCTTCCTTGCATTGTAATAATCTGGACCATCGTTATAGATGTTCCGCATTCCGACCTTTGCTTCAATGACTCGCTGGAATCGATTGAGGACGGATTCATTAGGAATCCATGTGATTGGATTTGCATTTCCGAACATCCAGTTCACGGTAGAATATTCATCATATGTTCGCGTAAGTTGGATGATGAGACGATAGATATCATTGAAATCTTGGGAAGTTGCGCCATAGATTCCCATATTTTCAAACGCCTCTGCGATTTTTGGGCGTGCGAAATCATCCATCCATTTCCACTTTTTCTCGGGAACAAGATCGGCGGTAGATTGTGGAACCCAGATGTCAGGTTCGATTTCATGACCGAATCGTAGCATGCTCTTCTCGGCAGACCATTCCACGACGATACCGTGCGCAGATGCGCAATCCCAAGCATAAACGTTTTCCATTTTTAAGTCCTCCTTAGAGAGATAAAAATAGAGTGGGGAATTCCCCACTCTATTTTACAACACGTATCCGAATACTTCCAACTGCAGCTCTGTAATCTCAGCAGAGTTCATCGGAACCAACCCGTAGTCCGAGAAGGTTTTATCGCCAATTACCGTTACACCATTGAGCATTGGTAAAAATCGTAGATCTTCATAGGACATGATCAGCACCCCCTTTAGTTATTATTGGGAAGTGCATTGTACATACGCCGATTTTTTGAATTCTTTTCATACTCTGCATCAATGGAATGGTTTGCCGTATCGTTGGATGCCTCGACAGCAAGCTTATCGGCTTTCTCGTTGTATTCATTTCCATTATGCCCATATACATGGGAGAATGTTATACTAACACCAAGCTTCTGACAATTCTGAAGCATCTCAATGATCTGTTCCCACAGATCCTTATTCTTTACTGGGAACTGGGTGGATGTCATCCATCCATTCTGTGGCCACTTATCGATCCAGCGCTTATTGATTGCATCGCACAGATACTTGCTATCTGAATTGACAACAATCATGTTGTTTTCAAACTCCTTTTTCTCAATGCGCTGAAGAACATCCCGTACACCGAAGAGAGCACCCATGATCTCCATGCGATTGTTTGTTGAAGAACGGAACCCTTGCTTGTGTTCAAATTCTTCTGCGACAGGCATTCCGCTCTCATCATCCTTCCAATAGCGGATAATATAAGAGAAGCCCGATGGTCCTGGATTATTGAGACTGGACCCATCCGTGAAGATTTCAATTGGTAGCGATGCTGACATAATTATTCTCCTTCTTTCTTATGGTTTCTTGAATGTTGCCATGATAAACATTTTTAATCATCATCAAGTCCATTTTGCTGATAGTTATTTAAAGCATTTTCTGCTTTCTTAACCAATCGCTTGAACTTTTTGCTCTTGCTGAGCTCAGTGATACGCTGAATCAATGCAGATTCTTTCTTCTTATTCTCCTTTCGTTCTCTCTTTGACTGCCGAGCATTTATCGTTTCTTCATCCTGCCCCATTCGCCGACGCAACTCCAGCACATTGATTCCATTTTCTTCTGCCGTTTTAAAGAATTGATTCAATGCTAGATCCCCATACGTCTGATATCGATTGCCAGGAACCTGCTCTGCCATCATCTCTTCATGGAGCTGCAACTCATACAATGCGACAGCGTCGTCATCTGCCCAACTTCCGTTGAATCGGAGTTTATCAAAGACGGATGTCTCTCTTTTCTCCTGCTCGAAAAGATTTGTCATCAGCATATAACTAGCACCATACTCTCGATAATAACTACTGTTTTGAATTACATTGAGCATATGATGCGAAAGCTCCAACATCTCTCTCTTAGCTTTCTTCCCCTTCCGTTTCTTAACGCGTTTATCGTAGCCATCGATATATTTGCGTTTCAAATCACGGATATCCATGGCAGGAGGCTCCTCTTCATTGAGGATAAGTTCGACTTCATCTTCTGAAAGGTATCGATGCATCATCTCTTCTTCCGATTCATCGGACTCATAGAAGAAATCATCTTCCTCGTATTTCGATTTTGGCGCAAAACGAGATACATCCAAATCTGGATTACTGATGTACTGTATCAATATATCCATATTGAATTTATTGAAACCTTTCAGCTTCGGCATTATAATTCGATTGGATACAATCTTTCCCTGAGAGACCAATTCAAAGAATTCATCACGAGAATGGATGTAATTGTTTCTCTCCAATATCGACCATGCTTCAAAAACAACGCGCATTGCCTCAATGTATTGGTCGACGCGACGATAAACTCTTTTTAGTTTCGCAAGTTTCAGACTAATCTCAGCCAGCTGATCATTCTTCTGGCGCTCTTCGTCGGACATATGATAGATGTCGTGTTCGCCATAATCATGTACGATTGTAAATCGACACGACTCTCGAATTTGTTCCATTTCATGTTCCGTATACTTGTGCTCACGACGCTGTGTGTATCGTTTGAAATGGACCGATTCCTCAATCTCCGGATTATTTGCAACGGAGATAATCTCTCCGTCTGTATTCTGAACAACTTCTTTCTTCTCAACAATTTCCTTGGAGGTGACAAACATCTCACCATCCTCTTCATCAAATTGAGGTCTCTTTCGCTGAATGTGTCGATTTTCCTCTTCCAAGAGTTCTGCATACATTCCATAAATATCATCACTCATAATGATCCCTCCATGATTAAATAATATATAATCCATGATTTCTATCTATTAAGGAAAATGATATATTCTTATAGTAGAAAGGAGTGATTGAAAATGATGTTCAATCATAAGAATCAAGCAATTGCAAACATTTTGGGGAGACCGGTGCCACTCGTACTGATGCGGGCGGATGTCCTGACCAACATGGACATTCTTCCCCGCAGCGACGCCGATGTGGAACGCTTTCGCCAGCTGATCTTCGAGAACCTCCCAGAGACGACGTATGTCGAAAAAGAGGCATGGCAGGAATTCTTCCGCAACACATCTCGATTCCTGGAGGCGATTCTCGGGCGGGACCTGACCCCCATCGAGATGTCGGAAGCCTATGATGCCATGTCAGCGACCTGGGACGAGTTCATCTGGACGTGGAATCCGACTACCGGACCGCATCCGATTGACCCGGAGAGCATGAAGAAGGGCTGAGACAAAAAAGGGGAGGAGGGGAAATTTTCCCCTCCTTTCTTTTTATGCATATTCATAAGGAAGCCCCGTCATTGTTTCGAATTCATCGGCAGTGATCTTTCCACTCGCTCGATAATCCAATAGGAGTTCAACACGTTCAACCGGACGATATGTTTTTTGGATCATTTCCAACGCAACTTTCTCGTCCTCGGTCAATGTGGTATGATTGCTGAAATCAATATAGTAGTTCAGTTCTGCGGCAGACATAGAGTTATCAATCTCCTTCTTTTACCAGTTCAATGAATTTCGTATAATCCTTATTCACGATCTTAATATAGTTGAACATTCGTTGCATGGATCGCATCATCTCATCTTTGATTTTATCCTTGTTTCTACTGTCCTGATTGATTTGTAATGCAGACCCATCATCTTTGATTTCAATTTCACAGGATATGGATGGAATGAAAAAGTCAGGAATGTAGAAATGTTTTTTCCCCTGATATTCATATTCATAGGTATGTGGGGATGGCGCACACAGATCTTCTGGAGGCCAATGTAATGTATTGTCCATAAATTTTAGGAAATCGAGCTCGAATGACCCTGTATAGTTGAATTTACTCTTTCCATCAGACCATTGATATGTCCCACTGATTTTTCTTTTACTTAACATTTTCTTCTGCATTTCCGGATCATCGAGTAGATAAATCTTTCCATAGCGTTGTAGCATTCGACGATCCCGCTCTTCTTTGTATTTCTGCTTACAAAGAGGATTGTCGCAAAATCGATTGTATTTCATCGTCAGCTGATTGAAGCGAGTTTCCTGATGACAGATCACGCAGGAACCTTTTTCCTTTTTTGTCATCGTGTAATAGAAGAAGCGATATCCATCCATTTCCGGTGGAAGCAAATCCTTGTGCTTTGTTTCGTAGTGTGCACCCATACGGTTTTTTGCGGATTGTACCTTTCGTTTATCGTTATCACTTGTAACTGTATGTTTGCAAAAAATACATTTAAATGTACGCCGTTTCATGCGGGAAACCACCTCTTTAATGTCGTAATTGGTGCAAATATTATAATACCTGTAGATTAGACCAAAAATTAATTTAAGAGCGCAGAGGAGTGTGACCAATGGGTGCAAAAATATTTTCCAATCAAGAAATTATGGGCGATATTGCCGCTTTGTCTCAGAGAATGCTGGATATGAAAGAAATCATGTTCAAGCATATCGTGATGAAAAATGAGTCGTTTAATTCATCCTATATCTTACGTGGATTGAGATCCGATATCAACGACTATCTCAGTGAGAAAGAATCTCTGATCTGTGACCTAAAATCGTCAAATGTTGATATCTCTCCCAACGCATATGGAAAAGTTGTCATCTATCGTGCCGACTATATCCAGGGAATTGTTTACGCAAATTTTGACTACAGCTCAATGTTACCATTCATTGCAGGTGTAATGGATGGCATTCATGAAAAAGCATTTGCTTCCAATGACGATATCTTACGATTCGTTGAATCCTTCCGGGACCACACAGCTAATATGGCATTTCCGAATCAACCGGTCGATGTTGCAGGACTTGTAGATTCTGTAACAGATCCTCAAGTAGCTGTATTCCGAAAACCGCTGGATGATTATGATGCAAAGATGATGCAATCTATTGCTGCATCTCCAGCCCTCTATGCACCAAAACATCGCATCGAACTGTATCGTGCACTGGATAAAGCATTTGACTACCTTGACGGGCTTCGTGTTACCGACTTTGAAGGAGAATTCCTGACACCGCCTGCAGTAATCGCTATCATCGGCGAACTCGTTGAATATCTGACATATTCAGTAGCATCTTATGCCATCCGATCCATGTTGATCAGCAACTACTTTGGTGTTATTGCACAAGCACAATCCATTGCAGAATCCACCTATAAAGAACATACAGATTTCCGAGAGCTTAGCGATATTGGAGAGCCTTATCTCCAACAGATTGATGATCTCCTCATCAAGGATCCAAAAAGGGTAGAAGAACTTAACCGCCAAATTCAAATTGCTCTTGATCGTCATAGTATGGGATATAGATGCGTCCTTGACACCGCGGATCCAAACGTCAGCAGCAATAGCAGTGAAAAGGAGATTTCATACGATTATATCATAAAGTCGTCTTTTAAGCACACGAAATTGTATGAGGCCATGAAAAAGTTTGATCTTTTCGATTTTCTTATGGACGTTCATCATATAATACGGCCGGAAGTAAATCCACGCAGTCAGGGTAGTGCTGCATCTTTCCGTCAACTAGTGGAGCTTATTCTTACAAATCGCGATGGTATGAACCCAGATAATATTAAGCCGGTTCTTCTAGCTATACGAGACTTTTCTTATGAAGATACCCTCGACGGATGGAAGCGGCTTTTCAAAGACATGTCAATGCTGACGTTTATCGTGGCGAATCGACTGGCAAACATGATTGACTTCGCAAATCGAAATTCATCCGGCATTTTAAGTGGTCCATCAACATTTGATCTACTTGAAGGACAGCCGATAATGAGTTACGGTATGGAACATAACTTGGAGTTTCAGAAAACGATTCTTGCGTTAACACAGCTTTATGAAGAGATCGTGTTTACATGTGTCAGTAAGATGAAATATCTTGAAATGAAGATGGTATCACTTCATCGGAATCTGACGAAAGACGATCCTGTGATTGGACATATCGCAGATCCGACAGAGATCAAGAGTAATCATGTGATGGCAATGGCCGTTCCTCAAGCAGAAGATGAATTTGAAAACAATCGAATCATTCAGAGATTACACGAATCTCCTATCTTTGATCGATATACAATGATGGATCGATATCTTGCAACACTTCCGGAGTTTTGTGAAGATGCGTATTATAAAGAACTCACGGAAGATGCTCCTGATAAGGACGAGAAGAACCCTGTCAAACAGGGTGCAAACAAGGTTGTCGATACCGTATCAAACATCATTAGTCGTTTGAAGGCAATGATGCAGGCTCTCTGGCAGCGCATTGTAAACTTCTGGAACGGAAAGTCTTTTGCAATGTCGAAGAAGTGGGTTATCGAGAATGAAAAGATCTTGCTCGGAATGAACTTTGCAGAGAATGCTCAGATGGATGTATTCCCCTACAAAGAAGACATCTCTCTGCCGAATGGGTTCCATAGACTAATCGGCGGTCTCAAAGCATTCAATGACTCCGCGGCACGAGATAAAGCTTCTGTTGAAAAATTTCTTGCAACGCTTTATCCGAGCGATCAGATCGCACAATGGTATATTAGCGATGAAAAAACTGCAGAGAAAAAGTATATGAATCTAATCCTATTCGATAATCCATCGGAACAAGATGTTCCTGCTGTTACCATCAAAGGCGATCAAATCAAAAAGAATGTTGCAATCTGGGTAGAAAGCATCAAAGAGTCGGATAAAACACAGGAATCCTTCAAGCGCATTAACGATGAGATCAACACGACGATCGGAAGTGTGAATACAAAGATCGCGTCCATCATGAATGCACGAAAAGGGGAGCCTCAGGGTGAGATCGATATACAACTTGCACATCTTGCGGATCGCATTAGTGCTGCAGTTAATCGTCTATGGGCACCAATTTCTCCAATGATCATCAAAGCGATGATTACACAATACAATTATCTCAAATCTGCATATAGCATTCAGACGCAACAGGAATTGCCGAATAAGCTCCCGTCTGGTGCTGCAGAAGGCGGATTGTAAAGGAGGTGAGATTCATGGAAATGTTTCTGATCATTTCTCTCTTGTGCAACGCTGCATTCATTCTGGTAGGATGTTATATTTGGAAGAAGCATCGCAATTTCATTCATACTCTGGAAACAGAGATCAATGAAATTCAGGATGGAACTGCAGCCGAGATCAAGAATGCCGTTGACCGCATTAAGTCAATTCTGAAGTAAAAAAGAAAGGAGGGGGAATTCCCCCTCCTTTCGATTTCTCTTTTTATCAGGGACGATAGTTGAATCCGGAATACGAATCGAATTGGCCGAATCCATCCGACTTGGTCTTCCGATCTTCCCATTCCTGTCGCTTGTTGATGTTCTTCAGGATATTCTTCTGTACCTTGAGATAGCGCGGGAGGAGATTTTTCATCTGGATGAACAACTTCGTGTCATCCGCATCTCCGCCCATCTTCACACTCCAGAACTGCAGCTGATTGATATGGCTGAGAAGAGCCTTTGTTGTCTCGACATATTCCTCCGGCTCAACGGGGCGTACAGGGAAGCTTGCCTGACAAACGGTACAACGCCAATAGCCAGGCATATTGGGATCATGCATGACTGCCGGTATCACCTTGCCCTTGCGAACAATCCAGTGAACACAAGACTTGCGCATCTTCTTGATCGTCTTTTTCTTCCCTGACTTGAATTTATAGTGATCGCCTTTTCGCTTGATCAGATCAGAGATTGCTTCGATAACTTTCCGCGTCTCTTTTTCAACTTTCTTCTGCTTTGCCATGTTCGATGAATCCTCCTCTATAATTATCCGAGATAAAGCTCGTTGTTCGCATTATCCGCAATCAGTTCCTGCAGAACAGCCTTTAGCTTTGTATACTGCGAATTGCTCGTGGCATAGTCCACAAACTTGATGACACGTTTTCCATCCGCCTTATAATTCTCTGCTGTCTTACGGCGCTTGATGTAGGATTTCAGGAGTTCTTTGCACCTGGATGACTTCAGTCCATCCAGATATTGCAGAGTTCGCTCAATCAGTGTTTCCTGCAAATCCTTCTGCGTATCCGTGTAGGAATGCTTCTTGTTTGTTGACTTGCTCAACATGAATGAGAGGAAGAAGTCTGCAAGGAATTCTTTCTTTGCGATTCCCTTCTTCTTGTCAAGCTTCATAACCGCAGTCATGATTTCGTCAAGATCAACTGGGACTTTTTCCGCGATCATGAACAGCGTCTGAATGAGACGTTTATACCAGACCTTGGATTTGAAAAGCTTTGTCGTTGGGATGACCGTCGCCATCTGATATGCGACTTCCTGTGAAAGACCAAACTTCCGATACCGTTTAATTTCACTCTTGAGGATCTTTTCACAGAATTCAATCAGCCCTTCGACATCAAGGGACTTTCCCACTTCTTTTTCCTCATCTGAGATGTTTTCCTGATTGTAATAGAGGATTGTGTTCATGATCATATACGGCAGATAGATCATATTGGAGAACTCTTTTGGATTCCGTCGATAAAGCTTCACAATACGACGCATCACTTCTCCATTGGAGATGATATTGTCGACTGCCTCTTTGATCTTTTCGATCTTTTTCCCTTCTGCCTTTTCTGCAAGAATCTTCACTGCTTTATTCAAGCCAGCGATCGCAGCTTCCGAATACTGATTCCGCAAACGCTTTGCATTTCTCTTCTTCTCTCCCTTGGAAAGACCTTTCCCCTTCAATCGGATTCCGTGCTTCTTGGCGAACTTCTTCGGACTCAGTCGAAGTTCCTTCACCGATTTCGGAATCTTAATCTTCTTCTTTTCAGCCATAACAATTCCTCCTATTGAATTCCAAAATGTTATGAGTCAAGTGGAGAATATATCATTATTTATATTTTTCATATAGATGTTCCCAATATTAGAAAATCCGGACTTGGTATAAATAAGATAACCTTCTCGCAGTGCATCTGAGCGATACGGCGTAAGCGATATGGTGGCAGCATTAACGTCATTTCCATTACAATCAACACAGCCCCGTTTTACGCGTACTTCCCATCCCTCCGTGATCGGATTGGGATTTGCACG
>ERZ772772.2313-NODE-2313-length-11389-cov-11.230016_pt1 | contig 11389 bp, 8 predicted proteins | sample MGYA00511484_ERZ772772 | MGnify/ENA primary metagenome ERZ772772 (study PRJEB29015, sample SAMEA2737913) | human oral metagenome | biome: human oral; feature: human-associated habitat; material: dental | place: China | collected 2088 ... | reverse complement strand
AAAGGCGGGCGGGCCCCGCCCGCCCACCGGACCGTCGTCAGTCGGACATCCCCCCGCGCGTGCGCGCGGCCTCGCGGCGCCCATCGCGCGCCCTGTAGACCACGGGCGGCCGGGCGATGTAGCCCACCGGCGCCGAGACCGCGTGCACCAGCCTCGTGAACGGCCACAGGCCCAGCAGCAGCAGGCCCGCCACGACGTGCAGCTTGAAGGTGAGCGGCACGTCCACCATGAGCTGCGCCTGCGGCTGCAGGTAGAAGATCGAGCGGAACCACACCGAGATGGTCTCCCGGTAGTCGTAGCCGCCGTGGCCGCCCAGCACTTGGTTGACGACCGTCGCCACCGCGCCCAGCGCAATGGGGACCGACAGCATCACGTAGGTGACGACGTCCATGCGGGTCGTCGCCACCCGCACCGACTTGACGACGACGCGCCTGTAGACCAGCGCCACCAGGCCCACCACGGTCATCAGGCCCGCGATCGTGCCCGGGATCGTCGCCACCAGATGGTAGGCGTGCTCCGAGATCCCCACCGCGCTCGTGAACGACTTCGGCACGACCAGGCCCAGGACGTGCCCCAGGAACACGAAGAGCACGCCGAAGTGGAACAACGGCGACGCCCAGCGCAAGATGGCGGGCTCGTTCCACTGGGAGGAACGGGAGGTCCAGCCGTACTGGTCCGTCTTGTAGCGCCACACGAGCCCGACCACCAGAAGCGTGAAAACGACATAGGGCAGCACCACCCACAGGACGATATCGACGAGGCCCAGGGCCGCAGGGGCCCCCGCGGGCGCGCTCGCAGGAACGAAGAACATGGCTTCACCTTTCCATCGTGGTGTCCGAGGCGGGGGACGGCGTGGCGCTCAGATCGCCGATGCCGACCAGTTCCGTTGGGGGCCCCTGGCTGACGAGGCGGTGGAAGCCCTCCAGGGTCTCCTCATCGGGCTCGGGCAGGGTCGCCACCAGCGCGTCCAGCAGGCCCGCGTAGGGCGATTGCGCGCTGCGCAGCGCCGTGCGGATCACCTCGATGCCCTCGCGGTTGGACCGCAGCAGCGCCTCCGCCGTGCCCGTCTCGTCGAAAGCGGCGAACTCGAGGACCACGGGCAGGTGGTCGGGCAGCTCCTCGCGCCTCATCTCGAAGCCCGCCCGCCGCAGGACCTCCTTGAAGGCCAGGATCGCCTGGCCCCTCCCCCGCGTGTCCCCGTGCGTGTAGTACGTCAGCCCCAGGGCGCACCGGCGCCTCTGGTCGAAGGTCTCCACGTAGTGGACCTGCATGGCGCGCACCCCGGCCCCCCGGGCGGCGCGCGTGAAGGCCCCCAGGGGCGCGGACGCCTCGTCGGGCAGCGCCGCCAGCTCGGCCTCCACGGCGCCCACCTTCTCCAGGAAGTCCTCGCCGGGGTAGTCCAGCAGCAGCGACACCGCCATGCGCACGGCGCGGCGGTCCGCCTCGGGCATCTCGCGTTCCGGAGCAGCGGCGGGGATGCGGGGGATCCCGACGAAGGTGCTCATCTGACGACCTCGAGGGGCAGCATCGTGCGCCCCTCAGGACTGGATCCGCCCATCGGCCGGTTCGACGTGGCCGGCGCCATGCCGTGGAAGGCCTCGGCGTCGTAGGACACCGGGCAGCCCTCGAGCTCCTTGATGCCGCGCGGCATCTCGGGGTGGGCGGTGGGGATGACGTAGCGGTCGTCGTACTTGGCGATCGACAGCAGGCGGTACATCTCCTGGATCTTCTGCCCGCTCATGCCCACGGACGCGGGGATCGCCTCGTCCCCCTCCCGCCCGACGTACACGTCGCGCATGTAGGAGCGCATCGCGGCCAGGCGGCGCAGGCTCAGCTCCACGGGGGCCGTGTCGCCCGCCGAGAACAGGCCCGCCAGGTACTCCAGGGGGATGCGCATCTGCGAGATCGCCGAGAGCAGCACCCTGTGGTCCTCGCCGTCGTTGCCCGAGGCGGTCACCTGGTCCACGACCGGCGACAGCGGGGGCACGTACCACACCATCGGCAGGGTGCGGAACTCCGGGTGCAGGGGCAGTGCGACCTCGTACTCGGTGATGAGCTTCCAGATGGGCGACTGCTGCGCGGCCGTGATCCACGAGTGGGGGACGCCGTTGGCCTGGGCCTGGGCGACCACCTGCGGGTCGAACGGATCCAGCAGGATCTCGCGCTGGGCGCGGTACAGGTCGCGCTCGTCGGCCTGCGAGGCCGCCCACCCCACGCGGTCCGCGTCGTAGAGCAGGACGCCCAGGTAGCGCAGGCGCCCCACGCAGGTCTCCGAGCACACGGTGGGCTCCCCGGCCTCCAGGCGCGGGTAGCACAGCGTGCACTTCTCGGCCTTGCCCGTGTGGTGGTTGAAGTAGACCTTCTTGTAGGGGCACGCCGACACGCACATGCGCCAGCCGCGGCAGGCGTCCTGGTCCACCAGGACGATGCCGTCCTCCGTGCGCTTGTACATGGCGCCCGACGGGCACGCCGACACGCACGTGGGGTTGAGGCAGTGCTCGCAGATGCGCGGCAGGTAGAACATGTACGCGTCTTCGATGGTCTTGGCGACCTGGATGCTCATCTGCTGCAGGACCGGGTCCTGGTCGAGGGTCTCCATGGAGCCGCCCAGGTCGTCGTCCCAGTTCGGGCCCCACTCGGGCTTGTCGATGTGCTCGCCCGTGATCCGCGACTTCGCGCGGGCCGTGGGGATCGCGCGCGAGCCCGCCGGCGCCTGGAGCAGCTTGTCGTACTCGTAGGTCCACGGCTCGTAGTAGTCCGCCATCCCAGGCATCGTCGGGTTCGCGAAGATCTTCGCCAGCGACGCGACGCGGCCGCCCTGGCGGGGCACGAGGCGCCCCGTCGCGGTGCGCTTCCAGCCGCCCTTCCACTTCTCCTGGTCCTCCCAGCCGCGCGGGTAGCCCACGCCCGGCCGGGTCTCGACATTGTTGAACCAGATGTACTCGGTGCCCTCGCGGTTCGTCCACACCTGCTTGCAGGTGACCGAGCACGTGTGGCAGCCGATGCACTTGTCCAGGTTCATCACCATCGCGATCTGGGCCATGACCTTCATCAGAATTGCACCTCCTGGGAGCGGCGGCGGATCACCGTGACCTCGTCCCGGTTGTTGCCCGTGGGGCCGTAGTAGTTGAACGCGTAGGAGAACTGCGCGTACCCGCCGGCCAAGTGGGACGGCTTGATGAGGATCCGGGTCAGCGAGTTGTGCGTGCCGCCGCGCTTGCCCGACCCCTCGTTCAGCGGGGTGTTGATCTGGCGGTCCTGGGCGTGGTGCATGAACACCGTGCCCTCGGGGATGCGGTGCGAGACGACCGCGCGCGCCGTCACAGTGCCGTTGCGGTTCTTCGCCTCGATCCACTCGTTGTCGCGCACGCCGATCTTCTCGGCGTCGGCCGGGCTCATCCACACGGTCTGGCCGCCGCGGCCCAGCGTCAGCATGTACGGGTTGTCGTAGTACTGGGAGTGGATCGCCCACTTGTTGTGGACCGTCAGGTAGCGCACCGCGACCTCGGCCTGGCCCTCCCGGCCCGGACGGTGGTCGCCCACCGGGCGCTCGCCGTACAGGTGCGCCAGGTCCACCGGGGGGCGGAAGACGGGCAGCGCCTCGCCCATGTCGAGCAGCCAGTCGTGGTCGACGTAGAACTGCGGGCGCCCGGTCAGCGTGTGCCACGGCTTGCGGCACTCGAGGTTCTGCACGAAGGCGCTGTAGCGGCGCCCGCCGTGCTCGGAGCCGGACCACTCGGGGCTGGTGATGACGCTGCGGGGCTGCAGGACCGTGTCCTGGTAGGTGATCTTCTTCTCCTCGTCGCCCTCGGCCAGGAACGCCATCTCGTTGCCCACGCGCTTCTCCAGCGTGCGGAAGCCCTGCGCCGCGAGCGCGCCGTTCGTGGTGCCCGAGAAGCGCAGCGCCATGTTCGCGGCCTTGATGGCGGTGTCGCACAGGGGCATGCCCTCGCCGGCGTTGCCGTCCATGGGCGCGCGGCCGTTGAGGTCGCCGAGCTGCTCGTACTCCGCCTCGACGTTGAAGGCCACGCCCTTGGAGGCCAGGCCCGCCTTGACCAGGAGCGGCCCCATGCGGTCGAACTTGTAGCCGATCTGCGTGTAGTCGCGCTCGATGGGGACCAGTTTCGGCATGGTCTTGCCGGGGGTCCACGTCTGCTCGGGGACGGTTCCCCCCACCATGGTCATGGCGTCCGGGGAGTCGTGGCCGAGGGGCACGGCCACCACGTCCGTCTGCGTCCCCAGGTGGTCGGGGGCCAGGCGGGCCACCAGGCGGGCCAGCGTCTGGAACACCTCGAAGTCGGTGCGCGCCTCCCACGGCGGGTTCACGGCCTCGTCGAAGCAGTGCATGTAGGGGTGCATGTCCGTGGAGGACAGGTCGTGCTTCTCGTACCACGTGGCGGCGGGCAGGACCACGTCCGAGTGCAGGGTCGTCGACGTGTTGCGGAAGTCCGCGACCCACATGAGGTCCAGCTTGCCGGGGTGGGCGTCGCGCCAGCTCACTGACGCCGGGCGGTTGCCCTCGGACAGTTCCTCGGCGTTGACCTCGTTGCCCGTCCCCAGCATGTGGCGCAGGAAGAACTCCGTGCCCTTGGCCGACGAGCCCAGCAGGTTCGTGCGCCAGTTCGCCAGGATCTTCGGGACGTTGTGGTGGGCGTCCGGGTCCTCGATCGCGAAACGCAGGCGGCCCGCCCGCAGCTCCTGGGACACGTACTGGGCGGGGGGCACGCCGGCCTCGGCGGCCTCGCGGCCCAGCTGGGTCGAGCCCTTGGAGAAGGTCGGGTAGCAGGGCATCCAGCCGCGCTGGACGGACTCGACCAAGGTGTCCACCAGTTGCTTGCCGTCCAAGTGCGAGGACTTGATCGGGTTGGCCATGGCCGAGGCCGGGGCGCCGTCGTAGCGCCACTGGCCGGTCGTCATGTAGTACCAGCCCGTGGAGATCATCTGGCGCGGCGGGCGCGCCCAGTCCAGGGCGAAGGTGAAGGAGCCCCACCCCATGATCGGGCGGACCTTCTCCTGGCCGACGTAGTGCGCCCAGCCGCCGCCGTTGCGGCCCTGGGTGCCGCACATCTCGGTCAGGGCCAGGAAGGTCCGGTAGATCTCGTCGGAATGGTAGTAGTGGTTCGTTCCCGCGCCCATGAGGATCATGGAGCGGCCCTCGGTCTCGACCGCGTTGGCGGCGAACTCCCGGCCGATCTTGATGGCCGCGCCGGCCGGAACGGAGGTGAACTCCTCCTGCCAGGCGGGGGTGCCCGGCGTGGAGGCGTCCATGTAGTCGGTGGGCCACTGGCCCGGCAGGCCCTCGCGCTCGACCGCGTAGTTGGCCAGCAGGATGTCGTACACGGTGGTCACGAGGCGCCCGTTCACGCGGCGCGCGGGCACGCCGCGCAGCACGTGGCCGCCGCCGATGGAGGCCTGGCCGGGGGCCGCGGGCAGGTCGAAGCGCGGCAGGGCGATCTCGACGCCCTCCCACTGGTCGGTCTCCATGATCGACAGCGCCGGGGTCACGCCCTCCAGGTTGAGGTTCCAGTGCCCGGCCCCCTCCTCGCCGAAGCGGTCGGCCAGCGTGCCGCCCGGGTCCTTGACCGTGCCGTCGGCCTCGATGACGAGGGGCCGGAACTGGTTGTTCTCGGTGCGCCCGGTGGTGCCCTCGGGCATCTTGTCGGCCGTCAGGAACTTGCCGGGCACCAGGGTCTTCGGGTCGATGCCGTCGTGGGCGCCCTCGCCGACCTCGTTGATCTCCACCAGGAAGGGGGAGTCCGTGTAGCGCGTCATGTAGTCCAGGAACATGGGCTCGCGCTTGCCGACGTGGAACTCCTTGAGGATGACGTGGCCCATGGCCTGGGCCAGGGCGCCGTCCGTGCCGGGCTGGACGCGCAGCCAGTCGTCCGCGAACTTCGTGTTGTCCGCGAAGTCCGGGGAGACGACGACGACCTTCTGGCCGTGGTAGCGGGCCTCGGCCATGAAGTGCGCGTCGGGGGTGCGCGTCAGCGGCAGGTTCGTGCCCCACATGATGAGGTACTGGCTGTTGAACCAGTCCCCGGCCTCGGGAACGTCGGTCTGGTCGCCGAACACCTGCGGGCTGGCCGGGGGCAGGTCCGCGTACCAGTCGTAGAAGGAGAGCATGGTGGCGCCGATGAGCTCGTGGAAGCGCGCTCCCGCGCCGTAGGAGATCATCGACATGGCGGGGATGACGGAGAAGCCGGCGATGCGGTCGGGGCCGTACTGCTTGATCGTGTGGACGTAGGCCGAGGCGACGATCTCCATCGCCTCCTCCCACGACACGCGGACCATGCCGCCGCGGCCTCGCTGGGACTTGTAGGCGCGGGCCTTGTCGGGGTCCTCGACGACATCCGCCCACGCGTCGACGGGATCGCCCAGGCGCGCCTTGGCCTCGCGGAACATGTCGAGGAGGACGCCCCGCACGTAGGGGTACTTGATACGGGTCGGCGAGTACTCGTACCAGCTGAACGCGGCGCCGCGCGGGCAGCCGCGGGGCTCGTACTCGGGCATGTCGGCGCCTGTGGACGGGTAGTCGGTCTGCTGGGTCTCCCAGGTGATGACCCCGTCCTTGACGTAGATCTTCCACGAGCACGAGCCCGTGCAGTTCACGCCGTGGGTGGAGCGCACGATCTTGTCGTAGCTCCAGCGCTTGCGGTAGAAGGCGTCCCCCTCGCGCCCGCCCTCGAGGAAGAGCTGGCGGGCGTCGGGCGAGGCCTTGCCGCGCCGCAGCCACGAGCCGAGCGCGAACAGCGCGGCTCCTGTGGTGGGCGTGGACTGGCCGTCGTAGGTGGGGAAGGCCATCTGCGGGGGTTCGGTGGACGTCATGGGAGCTCCTGGGAGTCGGTCGACGAGGCGGGGGACGGTCGCGGGGAAGCGGGCGCTGCGCCCGCCATCAGCCCGGGTAGGGGGCGCCCTTGCGCGCGTACATGACCCAGCACAGGACCGCGCACGCGACGCAGAAGACGGCGCAACCCAGGAAGAAGAGCCAGGCGCCCCCGGTGCCCACCGCAGACAGGGCGACGCCGACCAGGAAGGGGCCCAGGGATGCGACCGCGGAGGTGAAGCCGATGGCGCCGCCCGCCTGGCGGGCGGGCATGATCATGGGCATCTGCTTGAAGGTGCCGGCGTTGCCGAAGCCGGAGAAGAGGAACATGGTGAGCATGAGCGCCATGAAGATGTAGAAGTCCGTCCAGCCGGTGGGGTTGCGCAGGACCCAGGCGACGCCGGCCAGGGTGATCGCCATGCCGACGGCGGAGATGAACGTCCAGATGGCGCCGCCCATGCGGTCGCAGAAGACGCCCCACGACATGCGGATCAGCGAGCCGATCAGGGGGCCCAGGAAGGCGAAGGTCGCGCCCAGGACGGGCAGGGCCAGGGAGGACTCCCGGCCGAACTGGTTGTTGATGAGCAGGCCGAAGACGGCGGAGAAACCGGAGAAGAGGCCGAAGGTCATGACGTAGAGGATGGTCATGTACCAGGTGTTGGGGTTGGAGAAGATGTCGAGCTGCTGCTTGATGTTGGCCTTGACGGGAACGTCGCGCAGCCAGATGAACGCCAGGATCGCGGCCAGGACGCACCACGGGACGAAGAAGACCGCCGCGTTGTAGACCCAGATCTGCTCGCCGGCGTGATCGCCGGTGACATGGGTCTGGGGGGCCAGCCACGTCATGCCGAACAGGCCGAAGCCCATGAGGACGGGGCCGACCAGCTGGATGACGCTCATGCCCAGGTTCCCGATGCCGCCCTGCAGGCCCAGGGCGGTGCCCGACAGGCGCTTGGGGAAGAAGTACCCGGTGGAGGGCATGTAGCCGGAGAACGAGCCACCGCCGATGCCGCACATGAAGGCCAGGGCGAGCAGGACCCAGTAGGGGGTCGTGTTGTCCTGGACGGCGTAGAACCAGCCCAGCATGGGCAGGATGCACAGCAGGGAGGTGATGCCCACCAGCTTGCGGGTGCCGATCAGCGGGGGCAGGAACATGTAGACGAGGCGCAGGATGCCGGCGGCGAGGCCGGGCAGGGCGGTGAGCCAGTAGAGCTGCGACTTGTCCAGGTCGAATCCGAGGAGCGTGAGCTTCGGGGCGATCGCGCTGGGCAGGAACCACACGCAGAACGCCAGGATCATCGAGTAGGTCGTGATCCACAGGGTGCGCCACGCGAGCGCCGAGTCCCACTTCGAATCGTCGTTGGGGTTCCAGTCCTTCAGGACGTAACGGCTGGCGGTCTTGGCGCCGTCGTCGTTCGCGCTCATGGTTGTCCTCGTGTGTGTGGGGCGTGGCGGGCCGGTGGGCCGATCCGCCGCAACTGTTTTAGTCGGAGACTACCAACACAAATGCTCTGAGGGCCCTTTTACGCGCTGAACGGGGGTAACGGGCACTTTTCGTTGCGCTGCCGCGACAGCGGCGCGCCCGGCATACCCCATCCCCGGGGCGCGCGCCACGGACTTTCGTCACAATGGTTTTGCGGAATTAAAACGGGATCATCCCCCGATTCTGCTCATCGTGCGCGACGGGCGCGCGAAAGCGTCCGTGTCCAGGCCGTGGGCGGCGGGCTTGGCCCACATCGCGTCCGCCCACGCGCGGGCCAGCTCCTGGTCGCTGGCGCCCCCGCGCAGCCGGGCGCGCAGGTCGAACTCCTCAGTGGAGAACAGGCACGAGCGTATCTGCCCGTCCGAGGTCAGGCGGGTGCGGTCGCACGCCCCGCAGAAGGGCTCGGACACCGATGCGATGACGCCGACGGTCCGGCGGGGGTCGCCGTCGACCATCCACCGCGCCGCGGGGGCGTGGGGGTCCTCGCGGGGGAGGGGGCTCAACTCGTGGCGCGCCGACATGATGTGGAGGATCTCGTCGGCCGTGAGGATCCTTCGGCGGTCCCACGTGTCGGGCGGGCCGATGGGCATCTGCTCGATGACCCGCAGCTCGATGCCCCGCTCCAGGCAGTAGTCGACCAGGTCGGGCAGGCCCGCCTCGTTGACGCCGCGCAGCACCAGGGTGTTGACCTTGATCGGCGCCAGGCCGGCCTCGATGGCGGCGTCAATGCCCGCGAGCACGTCCCCCAGGCGGTCGCGGCGGGTGATCGCGGCGAAAAGCGCGGGGTCCAGGGAATCGAGGGAGATGTTCACGCGCCCCAGCCCCGCTGCCCTCAGCGAGCGGGCGCGCCTGGCCAGCCCCAGCGCGTTCGTCGTCATCGCGAGGTCGGGGGCCCGCCCCTGGTCGGTCGTCAGCTCCGCGCAGCCCGCGATGATCCCCTCCAGGCCCCGGCGCAGCAGCGGCTCGCCCCCGGTGAACCGGACCTGGCGGATCCCGAGCTCCTCGACGCCGATGCGGACCAGGCGGATGACCTCCTCGTCGGTGAGGGTGGCCTCGGAGGGCAGCCAGTCCAGGCCCTCGGGCGGCATGCAGTAGGAGCAGCGCAGGTTGCACCTGTCGGTCAGGGACACGCGCAGGTCGCGCGCCACGCGCCCGAAGCGGTCGACGAGGCCCGGGCGCGCGGTCGAGGGCGCCCCGAGGCGCGCGGAACCGGGGGACTGGAGTTCGAGGGGCATGGCGCAACCCTACCGCGCTCCGGGGCGTTCCTCCGGGCAGCGCCCCTGTGCGGCGCGGCAAATGGCACGGACCGGCTGCGGGCAGCGCCCCCTGTGCACTGTGGCGAGCGGCGCGGCAAGCGGTACGGACTGGCTGTGGGCAGCGGCGCTGTACGGCGCGGCAAGCGGTACGGACCGGCTGCGCCCCCGGAGCGCTGGAGGACAGGGGCAGAGCACCGTTCCCAAGCAGCTGGTCCCGCATGTCCGAGGCGAAGGACTCCGGATCCCGTGGGTCGCCTGCGGATCCGAGGCCGGTGCAGACCTCGATGCCGTCCTGGACGCTCATGGGCCAGGAGTGGAGCGCCCAGGCCCGCATGATCTGGACGGCGCGCTCGGGGGTCACGGCTTTGAACCCGGTGGTCATCGTCTGGATCCGCCTCCCTCCTGGGCTTGCACGTGTTAGAAGTAGTCGGCGCCGATCTCCTCACCGTTGGCCTCGGCCTCGAGGTCGTCAAGCGTGTATTCGGTCTGCTGGGGGGACTCCACTGTGAGCAGGATAAGCGCGGGCATTCCTTCGAGGGACACGCTGACCCGCTCGTTGGCAACCCAGAGGGACGAGGAATAGTCTTCCCCCTCCTCCGAGTCGCGAGTACCACCCAGTACTTCGTGAAACGCCCGGACGAAACTCTCGTAGTAGGCCCGGGCCCGGGGCGTGAGTGCTCCCAGTGCTCCTCGGGGAGCCAGTTGGACAGGCGGACCTGGCAGCTGCTGATACCGTAGTCTCTCATTATGAATGAGGAGTCTGCTTCTGTTTCGGCGAGATCCGAGTAGAAGAAGCGCGGCTCCTCGGGATCCCCTCTCATGCCGAGGCCGGTGTAGATCCGGGTGCCCTCGTCGAAGGTGATGGGCCAGGGGTGGTAGGCCCAGGCGCGCATGATTTCGACGGCGCGCTGGGGGGTGACGGCTTTGAACTCGGTGCTCATGGTGTGGTTCCGTTCGTTGTGGGCAGGGGGTTGAGTTCAGTGTCGAGTGCATCGGGGTTGTCGCGCAGCAGCTGGAGGAAGTTCTTGTCCTGGCGGGCGATGTGGTTCGAACACGCCTGCCCCCTACTCCAACACCTCCCCCCTTGCTCCCATCGGACAGGACGTTGCGGGCATGATCTAACTCCTCACCCGCCCTCCTCCGGGACCATCTGGGGACGCGCGTTGTCGTGTTCGAGGTCAGGGCATCGCGTCCGGGTCGTCGAAGACCGACTCGCCTGTGCGCAGTTCGGCGAGTAGTTCGTCGGCGGACTCGGGTGAGGACACGCCGAGGAGGATGACGGCTTTGTTCGCGGTCAGGGAGACGAGGGCGCCGCCGGGCACGATCCAGTCGTAGTGCCTCGTGCCTTTTTCGCTGACTGACTCGCGCAGCGGCTCGCCCCACTGCTCGCGCAGGGCTGTGGCGTAGAGGCCGCAGAAGTCGCCGATGGCACTGCTGCACGCGCTCCTGTGGGGCGGGGGAACGATTGGTGACACGGCGATTGAAACGGATTCGACTTTCCCTTCCTCGACGTAGAGGAACGATTCGGCCTCCCCTGCGGTGCAGTCAGTGGTGAAGGACTCGATGTCGTCGTCGGCGCGCACCCAGCCCAGCGCCTTGTAGGTGGCGATGCCCCGGGCCCGGGTCATGGGCCAAGCGTGCAGGGCCCACGCCCGCACGATCTCCATGAAACGCCCCACCGCAGGGGCGCGGAACTCGAAACTCATAGGATGCCTCCCCTCTCACGCGCCTCAGATGTCGAGGGGGCGCAGTAGTTCGGCGGGTGGGAGGATGCCGCCCACGATGTAGTCGCGGAAGACGGGCGCGGCCTGCTCCCCGGTGAAGACC
>ERZ772772.2305-NODE-2305-length-11407-cov-3.541579_pt1 | contig 11407 bp, 10 predicted proteins | sample MGYA00511484_ERZ772772 | MGnify/ENA primary metagenome ERZ772772 (study PRJEB29015, sample SAMEA2737913) | human oral metagenome | biome: human oral; feature: human-associated habitat; material: dental | place: China | collected 2088 ... | reverse complement strand
TGCCGATCGTTTTTGCGAGCTCCGTTCTTGCTGAGGAAAAATTGCTTGCAAGCGCCCACATGCCTGCAGGCTTACCTGCGACATCGAAAACCGGCCAATAGATGACGTAGTATCGGCTCTTTCCGATCGTATCCATTTTGGCATAACTTTTGCCCCGCACGAGCACCGCTTCGGAGCAATCGTCACCGACCGCAGCGGCAAGTACGTCGTTTTTTTCGTCCGAGATCGTCGATGCGACCGCTTCCGTACCGTCGTAAAGCATGACGTCGCAGCCGAAGATTTTGTGCGCCTTTTTCAAAAAATCGGCGGACGATACGTTGAATCCCGAAACGATCGCTCCGATAACCCTTCGTTCGCTGTCGTATACGGGGCATCCCGCTCTGATCGCAAAACGAACAAGCACCGCCTTATCATACGAATACGTCGCACGGCCTCTGACCGCTTCCCTGACGGCGTTTTGATTGATGATGTTATCACCGAAGCGTTCCGAGTGTCCCCGCGCGATGATATTGCCTCGCGTGTCGGTTAAAACGATAAAATCGACATGCATCTGTTCGATGAGTTCGGCAAGGATTTTATACGCATCGGCGTGACTGCGGCTGCGAGCGGCTTGCACGACATCGGGACGACCTGCGATCGATGCGGCCGCTCCCTCCGCACGGGACCCGAAGTCGTCGAGCAAAAGCTGAAAACCCGCAACGCTCGCTTTCGTCGACTGCTCGTGCTGTGCGGTCAGTATGCGATAAAAGAAAACGGCAAGCGCAAGTCCGCAGACGATCGCCGTAAAAAAAACCGTGATCCTGTTGACGCTGCTGAGCTTCGCCATGGCCTTGATGTTCCGGGACATCCCGGTCCTGCTCATGGTGACGGCCCTGGTGCTGTTCGTCGGAGCCCTGGGGCGCGCGCTTCCGAACCTTGGGCGCATCCGCGGCGTGCTGATCATGATCGCCCTGTTCTGCCTGACGATCTGGCCCCTGGCGCGCGGCGAGTTCTCGCTCTCCGGGGTGCTCTACGGCGCGATGATTGCCCTCAAGACGGACCTCATGATCGTGGCGGGCATGGTTTTCCTGAGCACCACCAAGATCGAGGAGATTGCCGAGGGGCTGGTCAGGCTGCACCTTCCCTACAGAGGAGCCTTTGCCTTCGCCACGGCCATCCGTCTGGTGCCCATGATCGTGGAGACGAGCCACACGATCATCCAGGCGCAGAAATCCCGGGGGCTGGACCTGGACTCGGGGAACTTCCTGGAACGAATACGCAGGCACGTCCCGCTGGTGATCCCCACGCTCGTGTCCCTGATCCGGAGCACCAACGTCTTCTCCATGGCGCTCGAGTCCAAGGGGTTCGGCTACAGCTCCAAACGCACGACGCTGCTGGACCTGAGGCTCGGGAGGGGCGACTGGGCCGCAATGGCCCTGGGGCTTGGCGCCTTCGCGGCCCTGCTGGTCCTGAAGCTGGCCCCCGGAGCGTATGCCGCGTGGGCCGCGTTCTTCCCGTGGGGGAGTTTCTGACGGAATCCTCGGGGCTTTGCCCCGAACTCCATCCGGGAGGCTCGGCCCCCCCGAACCCATTGAAATAAAAAGAAACGAAATGAAAAGGAGCGGATGATTGATGAAAGAGGTATTCTCCATGTGGGGAAAGACCAAGATGGTCGTCCTCGTAGCGCTGTGCGCCGGCCTGTACGCGGCCCTGCTGATCCCGTTCAAGGGCTTCGTCCTGATACCCGGCGTGACCGAATTCCGTCCCGCAAGCGCGCTGCCGGTCGTCATGGGGCTCCTGTTCGGGCCCGCCGGGGCCTGGGGCTCGGCCATCGGCAACCTGATCGGGGACTTTTTCGGGTCGCTCGGAGTCGGAAGCCTCTTCGGCTTTTTCGGGAACTTCATCTTCGCCTACGTCCCCTACAAGATCTGGACCAACCTCGGCCTCGTCCCGAAGGGCGATCTCGAGCCCTGTGTGACCACCCCCAGGAAGGCCGCGGCCTACGTCGTCGCAGCCCTTCTGGGCTCCATGGGCTGTGCGCTCACCATCGCCTGGGGACTCGAGCTGCTGGGCATGGTGCCCTACGCGGCCCTGGGCACCATCATCATGCTGAACAACTCCATCCCGTCCATCGTGCTGGGGCTTCCCATCCTGATGGTGCTCTACCCGCGCGTCAAGAAATGGGACCTCCTCTGGACGGATATCGTGGACGAGGCGGACCAGCCCGTGCCGGGCGCCATGTCGAAGATCGGCGCCTTCTTCATGATCGTCAGCATCCTTGGCGGCTGGGCCGGAGCCCTGCTCCTGGCGCTGGGGGCCGGACAGGCCCTGCTGTACGGCGGATTCAATGCGGGCGGCGCCGTCGGTTCCTTTGGAGTCGTCCTGGCGTCCGGCCTCGGGACGGTGGGAATGGTCCTCTCGTTCTTCATCCAGACGACGGGAAAAGCCTCCGACCGCTGAACGGCGCGGGAAATCCCCGAAAATCGCTTGTCGTCGTCTCGAAGCCTCTGGGCGCGCAAATCGCCCGGAGGCTTTCGTTTTGCGGACGGCTCGACGCCGAACGTTTTTCCCGTCCCTGGGTATCGCCCCCCTATTTGTTTGTAATGACGCAATCGACGAACAACGACACATCCGAATAACGACACGTCTGGTGCATTTTATTGACACACGTACTGCAATGGATTATATTTGTGCAAGTTTCTCATTACAAACAGTAAGGAGTGGTTCTCATGAAAGGCAGGAAGTTTGGTGTCGGCGCTCTTCTGGCCGCGTTCCTTTTCGCTCTGCTGGCTCTGGGCGGATGCGGCGGCGGCGGGGAGAACAACCTCGCGGGGCGGAATCCTCAACCCCAGCCGCAACCCCAGCCTCAGCCCCAACCGCAGCCTCAGCCTCAACCCCAGCCTCAGGTCGGGGTTCTGGACGGTTGGAAGGGGACATGGAAGAGTTTCTACGGTTCCATGGATGCGCCCGAGGTCGATGCCATCTGCGAGAAAGCGGCGGCGTCCCTGCCCGCTTATACCCCAAAGGGTGTGAAGGGCGCCCTTGGGCAGTCCTACCGGACCGATTTCGACAGCCTGAAGGTGGAGGGAAGCGGGATCACCTTCATGGATTCCAAGGGGACGTCCCTGGGAACCCTCACCTACGCGTCCCGCGGGGTCGAGAAACGGAAGTTCGGGACCTTCGACATCGAGTGGCATCAGTTCGAGGCGACAAGCGGCGCGTCGGATAAGGTGAAGATGTACAAGTATCTGGTGATGCTCGCGGTGCACAGTGATACACCGGAGGGGGTCAAGCACTGGCACATGCGCTACGGCAGCGAGAGTTTCAAGGAGCTGATCGACGAGGCCGCCAGGGCCATGTGGTGGCCGACGCTCTGCGCTCCGGGGGATGTCGCCCGCCTTCTTAAGGATATGTCGACCCCGGAAGCCATAAAGGAAGTCGTCGATATGCTCAAGGACGCCAACCCGCTCGAGGGCTGGAAGGGCACTTGGGTGAACCCCATCAGCTTCCTGGACGACCCCGCGATGAAGCCCGTCTACGAGGCGGTGTCGAAGAAGGCCGCGGAGAAGGGGAAGACCTATACGCCGGAGGCCGTAAAGGGTTTCTTCAAAGAAACGATGCTGAGGTCCGACTTCGCCGGAGGGGCGAAGGTCGAGGGGAATTCGTTCACCTTCCTGGACGACAAGGGCGGCGTCAAGGCGACGGTGTCCTACGTCTTCGACGGCATCGAAGTTCGGAAGTTCGGGGAGTATCCCATCCCGTGGTCCGTCTTCAAGGCCGAGGCCGAGGGACCCTACAAGTATCTTACCCTGTTGCCGAAAGGCAAGGACAGCGCGGACGGGTTCATCCACTTCCACATGCGCTACGGGGATAAGAGCGTGGAGGCCCTGCTGGACAACCCCAAGTTGGCCTTGTGGTTCCCGACGCTCTGCGAGTCCACGACAACGGCTGAAAAGTTTGCCCACGACATGCTCGAGGGGGCGGACGAGATGGTGGGGATGCTGCCCTAGCCTAGCCTCCTGCATCGAGGGCCGGGGCCTCATCGGAACGGGTCGCCTGCTCGAAGGCCCCACTGCATAACGCGTAATATAAGGACAGGACCACCGGCGCGGCCGGTGGTCCTGTCTCTGCATGGCGGTCCCCAACCAGCCGGGCTTTTTGAGGCTGGGAGCTCAATGGCCCCAAAGATCACCGACCCGTTGTACAAGGAAATGGGCACCTGAAAAAGGATAGGGAGTGGCTCAAAAAAACGAGGAGGATTTGAGCGCCGCTGAACGGCGCAGTTTCGCTGATCCGTGCGGTGCCGAGACGAGCGTCATACGCCGGTGCGAGCTTTTGGCACCGAGCCGTTCGGGCCATTACCGATTGAGGGATATCCGTATCCGCTTCGCGGTCTTGAGAAAAGCGCCTCATTTCTTGAACCGCGACCTGAACTCTTCTCTCTTCCCTCCTGCGGCCTGGAGGACTGCGGGCGGATCGCCCTCGAGGTCGCGTCGGTCCTGGAAGGCAAATATTGGGGCGAGGGCGAGGACACCGCAGGCACGGAGCGGACCGAGAGCCCCGACGGTTCCACGGGTAGGAATATGAGTAATCCTGACGTTTGTACCGCCCTCCATCGATGCTAGAATGCCAGTTGGTCGTGCCTGAGGGGAAAAGGGCAAAGCTTTGGATTTCAAGCCTATTAGGAGGGATTCATGTTGTTTTTGAGAAACTTTCTGGTTTTGAGCGTAACGGCGATTGTGTTTGTGCTTGCCGCGGGTGGAGCCGCGAACGCGGCGGTCGATTCCGTCGGCGTCATCGATATGTACGAGGTCACCAACAACCACCCGAAGATGAACGACGCCAAGGCTCAGCTGGCGACGATATCCCGCCAGAAGGAGACCGAGGCGAAGGCCGCCGCCGACAAGGAGTCCGACCCCGCCAAGAAGGCTCAGATCGTCCAGGCAAAACGGATGGAGCTGGCCAAGGAGGAGCAGAAGATCATGGACCCCATCTTCAGGGACTGCCAGCAGGCCGTCCGTGAGGTGGCCGTGAACAAGAAGCTGACCCTCGTCCTCAACAAGTCCGTCGTCCTGATCGGCGGTTCGGACATCACGCAGGACGTCATTCAGCAGCTGGCCAAAGGCAACGCCGCGCCCAAGAAGAAATAGACGGCCCCACAGCATTTACCGATGGAAAGGCTGCGCCCCGCGCGCAGCCTTTCTTCATGTTCCCGGGATTTCCAAGGGCCCGGGGTTTCCCGCTCCTGAAGGGAGCCCGAGGTTTGGCATGAAACTGTTCATCACGGATATAGACGACACGTTGTCGATCGGAGAGGCCGTCGCGGACGAGGTTCGGGAGGCCTGTTCCCGTCTCCGCAGCGCAGGCTGGGAGATCATGGTCGCCACAGGACGCACCTACAGCACGGCCCGTGGACACATGGAGGCGATCGGGGTGACCCGTCCCTCGATCCTCTACAACGGAGGCCGCATCGTGGACCCCGTCGGGCGCCCCCTCTACAGCCGCCTGATGGAGGAGAACCTGGCCAACCGCATCCTGGAGTACGTCTGGACGCTGCCCCTCGAGCTCCAGGTGTCCGGCGACGAACGCATCTCCTGCCGGGAGACGGACACGCAGACCCGGAGCTTCTTCGCAAACCTCGGCCCCATCCGCCTCGTAACGGAGCCGGTGGTGACGGAGCCCGTCTTCCGCATCTGCCTGTGGATGGAATCCCGGCTCATGCCCGAGGTGGAGAAGGACCTTCGGGAGCGCTTCGGGCGCGAGGCCGAGATCTGCCCCGGAGGCCCGCAGTTCATGGACATCCAGCCCCTGGGCGTCTCCAAGGGAAGCGCGCTGGACCGCCTCCTCGCGGAGCTGCCCACCCGGCCCGAGGTGATCGTGGCGGCCGGGGACCACTGCAACGACAGGGAGCTTCTGCGCCGCGCGGACGTCGCGGCCTCGCCCTCCAACGCACACGAGGCGCTGCTTCGGGAGGCCGACCTCATCATCCCCCCCGTCTCGGAGCACGGCATCCGCGCCCTGATCGACCACATCCTCTCCCCCGCCTTCGCCACGGCCCCCTTCGCGGTTCCGGGCCGCCGATTGTAGTCGTATAATTAACTAAGAACGCAGGATTACGAGTGCAGGGAGGCGGCGTTCCGATGCGGGGTCCAATGAAGTTCTTCTCGATATTTGCAGCATTTTTTCTTCTTTTCTCGGCCGGATGGGGCGTGGAGGGAACCGCCTGGGCGCAGCAGGACAAGGACTGGACGTGGAAAGTCCTTGTGGTCGCCCCGGAGGGCGGCTGGGAGGACAACGTGGGGAGATCCATACGCGCGGCCCTCTCCTGGCACGAGGCGGAGATCGACGAGAGCGGCAAGGGGGTCAGAGGGCACGACCTCCGGTTCGTCTATCTTCCCCCGATGGACGAGGGCAGTACGGCCACGGCTCCGCTGCCGGTCGACAAATATACGGTCGCCTTGCTAAGTTTTGCCACCCCCGAGGTCGACCGCATCCTGATCGGGAGGGCGGCCGCGCTCGGCATTCCCCTCATGCTGGCGAACGGGGAGGACGTTTCCTTCCATCGGGCTGACGGCCGGCTCCTGCCCTTCGTCTTCGGCCTCGACCTTTTCCGCGACTACAGGAGCGAGGCCCTGGCCGCCTACGCCGTCGAAACGCTCACTTCGCAGGACCGCCTGGCCCTCATGGGGAGCCGCTTCACGGTCCATCAGGAACGTGAGGCGAAGCTGTGCCAATCGCTCCTGCTCGACGCCGGATTCATGCCCATGCCCTACTGGGTGGACGCCTCGGTGACCGACACCTTCGCCCTTCTCGTGGAGGAGGTCGAGAGCTCCGGGCAGGGCGTCCTGGTCGCGTTCATGGGCAACATGGCCTCCAAGGAGATGTGGCGCACCTTCATGCGCACCCTCACGCCCTGGAGGCTGTGGCACTGCGGCAGGCCGGACGAGTCGTTTTTGTCCTTCCATGGGATGGTCTTCGCCGACCAGAACCTTTTTCTGGAAAAACACGGCGGCTTTCAGGAGCTCAAGCGACACCTGTGGAACACCCGGACCCTCCAGGTCCCGGACTCCGTCGCAGCAGGCCGTGCCGATGCCCTGGCCCAATGGCTGATTCAGGGGCTGAACGCACTGCCGGGCCCTTTGGAGAGCCTGGACCGCCCGGCGCTGCTGGACCGTCTGGGCCGAGCCGAGCGGATTCCCTTCGGCAATCAGGTGCTCGACGTGAACCCCGAGCTTCACCGGCCCCGCCGCCGTCAGGTCTATATTCTGGAGATACGGGACCGCGGGTATTTCCTTCTGAAAACGCTTTCAACTCAGGGGCCCGCTTATTTTTCATATTGACACGAGCCTTTGGCCCGACCCTCTTCCCCACGCCGTACCCAATCCTGCGCAGGCGCGATGCGGCGTGATAGAATATCGGGGCGGGCGGAAAAGTGCGGGGGTGGCGGAACGGCAGACGCACCAGACTTAGGATCTGGCGCCCTTGTGGCGTAGGGGTTCAAGTCCCCTTCCCCGCACCATAAGCGATCGACGCACCCCACGAGGCTCAATCAGCCCCGCGGAAGGCGGTCGCCCGTCGGCGTCGATACTCGGTCACTGGACCGCGCATCGACATGGACCCCAGTCAAAAAAGGTCAGAGTAAGTAAAGGAATCATGATATGGGCGTGGTGTGTTTTTAAACACGTCCTTCTTTTTGTCGTCGGCAGGTTGTTATTGGCGGAGCGAGGCCGCTTGGGATTATAAACCCCCTCGATATAGATACACACAATTCCCCTTGGTCTCGTCTTTGTTTGAGTGTGCGTGCATGAATATGGCAATCGCTTTTTTAGTATGAGATTCTCCTCTTCCAGCAAGGCTTTGCGCTTCTGAAGAGCCCTCACCTGTTTTGCGGTAATCACGGTATTATCGTCAAGCTCTACCTCCTAATAGGCTTTGAGCCAACGGGCCAGAGCGCTCGAAAAGACTCCGTACTCCTCGTGCAGCTGACTTTGTGTCTTCACATTGAGGTACAGACTCACGACGCCTTTCCTGAACTCTTCCGTGTATCTCGGGGATTCTTTGGACATCTCCTTTCCAATTCCTTATCTAACCCATTAAGGAAGGTTTCAAGGTGGATCGTGTTCATGCCCACCCCTCCTTGCGTGCCTGTTTCCATCCCACCAAGGAAGGTTTCAAGGCGCCAGCAGCACCAGAGCGTACTCCACGCCCGCCGAGTTTCCATTCCACTAGGAAGGTTTCAAGGTCCCCGTCGTGTCGGAGCAGTCGGACTTCGTGTCCTAGTTTCCATTCCACCAAGGAAGGTTTCAAGGTTCTGGAGTCTCCAGCCAGACATATCCCAAGGCCCTTGTTTCCATTCCACCAAGGAAGGTTTCAAGGGACTAAAGGAATTGGCGGAACAGTACGGGGTGAGCGGGTTTCCATTCCACCAAGGAAGGTTTCAAGGCCGATCAGCAACGTCGGCACCCATGTTTGTTCAGTATAGCACATCGCTGTCCGAGAAGTCCGTGCAGGATGAAAAGGCTGCGAGCCCCTGCAAGCAAGCGGTTATGCAGCTCTCCCAAACGTGCGTCGACCCCCCGCCCTTTTCGCGCCATCGGGGGGCGACGCACAGCTTACAAGGACATACTTCAAAAATATAAAACCTGCTATGGCGTTGTCAAGGTACAAAAGGTTCCTGGCCGTGTTACACCACAAAGTCCGTACTGCCGCGCTCCACCCCCACGACCTCGCGGGACATGTAGCGCTCGGTACGCCAAGCATAAAACAAAACACTGTCGTATTGCAAGTCCAAAATTTTACGGACGTCCGTCTTGAGGGCCTCGAACGTCGCAGGGCTCAGGTCGCCCTCGAGGACGGAGTTCTGAATCCACGTCAGATACCGCCGCGCCGTCTTCAAGACCCTGCCCACGCGCTTCTCCCCCACGTCATAGAACATCAGGACGAACACCTTACCACCTGCTCACAAAGGGTTCGTAGGGCGCGTCGTCCAGAATGTGCTTCTGGATCTTATACGCCTCCATGCGCATCAGGCCGCGATAGCTGACATTGCGCTTCAGACGCGGATGCTCGATCGTCTCATTGACCCGCGCCTCCCACGCGCGCAAGACAACCTCGCGTCCCCGGTCGTTCAGATAGATGCCGCCGCCCGTCTCCTTCTCAAAGTGCTTCTCCTGAATCTCCCGTTTGTTGACCAGCGAGAAAATCAGCCTATCGACGAGGATCGGCTTGAAGATCTCCGCAAGATCCAGATTCAGGCTGAACCGACGGAAGTTCGTCTCGTGCAGAAAGCCGATGCGCGGGTCCAGGTGCGTCCTGTAGATCTGCGAAAGCGCCAGAATGTAGCACATGGAGTTCAAAAAACTGATGAGCGCATTCATGCGGTTGGTCGGTGGGCGGCGCGTCCGCTCCTGCATCTTGAACGCCTCGTCCTGAACCAGCCTATCGAAGAACTGATAATACCGATTCCGGGCGTTACCCTCGATTCCCATCAGGCCGGGGACGTCCTCGCTTCGCGGCGCCAGGTCCTCGAAACGCTCCAGGTCCTCCAGAATGTCCTGGACATCCAGCGAGGCCCGGCGCTGGTAGTACCCCACCACCCGGCGCATGTTCCGAATCGCACCGACGATGAGGGCCGAGGCGAGCGCGTGACGCTTGACTCCATCCATATAGTGCGCCGCCTGGGCCAAAAGCACGGCCCCGGAATTCATGTGTTCGCGCGGATAGTAGGTCCCGGCATAATAACCATGATAGTTGAAGAAATGGAGGATGATCCGCTTCTGCGTCAGAAACTCCAAAAGGCTCTTGTTGAGCTCCAGATCGCCCATCACCATGATCTCGTCCGTCGTCTCCACGGGCAGGAAGCGCGGCTTTTGCCCCGGCTCGCCCGACCGCTCCACAAAAAGCGTGTTGTCCTTGCGCCGCAGCGCCCCGGAACTCAAGAGATACAGGGTCTTGCCCATCGTGTCCTTCCTCCCCGCCCAAACGCCCTATCCCCAGCAGTACTCGGCATAGGCACACTTGCGGCAATACTTGCAGGACTCCGCCGCAGGCGGAGCGTCCTTTCGAACCAGCTCCTCGATCCCGGCATAGACGGAGTCCAGCTCCGATGCGAGCTCGTCCGTCAGGACAACCTCGACGCGCTTCTTCTCGGTGGGGAACATCAGGACCCCTCGGGCCTCGATCCCGGCCTTTCGAAGATCGTAGAGGTAATGGGCAAGCTGCAGCCGCGCCGATCGCTCCGCGCGGCTGCTCTTCTTGACCTCGCAGACCACCATCTCCCCATCCGCGCCCTGGACGAAGTCAAACTTGTTGTCCCCGAACGCCACCTGATGCCGCTCCCGGGCGTAGCTGTTCCGGTCGATCAGGCGGCCGAGGGCGAGGGATTCGTCTTTGGGCTCCGGTTCGATTCCTCGTCCCATGAGCCAGACCTGCCGGGCGCAGATGCTCCAGTACCAAACTAGAGTACCGCCAATGCGTGCATCCTCGGAAAAAACCATGGCCGATTCTCAGCAATCGTCCAATCCAGCACTTTGACGGCAAGGAGAGAAGCCAGCCTCAGGATGGTATGGGCTGTCGGGCCCATCGCCAATGCCGGAGCGTCGAACCACACAATAATCTCCATACTGTTCCAAGGGATTCTGAGAGCTGCCACCGACGAAATTTCCGACTCGATCCAGCCATCCCCTCAGCAGGTCCTTTTTGACGCCGATCGCATACTGCTGTAGACGACTGTTCAGGGCTTTCAGCCGCTCCCTGTTGTCAAGCGTCCTATCCAGGGTCATCAGCTTATTCAGAAGGTCGTCCAGATTGCCGTCGTGATCGACGTAGACGGGGACGTCAAAATCCATCTCCTTAAACAAGGAGATGTACTCCCCCCACTTTCCCTCCTTGATGTTTTTCCATAAGGCTTTAGGTTCGATGGAATTTGAAATTTTTTCGTAATAACGGGCCACGATGTCCGGGACATCCCCTTCGTCAAACTCCGGAGATTCCTCCAGCAACAGGCGGGTATGGTCCATCAATACATCATCATAGATCGGCCCCGCAAAAGAGCGGCCGTTCTCGTTCTGCAAGGCCGTGATCAGCACAAACCCGTCCTCCCGCTCTCCACTGCGATTGCAGCGTCCTGCAACCTGAATCAGGCTGTCCAGCGGTGCGAGATCGCGAAATACCCAGTTGAAATCCAGATCGACCCCGGCCTCCACCACCTGAGTGGCGATGAGGTAATGCGTTTCCCCCTTCCGCTCCAAGTCCTTGATGAGGTCCAGCGTCTCTTTGCGGTGCCGCGGCGTCATCCAGCGACTGAGCATGAAGACCGGCGCATCGCCCAAAATTGGTCTTAGAAGATCGTAAGCCGCTCTTGCCGAAGAACGCGTGTTGAAGACCAGCATTCCAGATCGTTCGGCAAATGCAGGTACGTGCTCCTTCA
>ERZ772772.2303-NODE-2303-length-11415-cov-5.750440_pt1 | contig 11415 bp, 8 predicted proteins | sample MGYA00511484_ERZ772772 | MGnify/ENA primary metagenome ERZ772772 (study PRJEB29015, sample SAMEA2737913) | human oral metagenome | biome: human oral; feature: human-associated habitat; material: dental | place: China | collected 2088 ... | reverse complement strand
TGTGGGGCAGGCTCTTGGGTGGCGGTGGGGTTATGGTCAGCTGCGGTGGGTACGGGGGCGGTATCACCCGTAGGTTTAACGGTCACCACCTCAATGAGGTCGGTACCAGCGGCGGTGCTTTGCTCCAGCAGGGTTTGCACATCCTCCCCGACCCTTTTCTTTGGGTTCTTCGGATCCTGCGGAGGACGATCAGGCGACGTCTCCTGGTGGAAACTTGAATCACGGATCGCTGCCAGGCGCGACACGCCGCTTTTAATAGTTGGGTCATGCTCGTTCGCCGAGGACTCTTGCCCTTGCCGCTTCTGGGTAGACTCAGTCGGCCCATTAGACAGATACCTGTCTTTGAGCGATTTAATGTTAAAAATTCCCATGTTTGAGCCTTCCTGACCTTCCCGCGCCGGAAGTAGTGACCTTTAAGCTGATGTGTCCATCCTTTATTCTACCCACTTTACAGGGTAAACCGTGATAGTTTCGCGTACACCTTTGATGAAGAGCAACCTCATGTTTACCGTCGAAGGGCAGGGGCAAGACTCAGATACCAGCCTCCGCCTGTAACGGGGGCCTGCGTGGTAGAATCTTACACTGTCTACTATCTGTAGTTACCCGGCGCGGTATCTGTTGCGCCGTATCTTGAAAGCACATTCATGAAAATCCTCTCAGCTCTACGAACTGAACTTGGGCAACTCAGTTACTCGTTTAAGGCCCGCAATACACCCCGAAGATGGCGGGATCAGATCGCTGCTATCAAAGGTATACGTACCTTTAACCTGCCACCAGTGCACCTGTACGGTGCCCGCACTGAAGTGTGGGGGGTCTCTGTTGTAAAAAATGAACTCGATAATATCGAACTCTATCTAGATAAGCCGATGAATCTGATACCAAGGCTGGATGATATTTATGAACTGAATTTAGATGAATTGAGGCTAGATTTCACATTTGAAACAGCAACGGAAGTAAAAAAAATCATTAAAAGCATTGATACAAAAAGTGGCAAATATACTCCTTATGCCTTTGAGCAGGGAGTCTTATAAAAATTACTATGTTATTATAATTATAAGGAGGAACCTTGGAAACAAAAAATCAGAAGTATCTAGAAAATTTATATTTACTTTTAGGTGCTTCAATTTTTATACATTATGCTTTAGTTATCTTATTTAGCATTTTAATATTAATAAATATTTTTACAACTGGAGAATACAAAAAAATATTCAGGGACAAATCTCTTATTACTGTGGGAATTGTTTTGGGATTTTCACTTATAACTTCCGCCTTTTATAAAAATATTTTAGGTCTAATGGCAATTCCCATATTTTTATGTATTGTAGTTGGGCGTTATTATACGTTAATTGTTGATGTAGAATTTAAAAAAAATAATTTGGAATGGATGGCAAAATTTTCGGGAATTTCGCTTTTAGTTGGGTTAGGAGAATTTTTATTCACGCATAACAGAATCGGATATTTTGCATACTTTAATCCAAATTATTTAGGAAGCATTATGATGATGTCAGCAATCATAAATTTATATTTTACTTTTGAAAAAAAATCAAAAATTAATTTTGCTGTATTTTTAATGAATATTCTGACAATACTGCTTACTGGTTCAAGATCTTCGTTAATTGCAGTTGTTTTAGGAATATTTACATTATTTTTCTACTTTTTACGAAGGAGATATTTTGCTGGATGTATTTTGATGCTTTTATCATATATTTTGGGAGTAGTTTCAGGCGTTTTCCCATTCTTGCGTGAAAGTACGTTAATAGAATATTTCTGGCTAAGAGTTGAAATTATTGATATGGCGTTTAGAATTTTTAAAAAAACCAATATCCCTACCAGCTTTCTCCACCTCCTCCACCGGAACCACCGCCGGAGAAGCCACCGTCACTTGAGAATCCGCCTTCACTTGCACCCGTTTCTTCTCTTACTTTGTCATATTCTCTTGAAATTGTATTTAACAGGAATTTGCTATCATACGAATCATAGTAAACTCTTCTGTTTATTTCATCCTGTATATTTTCATCAAAATTATATAGGTTTATCGTATTCTCTAACAATTTTACTGCTTTATTCTTAACTCCCAGAGCAACTGCATAAGGTAAAATACCTTTGAAATATTCCACAAGCTCATCTACATCGTTAAATTTCATAATCTGGTTTGCTTCGGCAGTTTTTATATACATTTTCATTCCATCAAGATGTTCTTCCTGTCTTAGACTTTTCTCCATGTATTTTTTCATAAGTTTAGAGTAAATTATATACATTGCCGGAATGATTCCTATAATAACACCTATTACTCCTGTTTTTATTAGCAGGAATATTGCTATACCTCCTTTTAAAATGGCAGGAAATATTTTTCTTTCTGAAAACAGGTTCTCTATAAAAATATAAATAACAGCTGCAATACCACACGAAATAAGAAAATTAAATGCTACAAAAGCTATATCATCAAATAATCCATTTGCCCGGGAATTTGTTCCTCTGTTAATCATTCCTACAGTAATAACTAAAACCATTCCCAAAATAAAAGGATATGAAAATTTATCATTAGTTTTATATGCCCTTGAGTTATATTTATTTTCAAGTATATTCATTATATTTTGTGAAGCCTTATAAAGATTTTTTTCATCTTCGAATATACTCTTTCTATCTTTTTGATAACTGAAATGACTTTTATCATTTTTAAATATATTCTCTTCATCATCTGAAAGCGCATTAAGAAGTGTCGCCTCTTCAATTGAAAGTTCAGGATTTCCTTCAGTATTTGCGACAAGCCTGTATTTTACATTTTTTCCATTTCCTTCACTGTCTTCCGCTGTTACATAGCCTTTTGAAAGAAGTGACAGCATTCCTATCGTCAGGATTTCTTTAGGTTTTTTCACACCTTTGATATATCCGGCATACATGGGAGAAATATCCTTTGGTATATTAAATTCAGGAACAATCGCTTTTCTTAAAGAAACCGGTCTAAACAGTAACCATGTTACAAATCCATATATGAAGAGCACTAAAATTACTACAGAGCCCACTGCAACAAGAGGGACTGCATAGTAAAGAACTTTCAGTTTATCAAGCCATGTAGGATTTATCTTATCTGTCTTTAAATTCAGACGGAAAGTCATTCCATTAAGCGGTTCCAGAACTTCATTAGTTTTTATTTTTATAATTCCGCTCTCCTGAACTATAGTATAATTTTCTCCAGTTTCTCCATATTTTCCTGTAAATACTTTCAGCTGCTGAATTTCATTTTCTCCTATAGGTTCATTATTTTCAAAACTTATGTTCACGTCTCCACTTTCAATGGGAACTTTCCAGAACTGCCCTATCGGATTAAAATATACCTGATAGATTCCATCCTTCTCAAATACCGCATTATACATTGTATAATTAAACTCATATTTACTTACACCTGAATCCACATATTTATCTTCAGAACCTATCTTATAAGCTATTTCTCCAGAAGATTTTTTAGTTTTATATTTTTCAGGTTCACCATTTCTTTTTACAGAATTCATCTTTACATGGGATTTATAAATATCTATTCCGCTTTTTTTTGAACGCAGGGGAATCCTTCTAATAATCCCATGCTTATCAAGTTTATCACCAAAATCATAGTCTATTGTTTCATTTATTGTCAATGTTCCATTTTTATTAATCTGGATTGAGACATCATATTTTTTTATCGTCTCAGCTATTAATGAACTGACATTCAGAAAAAATATCATAAAGATTACAGATAATGTCATTAAAAAATTTTTCTGTCCTGTTTTTTTCATAGTTGGTCTCCTTTACATGTAATGTAGCTGTAAACTACAGTACACACAGCATAGTTTCAGTATTATTATTTCTTCCGTTTTTAACCGAGTTATATCTCCTCCTTTTTGATTTAAATATCATTTCCGGATACTATCCTCCTCCTTTAAAAACTGTATTTTCTTTTAAAAACATTAATCCTATTGAATCTAATTTAACTGTTTGAAGATTTCTACATATTTTATTGTATTTAATGTGATGTGCTAATGATAAATGAATTTTAATAAAGCTCTGTATTTTTGATTTTTTCTTTTATTTTATCATATTTTCTAAAAAATACAAATGTTTTTCTAAGCTTTTATCATGAGAGTTCTAAGAACTGTGTAAAAAGATATTTAAAAAATGAAGAAACCTTAAATAAAATCCATTTCTTACTTAAGATATCTTCATTATACTGTTTTATATTAGATTCTGTGTCTTTTTTATAATATTTTTTGAAAAAAGCCGGTATTTCTACCAGCTTCCTCCACCTCCTCCACCGGAACCACCGCCGGAGAAGCCTCCACCACTTGAAAATCCACCGCCGCCAAAGCCACCTGAGCCTCCGCCTGCACTTTTCATATCCTTAAATCTATCTTCCATTATTTTATCATATGCATTATTATACCCTCTTGAAATTGCATTTGACAGAAAACGGCTATTGTATGAATCATAGTAAACTCTTCTGTTTATATCATAATATGTATTTTCATCAAAGTTATACAGTTTTATCGTCTTCTGCATCAGTTTTATCGCCTCATTCTTAACTCCCAGAGCAACTGCATAAGGTAAAATACCTTTGAAATATCCTACAAGCTCATCTACATCGTTAAATTTCATAATCTGATTTGCCTCTGCTGTTTTTATGTACATTTTCATTCCGTCAAGATATTCCTTATGTCTTATACCTTCATTTGTATACTTTCCTATAAGTTTTGAATAAATAGAGTACATTATAAAAATTATTACAGTAATAATAAATCCTGTCATCTGTGTCATAATTCCAAGACACATAACTACCATAAGTCTTATAAGCATGGAAAGTAACGTATTCTGTGAAAAAGCCCGCTTTAAAATCGAAAGTACAATTGTAAGTGAACTAAAAAATATTATTATTATAGGTATAATAAACCCCATACCGTCAATTATACTTCCTGCTATATTCTGAATTCCCATTCCTATTATAAAGACCATTATTATTCCCAGAATAAATGGATATTTAAATAAATTATTATCAATATAGATTTTCTTGTTATATCTTGTTTCCAATGTTCCTAAAATTTTCTTTGCGGCATCATAAAGACCCTGTTCATTTTTAAATATATTCTTTTCATCATCTGAAAGAACACAAAGAAGTGCCTTTTCTTCAGGTGAAAGTTCAGGATTTCTTTCAGTATCCTTGACAAGCCTATATTTTACATTCTTTCCATTTCCTTCCTTATCCTCTGCAGTTACATAGTCTTTTGAAAGAAGTGAAAGCATTCCTATTGTCAGCATTTCTTTCGGATCTCTCACACCTTTGATATATGCAGCATACATGGGAGAAATATCCTTCGGTATGTTAAATTCAGGAATAACCGCTTTTCCTGCCGGATCTCTTCCAAACAGGAACCATGTTACAAATCCATATATAGCCAGCATTAAAATTATTACAGGGCCAGCTATCACAAGAGGATCTGCATAATAAAGAACTTCCAGTTTATCAAGCCATGTAGGACTTATTTTGTCTGTTTTCAAATTTAGCCTAAAACTAAGTCCATTACGTGGTTCCAGAACTTCATTAGTCTTTATTTTTATAATTCCGCTCTCCTGAACTATAGTATAATTTTTTCCAGTTTCTCCATATTCACCTGTGTACACTTCCAGCTGCTGAACTTCATTTTCGCCTACAGGTTCATTATTTTCAAAACTTATGCTCACATCTGCACTTTCTATGGGAACATTCCAGAACTGCCCTATCGGATTGAAATATACCTGATAGATTCCATCCTTTTCAAATACAGCATTGTATATTGTGTAGTTAAATTCATATTTATTTATACCTGAATCCACATATCTGTCTGCAGAACCTACCCTGTAACTTACCCCTTCATAGGAAGTATCAGAAGTGTAGTTTTCAGGTTCACCATTTCTTTTTACAGAATTCATCTTCACATGGGATTTATAAATATCCGTTCCACTTTTTTTTGAACGTAAAGGAATATCCCTATAAATTCCATGCCTAAGATCATTATCAAATTCATAATCTATTACTTCATTTACTGTCAATGTTCCATTTTTATTAATTTGTATTGAAACATCATATTTTTTTATTGCCTCAGCTATTAATGAACCGGCATTTAACAAAAACATCATAAAGATTACAGATAATGTCATTAAAAATTTCTTCTGTCTTTGTTTTTTCATAAAAAGTCTCCTTTATCTGATAGCCTTATAAATATCTGCTAGACTTATAAAATATTTTCTCTCCGAATAATTTTTTTAATTTATCATTTTTATATATCAAACCTGATATTTCTTTATCTATATATTCTTTTTCTTTTTCAAATCCTGACAATTCTATAGTTTTCTCCATCATATTGATAGTTTCCTTTTTTATGCTCAGAGCTTCTGAAAATGGAATTATTTCTTTAAAATACGTTATCATTTCTTCAATATCATCATATTTCTTTGATTCACCACTTTTTATGTATTTTTTCAGCCCTTCCAGATGTCTCTTTGCCTCAATTCCTTTTTTTGTATATCTTCCTATATTCTTTAAATAAACAAGGAATAAAATAACAGTTGATATTACAAATATTGAAGGAAATCCCAAAACAGCTATCATTGATATTAGAGAAGTACACATAGCTATAGTCATAATCAATAATATAGCAATTGTAACTATCTTAGGAAATATAAGTTTTGTTGATATGATTCTATGATTAAACCACAAATATGTTGCAATGTTCAAATAAAATATAACCAAAAAACTAATCAGAAATATTGATAATGGTACAATTGCTTCCCAACCTGCTAATCCAAATAGCAGACAGTTAAAAAATATCATTATAAATATAAATATTAAAATAAATTCCTTATTTGGTATAAAAAAAGCTTCTTCACGTTTTCCCTGATATCTTTTTCTTAACTTCTCTAAAATTACCGTATTATTTTCAAAAGTATATTCTCTTCCTTTAAACAGCTGACCGTCATTATATTCAATCAGTATTTCCAGAAATTCATCTTCCTCTTTAGAAAGCACTCTTCCCCTGTATCCATAATCTCCTATTTTTTCCATATTGAAAACATACTGGTCTCCGTCTTTTTTATAGCCAGGCTCATTAGAAAAAATTATGTCAAATATAGAATCTTCAACTTTTATAAACCCTTTTTCAATTAGGGAAATCATACCAATATATACTATTTCCGTTGCATCCTTTATTCCATCTGCCAGGGCTGCCATCATTGGAGAAATATTTTTGGGAATTTCTGACACAGGCTCAATATCTTTAATCCTTCTTTTTCCATGCCACTTCCATGTAATGTAACTGTAAAATACCAGTACACCCAGCATAGCTGCCAGTGTTATTATTCCTTCTGTTTTTAAATGATACTCCATACAGTCCTTTCCGTTTTACTATAAAACTTCAAACTGTCCTATTAATTTTCTAGATACTAGAACTTAACTTCAGGTGCTCTTTCTGCTCCTTCTGAAGCATTGAAAAATTCTGCCTTTTTAAATCCTAAAAAGCCACCTATTATATTATTTGGGAAAGTTTCCACAAAAGTATTTCTGTCTCTAGCTGTACCATTGTAATATTTTCTTGAACTCTGGATTTCTGTTTCTATTTGAGACAGCTGTGACTGCAAGCTAAGAAAGTTTTCATTTGCCTTAAGGTCAGGATAATTTTCCTGAAGCATCATTATTGATCTTAAAGTTTTTGTCAGTTCATTTTCTATTTTCTGTATTTTTTCAATATTATCAATGTCTTTTGTATCTATTGACATCATCTGGCTTCTAAGTCTTACTACATTTTCCAATGTTTCCTTTTCATGCGTTGCATATCCTTTTACAGTATTTACAAGGTTAGGAATAAGATCCAGTCTTTTCTGAAGATAAACTTCTATTCCGCTCCATCCTTCCTCGTTAAGATTTTTCAATTTCACATATTTGTTATAAATTCCTACTGCTAAAAAAGCTAAAATTGCTATAATTCCTAAAATAATCATTATCATAATTACATCTCCTTCTTTTTTTATTTAATATATAAATTTAATTTCTATTCTGAATCCTTTGTATATTCTTCCCATCTTTCAAAAATAAAGTCCACCACTTCTTCTTTCCCGGAGTTTTTCAGTGCCGAAGTGAAAAATACATCTCCGTTGTCAAATTCGAGTTTTTTCTTTATTTCCTTAAGCTGCTTAAATTTTTCATTGTTTGAAAGCTTATCTGCCTTTGTAAAAATAATATAGTACTCAATATCGTAATGTTCCAGCCATTTAAGCATTTCCATATCATCCTTTGTAGGAACCCTACGCAAATCAAGCAGTAAAAATACTATCTTTTCCCTGTCAGACTTTAAATATGTTTCTATTGTTTTTCCCCAGTTTCTTTTAACTGCATCAGGCACTTTCGCAAAACCATATCCCGGAAGATCTACAAAATGAATCTCATTATCTATCAAAAAATAATTTATAAGCTGTGTTCTTCCTGGAGTTTTACTGGTTCTTGCAAGACCTCTTCTATTTGTCAGCAAGTTTATGAGGGAAGATTTTCCAACATTTGACCTTCCTATAAATGAAAATTCAAGCCCATTAAACTCAGGATATTCCTTTTCCAGAACTGCCGACTTTACAAATTCCGCTTTTTTTATTTCCAAGTTTATCTCCTTTATTTATCAATTATTGCTTTTATTATACTAAAACCATACTTTAAATTCTTTTCTTGCATCATTCAGCGAATCCTCATAAGGTATAAAATACCATATTCCTTTTATCATTTTTCCATCACCTTTTATTTCATGCTGTTCAAAATTAGTTTTATTGATTAAAATAGCTGGTAATGTTGAAATTGTTTTAACTGGATTAAATGAAATTTCCATTTTTTCCTGCATATAGGAATACACTCCTGGAACATATCCCCATCCTGACGGAGATACTAATTTTTTTGCTATGCTCTGCATTACCTGTCTCTGTCTTTCATCACGTTTAAAAGCACTGTCTGTTTTTCTATGTCTTGTGTATGCCAGTGCTCTTGCACCCTTTATATTATATTTTTCTCCTTCTTTAAATGTTTCATGATCCTGTGTAAATGAATGATTTGCAACTATGTCAACTCCACCCATTATATCAGTCAGCGTAATAACATCATCAAATCTGAATACAACACTGTAGTTTATTTTTGTACCAAGAAGTTCTTCTACAGCCTTTATCGTACACTCTCTGCCTCCAAAAGCATAGGAATGGTTTATCTTGTCAACTTTTCCACCTTTTTCACAGGGAACATCTGTATAAGTATCCCTTGGTATTGAGATCATCTTTATTTTTGCGAGAAGCGGTATAACTTTAATAACTATTATAGCATCACTTCTTGAACCTTTTATTGGCTGCCATGGTCTGGCATCACTCCCTAGTACAAGAACATTAAAAGGTACACTTAGCCATGCCAGTAATGCAAAAAGTAAAATTAATATGATATTTCTTATTTTTTTCATGATTTTCTCCTTTTTTGAGGTTATTTTTTACCCCTTATCTTTTATTTTCTTTTTTGTCTCTTAATTTTCTATTCTATTTCCCATTAAATTTTCAATTTTTTTATGAATTTTTCTATTTCCAAATCCAGCATTTCAGAATCTCCGTTATTTTCTATTATGTAGTTACTCAGTCTCCGTTTTTCAGTCATATCCATCTGAGCATTTATTATTTGCTGAACTTCCTCTTCTTTCCTTCCATCTCTTTTTAAAACCCTTTCCAGCTGTGTTTTTTTATCAGCATAGACAAGCACTGTAAGGTCAAATTCTTTTTCCAGTTTTGCTTCAAAAAGAAGCTGAACTTCTACAAATACAGTCTTATAATTTTTTTTTAAATTCTCTACCTGTCTTCTCATTTCTTCAACAATAGGAGGATGCATAATAGAGTTTAGTACACTCACCTTTTTTTCTTCTTTGAATACTGTTTGCCGTAATTTATTCCTTGAAATACTTTTCTTTCCAGAAATATTATTCTGACTTTCCAAAATTTCAATTCCAAAATTTCTGACAAGTTCATCGATTACTTCAGGATATTCTATAACTTCTCTTGATATTACATCTAAATCTATTACAGGATATCCTCTCTCCCTCAGTTTTCTGCTGACTGTACTTTTACCTGTACCAATTCCTCCCGTCAATCCTATTATCATAAAATCCTCTTTTCAGTTCAGTCATTTTTAATATAATATATTTTATATCTTTTCTTTAATATTTGCAATATTTTTATTTTACAACTTTTATCTATATTCTCTATTGGAAGTTCTATAGTATTAAACTAATAATTTTATGCCTATATAAATTAACTAAAATTTTTAGTTTTGCTTTAAAGTAGATTTACTATATAATTTTTATTACTATTTTACTTAAAGAACAAAAAAAGGCTATTTTCACAAAAAATAAAATGTAATTTTTAAAGTTTCTTACTTTCAAACTGTAAATTATATTTTTATCTAATTTCTTGTTTAAATATCCTTTTTCTATTTTACTCTATTTTGTTTATATCTTTACATTTCCTTCATTTCCAAAGCTCTAAGCAATTTTTTGTTATTAAATGCTTTTCCTCCACCCATAACTACTGACTCTAAAGGATTAGAAGCTCTTTTAATAATAATCTTAACTTCATCTTCTATGAGTTTATCAAGGTTTTTTATCAATGAACCTCCACCTGTAAGAATAATACCATTATCAAGTACATCTGCAGATAATTCCGGCGGACATTTTTCAAGCACTTCTTTTAAAGCTGATAAAATCTCATTTATAGAATCTTTTATAGCTTCATGAACTTGGTTTGATGTTATTTCAATAGTTTTTGGTATTCCACTTGTCAAATCTCTTCCTTTTATATTTGAAATTTCATTTTCTGTTTCAGGAACTTTTATTGCTGTTCCCAGTTCTATTTTTATTTCTTCTGCAGTTTTATCTCCTATAAGAAGATTAAATTCTTTTTTTACATATTTTATTATGTCCTCATCAAATTTATTACTTGCAACTCTTATAGACTTACTGGAAATTATTTCATCCATTGAAAGGATTGCAATATCAGTAGAACCTCCACCTATATCAATGACTGTATTCCCTTCTGGCAACGAAATATTTACTCCTGATCCGACAACTGCTGCTTTTCCCTCTTCTATCAGATAAACTTTTTTTGCTCCTATAGCCGCATCAAAAATAGCTCTCTTTTCGATACTTGTCATTTCAAGGGGAACACATACCATTAGTTCAGGCTTGAATGGAGAACCACCATATATCTGTTTTACAAAGGCACTGAGCATTTCCCTAGTCGCATCAATGTCAGAAATTACCCCTTCCTTCAAAGGTCTTATAACTATAGAACTTGCAGCTGTTTTCCCTTGCATTTCCTTTGCTTTTTTTCCTACTGCGATTAATTCACCTG
>ERZ772772.2301-NODE-2301-length-11417-cov-5.537581_pt1 | contig 11417 bp, 10 predicted proteins | sample MGYA00511484_ERZ772772 | MGnify/ENA primary metagenome ERZ772772 (study PRJEB29015, sample SAMEA2737913) | human oral metagenome | biome: human oral; feature: human-associated habitat; material: dental | place: China | collected 2088 ... | reverse complement strand
TCTTTTCCACCACTGTGATAAAGCGGGGGTCGCCGTTTGGTAGGGCATAGCTGAGGTTGTCTTGGACCTTGCTAAAGAGTAAATTGAGGGCATTTTTGGCTTCATCCAGTTCTTCTGGAGCATTGGAAGCCTTGAGCGCTAGGAGCTTGCCGCCAACTTTCAGATAGGGAATGGTCAGTTCAGACAGGACCTGCATGCGAGCGACTGCACGGGCAGTGACTAGGTCAAATTTGGCCCGAAAAGCCTTGTCCTGAGCAAAGTCTTCTGCGCGGCCGTGGTAGAAGTGAACCTTGTCCAGCTCGAGCTCCTCTGCCAGCAGTTTGAGAAAGTTGATTCGTTTGTTGAGCGAGTCAATTATAGTCACATCCATCTGAGGATAGATGATTTTCATAGGGAGACTGGGAAATCCGGCACCGGCGCCGATATCCAGCAGCTTAAGCTCTTGATTATCGATTAGGCCTTGCAAAACGGGCGCTATTGAATCATAGAAATGCTTGAGATAGACTTCATTTTTCTCTGTGATAGCTGTCAGATTGATTTTTTCATTCCATTCGACCAAGAGTTCAAAATAACGCTCAAACTGGTCTTTCTGGCGGTCGGTCAGCTCGATTCCCTGCTGGCTCAATAGCTGGTAAAATTCTTGCGGTGTCATAGTTTCATCCTTGTTTGTCAGTATTCATCCTATTATATCATAAAAAAGAGACCCCGGCATTCTGCCAAAGTGAACCGCACCCCAAAAGTTAGACAGAAAAAATCTAACTTTTGGGGTGTTTTTAAATGAAATTAACTTATGAGGATAAAGTTCGAATCTATGAACTAAGAAAACAAGGAATCAGCTTAAAGCGACTTTCAGAAAAATATGGAATGAACCTTTCAAATCTTGACTACTTAATTCGATTGATTGATCGCTACGGAATAGATAGTGTCAAAAAAGGGAAAAACCGTTATTACTCTCCTGAATTAAAACAAGAAATCATCAATAAGGTTTTGATTGAAGGTCGTTCGCAACTAAGCGTATCTCTGGATTATGCTCTTCCAAGTAGTGGATTACTTCCAAATTGGCTGGCACAATACAAGAAAAACGGGTATACTATTGTTGAGAAAACAAGAGGGAGACCAGCTAAAATGGGACGTAAACGGAAGAAAACTTGGGAAGAAATGACAGAATTAGAGCGACTTCAAGAGGAGAATGAGCGTCTACGTACCGAGGTGGCCTACCTAAAAAAGTTAAAAGAGCTAGAAGACAGGGACGAAGCCTTACAGCGAGAAAGGCAGAGACAGTTAGAGAAATGGTTTCAGGAGGATTTCGATTAGATTTACTTCTTGAAACGGCACATTTAGCTCGCTCAACTTACTACTATCACTTAAAACAGCTAGATCAACCAGATAAGAATCAAGAACTTAAAGCTGAAATTCAGGCCATTTATAGTGAGCATAAAGGAAATTATGGCTATCGGAGAGTTACTCTTGAACTAAGAAATCGTGGTTTTGTAGTGAATCATAAGAAGGTCCAACGTCTGATGAAAGTCCTTGGTCTAACAGCTCGGATTCGTCGGAAACGAAAGTATTCTTCCTACCAAGGAGAGATTGGCAAGAAAGCAGAGAATCTCATTCAACGCCAGTTTGAAGCAGCCAAGCCAATGGAAAAGTGCTATACGGATGTGACAGAGTTTGCCATTCCAGCAAGCACACAGAAATTGTATTTATCGCCAGTTTTAGATGGCTTTAACAGCGAAATTATTGCTTTTAATCTTTCTTGTTCGCCTAATTTAGAACAAGTAAAAACGATGTTGGAACAGGCATTCACAGAGAAACACTACGAGAATACGATTCTCCATAGCGATCAAGGCTGGCAATACCAACATGATTCTTATCATCGGTTTCTAGAGAATAAGGGAATTCAGCCATCCATGTCACGCAAGGGTAACAGCCCAGACAACGGCATGATGGAGTCCTTCTTTGGCATTCTTAAGTCTGAGATGTTTTACGGTTATGAGAAGAACTTTAGGTCTTTAGAAGACCTTGAGCAAGCTATTGTGGACTACATTGATTACTACAATAACAAACGAATCAAAGTCAAACTAAAAGGACTTAGCCCTGTGCAATACAGAACTAAATCCTTTCAATAATTATTTGTCTAACTTTTTGGGGTCAGTACAAAGGGCCTCTTTTCTTATATGCCAATCTGATTGAGCTCCGCCAAGAGCAGCTGGCGCCACTCATCCTGATTAGAAGTGGGGGTAAACAGAATTTCTTTTTTTATCTTGCCATCTAAAATGAGCAGGACTTTGTCAGCATAGGTAGCTACGCTGGCATCGTGCGTCACTAGGAGAATGCTTGCGCCCTGCTGGTGGAAGTGCTGCATGAGTTCCATAGCTTGACGGCCAGCCTGAGAGTTGAGGGCTCCTGTCGGCTCGTCAGCAAAAATGATTCGAGGCTGGTTCATGAGAGCCCGGCAGATGCCGGCTCGCTGGAGCTGGCCGCCCGATACCTGATGGATAGAGCGCTGAGCAATGTCCTTAATCCCAGTCAGAGCCATTAACTCCTTGGCTCGTTCATAGGCTGCCTTTCGCTCGCTGCCTTTCTTACCAATGATACTCGGTAGGCAGATATTGTCTAGGATATTGAGATTTTTCAGGAAGGTTGCCTGCTGGAAGACAAAGCCGAAAGCCTCCCTGCGAAGGCGGTCTAAGTCTTTATCTTTCATGGCCAGCAAGTCCTGTCCCTGGTAAAGAATCTGGCCTTGGTCAGGTCTGTCAATGGTGGACAGAAGATTGAGAAGAGTGGATTTCCCGCAGCCAGACGGCCCCATGATGGCGATGAATTGGCCGCTTTCAATCTCTAGCGACAAATCACGGAGAATGGGCTCCTGATTTTCCTGATAGCTTTTGCTGAGGTTATGTGCTTCTAATAACATAGGCTTCTCCTTAGTGTAAATAGGGGGCTAAGTCCAGCTTTTTGATACCTCCAAGAACTAAGCGGGTGGCGCATAACCCGCTCACTAGAATGCTAAGAGGGATGAATAGGAAGCTTTGCTGGAAGTCTAATATAAGCTGAAGTTGACTAATTCCAAAATTGTTTAGCAGAAAATTGCAGAAAGCTTGCCCCAAGCTAAGTAGCAGAATGAGGGCTAATAAAAAGCTAACCGCAATAATCCAGGAAAATGCAAGTAAGTAGTAAGACATAAGAGCTTGTTTGCTGAAACCTAAGAGGCGATATAAGGCTAAATCTTTCTTGTCCTTCATAAAGATCATATAAATAAAGAGGCAGGTCAGAATAAAGACTAAAATATTCCCTAGCCAAAATACCTCAAGCTGAATCTCCTTTATCCTTGCTAGAGTATCTCCAAAAGTCTGATAAAAGAAATCATTAACATCAGTAATTTTGTAGTCAGGATAGTTATTTTGTAGCTTTTGAAGGATTTTCTTTTTTTGGATACTTTCTTTTAGTTGAATGGTTACCAGACTATTGAGAGCGACTTGATCTTTTACTTGGAAAGTGATCTTAGCCGTTTTGCCACCATATGTTAAGTCAGAGTATATTCCAACTAATTTCATTTTCTTTTTCAGGCCATTTACCAGCATATCCATTGAATCTCCAAGATTTAGGTTTAGATCGTTGGCTTGAAGTTTGGACAGAGCGATTTCTTGATCATTTTTTGGGAACCTTCCCTGGCTATACTTAACTGGAAAAGAAGAGTGGTTTCCTATACTAACACGAAGTTCTCTTATCTGTCCCTTCTTATCTTTATATGGGATGTTGTAGACTATTTGAGTATTGAGAGTTTGTATTTCTCGATTCTGACTTAATTCTTTGACCACTTGCTTGGTTTTTTTCTCTATATTTTTTATTTGAAAAAGATCTATTCGTATATCAGATTTTCCAACTCCTATATACTGAGTAAATTCTTTATCAGTCAGTGTGTGATGGAGATTGGTCGGTAGCAGTAGAACGAATCCAATCAAAGATAGAATGAAAAGCATGGTTAAATAAAGTTTTTTATGTTGGCAAAGTTGCTTCCAAGAAAAATAGAGAGCATCCATAAAACGATGGCTAGGAAGTCTTTTTTTAGTTGGATTCTTTGTCTTTTCTTGTTTTTGTGAATTTTGAGAAGATAGGGCTTGGCCAGGTGTTAGCTTTTTGAATGATTTGAGCGGTTGCGAGGTAATCCAAGCAATCAAGCCGGACAAGATGGATGTCAAAGCTATTTCTAGTAAATAACTATAAAAAGGTGTCCTGCTTTTCCCCATAGACATTTCCATCTGTTTGAGCACAGGCTGAGTAAGGGGATAAGAAGTTAACCAGCTGAGAATAATAGCCAGCAGCATGCAAGCATAATATTTGGCTAGATAAACATTTTTAATAAAGGTTTGGGGGAGCCCCATGACTTTCATGATTGCTATTTGCTGAAAGTCCTCTTCAATCTTTGCTAGAAGGGCAAAACGCATACAAAGAAGGGTGATAAAAATCAAGGTTAAACTGAGAAGGAGATATACAAGAATAACAAGGGCATCATTGATTCCATTAATCATTTTAATGGCAGAATAGCTAATGATGGGAGGTCCGTTGCTTTCCAATCTAGCCGCCTGGTAATCCTTTTCTATTGCAGAAATTTGGCTAAGTCTTTGGAGTCGAAAAGCGATTAAGAATTCATTAGATGTCCCTTTCTCATCTTTTAAAGCTTTTAGGTCATCTGGATGGATGAGAAAACGCTTAGAAGAAACAAGACCTGCATTCATGAGGGCATCCCGTACATACCCTTTAACAGTCAAGTTTAATCTTCCAATGTTGATTTGGTCTCCAAGTTTGATATTACCCTTTTGATAAAAATAGAGTGGAATGTATACTTGTCCTTTTTGAGGTTTGATAATTTCATTATTTTGATTGAGTAAAAAATCAAAATGCTGATTTTGGTTGGAGAAGCCTAAATCCTGGGAACTGTCTTGCAAACTCGCTTTGCCATTAATTTTAGGGACTGACTTTTCGACATTTACGAAATCAGAAATCTGATAGTTTGAGATATCAGGATGCTTTTTTACGAATTTTTCTAATCTCTCTCTATCGATAGGACCACTGTGCATTTGTAGCAAGTGGGGGCTTTTAGTAGTTTGCACAAACTCTTCGATAGATATTAGTAAATTGGTGCTGAGACGGGTTGCAGAAATCACGACAGTCATGCTAAAAAATAGAAAGAGAGCAATGACTAAGACGCTGATTTTATTTGCTTTAACATCATTTCGGATTAATCTTAGAAACATATTCGAGCTCCTTAATTGCGGATTGGCGGGAGAGAAAGAGAGCGCTAATACTGATACAAAAGCCTGCAAGGATGAAAAGAAGTCCATAACCTCGGCCGCTTCCTATTCCGATGATGGAGCCGAGCCAAGTGGCTAATGCTCCTTTAGGTAAGAGGAGTGGTTTAAAGAAGCTATCGGCCACCCAGCCCATGCTGGCATAGGCAATGACGTAGCCGAACTGTGAGATGATTCCGATTGTGCCCCAGGCTTTCCCTTGCTCGCTCTTATCTATATTTAAGCGAATCAAATAATCAATGGCCGTATTCGCAAAAGGTAGAGACATGAATAGAAAGAAGCCAAAAAAGCAAATCCAGGCTAGGTTTTCTTTACTGCCCATACCCACCATAAAGATTCCCAATAGACCAAGCGATAGACTAAGAATCATATGAAAATGCTCCTTGATAGAAAAGATGCCTAAGATAAGTCCGCCAAGGAGCATACCGCTACTGGAAATGGCCATTGTCCAGCCGACTTCCTGACTAGAGGCAAAGCCCAGAATCATAGGAGTAAGCAAAATCTCAACGGTGCCTAGAAAGAAAGAGAAAGTCGTTCCCAGCAAAACCAAGAGCCAGATCCCTTTCTTTTTATGGATGATCTGAAAGCCTCGTATAAATTCACTCCAGAAAGGATGAGGTGTAGCCTTTATCGGAGTTTTGATGTGACGGCGAGCGACCAGACTGCAAATAACAGTCACAAAAATAGTTGAAAAATCAATCAAAAGAATCTGACCGATTGTCCCCTGAGCTAAGATAAGTCCAGCGAGACTAGGGGAAATGAGGTAGCGAGCAATGCCGTTAATCTGTGCTAGACCAGTTGCTTTGGAAATCTGATCTTCTGGAACCAGGTCGGAAATGGTGGCTCGAAAAGCTGGGTTAACTAAAGCGGAGAATACAGAACTGATTGCAGCTCCAAGACAAATCTGGAGTACGGAAGGTTGATGAACCTGTAAACTAAAATAAATCCAGAGGACTCCTAGACCTGATAGACCATCTCCCAAAGCCATTAGAAGACGACGATCATAACGATCCGCTAGAATCCCTGCTAGAGGAGTCATTAAGAGTCCAGGTAAAAAAGCGCAAAGAGTGACAAGTGCTGAAGAAGAAGCCTGTCCAGTCAGCTGGTAAGTGTAAATTCCTAGTGCAAAAGAGGTCATACCTGTTCCAATTTCAGAAATAAAAGTTCCTAGCCATATTAGGAGGTAGATCTTAAAGCCACTATGTTTCATAAGGAACCTCCTTTAGTGGATTAATTGCGCCAAAGAAGCAAAATACCCTTCTTCTGTCTGAAAAATTTTTTCTAATAAGTAGATAAATGCTTGAATCTTTTGATCTTGTTCGGTTCTCTTTAATTTCTGGAAGGAAGAGTCAAAAATTTGCAGGGAATAAGTTAGCATCATCTCGATACTCTCGTAAGGATAAGCCGTTTGCATTTCGCCTGTTTGAAAGCCTTCTTGAAAAAGGGGATAGAGGATTTGAGGAGCCTTGCTTAATAGGATTTGATTGCTTTTTTCGTGAAGAAGAGCATTTTGGGGCTCATGTAAGTGTTCCAAAAATTCTTGTCCATTTTTTTTCAAATTCAATGAAGCTAGAGCACCTATTAGTCGTTCAATAATTGAGAGACGTTTCCTCTCTATCCAGATGCGCATTTGCTCAAAAGATTGTTCAATCCAGCGCTCGATAATGGCATCCATAATTTCTTCCTTTGATGTGAAGTAGTAATAGAGGGTCCCTCTTGCAATCTGGGTTGCGTCGAGAAGTTGAGAAATGGAAGTTTGGTCAAAGCCTTGTTCCACAAACATTTTTTCTGCGGTATCTAAGATAAACTCTTTTTTATTTGTCATGAGAAGCTCCTAAACTTTATATACCGACTGTCGGTCGATAACTCTACCCATAGTATACTCCTTTAAAAAAGAATGTCAATTATTTATCTACTTTTCCGAAATTTTGTTATAATAACTACAACAGGCAGTGATTATTCTGCCTAGATCTAGGTGTGAGATATTTTCACTCCTATAAGTTAAAAGGAGAATACTATGACACTTATTATTACTATTGCTATTACTGTTGTTTTGGCTTTGTTTGTAATCTCTGTTTATAATGGTTTAGTAACAAGCCGTATGCAGACTCAAGAAGCTTGGAGTCAGATTGATGTCCAACTTAAGCGTAGAAATGACTTGCTTCCTAATCTGATTGAGACAGTGAAAGGATATGGAAAGTATGAGCAAGAAACTCTGGAAAAAGTAACTCGGTTACGTAGTCAAGTTGCTGATGCGTCATCTCCAGCGGAAGTAATGCAGGCTAGTGATGCTTTGTCTCGTCAAATTTCAGGTATCTTTGCTGTGGCTGAAAATTACCCAGAGCTGAAGGCAAATACTAACTTCCTAAAATTACAAGAAGAATTGACCAATACGGAAAATAAAATTGCCTATTCCCGCCAGCTCTATAACTCAGTGACCAGCAACTATAATGTGAAATTACAAGCTTTTCCAAGCAACGTAATTGCTGGGATCTTTAGTTTTAAACCAGCAGATTTCTTGGTTACGCCAGAAGAAGAAAAAGCCGTTCCAAAGGTTGACTTTGGCAGTAATGGTCTAGGTGATTAATATGCTTTTTGATCAAATTGCTGCAAATAAAAGACGAACTTGGCTTCTCTTGGTTGCCTTCTTTACTCTTTTAGCTGTGATTGGTGCGGCTGCAGGCTATCTTTGGTTGGGTTCTACTTTCGCTGGCGTAATCATTGCATTTATAATTGGTGGCATTTATGCTTTTAGCATGATTTTTCAATCGACTGAGGTTGTTATGTCAATGAATGGTGCACGTCAAGTATCGGAAGACGAGGCTCCGGAACTTTACCATATTGTACAAGATATGGCCATGGTCGCACAAATTCCTATGCCACGGGTTTATATTGTGGATGATATGTCTCCGAATGCTTTTGCAACGGGCTCTAAGCCAGAAAATGCGGCTGTTGCAGTGACGACTGGTCTTTTAAATCTTATGAATCGGGAAGAAATGGAAGGTGTTATTGGCCATGAGGTCAGTCATATCAGAAATTACGATATCCGTATTTCGACGATTGCAGTGGCTTTAGCCAGTGCGATTACAATGATCTCTAGTATTGCCGGCCGAATGATGTGGTTTGGTGGCGGAAGAAGACGAAGCGATCGTGATGATGATAGTGGCCTAGGCGTTTTGATGTTGATTTTCTCACTTATTGCAATTATCTTAGCTCCGCTAGCAGCGACTTTGGTACAGTTGGCTATTTCGCGTCAACGAGAATTCCTAGCAGATGCTTCCAGTGTGGAATTAACCAGAAATCCTCAAGGAATGATAAATGCTTTATTAAAGCTGGACAATAGCGAGCCCATGCACCGTCATGTAGACGATGCGAGTGCAGCCTTGTATATTAGCGATCCCAAAAAGCAAGGAGGACTGCAAAAGTTATTTTTTACACATCCTCCGATTTCAGAACGCGTAGAACGCTTAAAACATATGTAAAAGGCTGGGTTAACCAGCCTTTTTGTGAATCTTGAAATTATCTATTTTTTACGCTTAATAGAAGACAGATACCACCAATAATTGAGAACACCATCCAAGCGATTTCCATATTCCAGAGAGCTAGGCTGGTAAAAATCATACTACCTAGTGGGATTGAAAAAGTAAAGATCATCGTGAGGAAATTGGATGTTTGCGCTAATACATCTGCAGGCAATTTGCTTAGTAGCATACTATTGAGCTTAGGATTTATTTTTCCTGAGATATACATAAGGAAGCTAAGCGCAATGATTCCCAAAAGAGCTGGTGCTTGGAGTAAATTACAGAGACCTAAAATAAAGATAAAAAGAGAACCCCAAACCATTAGTTTTGTCAGTGGAAGTTTAGCAAAGTAATCATTTGGGAAGGCACTTGCTACAATAATTCCAATTACTAAACATGATTGAATAACCAAAATGGACTGACTGAGATCAAGTCCCCAAAATGGGTGGTCCAATAAATAGAGGTTATAAAGTGCCATTATAGAACCGCCAAGAGCATTTAATAGTAAGACCTGAAGCAACACTAAAATAAAATTTCCTACTTTTTCATGCTCGAAAATCATTTGTACATTTGTATAGAGGCTTTTCATTTGTGTTTTGAAGGGTGTTTTTTCAGTTTTTACGATGACGGCATCATGAGTAAGCTTTTTACGAACCAGGTAAAGAGTGCTAGAAGATAGAAGGAAGCAAAGAGCATTAATTAGGGCGACTATGGCAAAGTTTTGTTGACTGATATTGAGTAGCCAAACACCCAAAGCTTGGCCAGCAAAGCTTCCAAGATAAGATAGAAGCTGAGTGAAAGAGTATGCCTCCATCAAATCTTTTTCAGCAATATTTTTTTGTAAAATAGGCATCTGTAGACCGCTTCGATAGTCGCTCATGATATCAGAAAATATATTGAGGAAACAAACAGTAGCAAAAGCTAAGTAAGATGTGGACTTGGTTAAAAAGGCGACTAAAATAAATAGAAATGCTTGTAGATATCCTAGATGAATGAGCCAGCGTGCTTTGTTTACAGTTTTATCTGCTTTCATACCAACAAAGATAGTAAAGAAGGTTGGTACAAGTACAATAAAATTGGCGATACCAACTGCGAATTTAGGCTGGGGCATGCTAGATGCGAGTACAACAAAAACAATATTATAGATAGAGGCCCCCAAAGTATTAAAGATACGTGAGAGACTGATAAAAGCAAACAATTTATTTTTTAAAGCAAGTTTCATATAAATCTCCTTTGATAGTGGTTGTGTTAGAAAGATTTCTAAAGGGATGTGATACAAGATCTTGATGTTATGATTGTAGCAGGATAAAGTAGACTTTCAATAGGTTCTATTTAAGTGGTGAGATGTTCTTGGTAAGTGGTAAGAAAAGAGTAGTGACTTGCAAGGTTTTTGTCTAAACTTTTTTTCATACTTTTGATGACGCAAAGCAGAGATTTGATGGATTCTACATATCATCAGCAGCTTATCATGTTTACTTCTTCTTGTTTGATCTTTTCTAGAGGGGCTAGCAGACTCGTTTTCAATGATTCTGACTTTGATCATGTATTTTCTGGTGAGAATGATAAGAACTGATGGCAGCTTTAGCTGTAAATCCTTTTGCTTCTGTAGGAATGAAACGGATAGTTTTGAGGAATTTTTGAGCGATCATTCACTTTTTTTCAAAATGAGAGATAGATTTGGAGGTGCTCCATCTGTATTCTTTGATAAAGACAGGTGCCTTACGTCATGAAAATATGTAAAAAATATCCAAAATGTTTCCTTGTTACTTTTCTTTTTTTACTTAATAAAATATTTTTCTTCTACAGAAGGGCACACAATCATGGTATAATAAAAGAAAAAGCAAAGAGGAACTTATGTTAAATATACAAGAAATTCGCAAGAATCCAGATGGCTTGGCTTTTAAGAAAAAGTTTGATTTGGCAAAAGAACTAAAAGAGCGTAGTATGGATGTTTTAAATGTTCAAGATATTTTGGCTAGCGGAAAAGTTCAATATGAAGATGGACTTTATTTTTTGGACTATGAACTCTCTTACACGATAACGCTCTCGTCAAGCCGCAGTATGGAACCAGTGGAACGCAAGGAATTTCATCTAGTGAATGAGATTTTTATGGAAGAGGGTCAATACTCCTCAAAAGAGTTGATTGATCAAGATTTGGTATTGCCGATTGAAGATGGAGAAATCCATCTGGCTGAAAGTGTGGCGGATAATATCTTATTGCATATTCCGTTGAAAATTTTGACTGCTGAAGAGGAAGCAGGTGGTGAATTGCCAACAGGAAATGACTGGCAGGTCATGACCGAAGAAGATTATGAGCAATATCAAGCAGAAAAAAAAGAAGCCAATAATCCTTTTGCAAGTTTGCAAGGGATGTTTGAAGAATAATTTGATTGCACAGTGGTTGTATCAATAAACATGTATATATTTATTGATGTGATGAGGTCGCAAATAATATTTACTTTCTTTTCACTTGTAAACATGGTAAAATATAACAAACTAACTATAGGAGAATGAAATGACTAAAGCAAATTTTGGTGTTGTTGGTATGGCCGTTATGGGTCGAAACCTTGCCTTAAATATTGAA
>ERZ772772.2295-NODE-2295-length-11436-cov-3.418856_pt1 | contig 11436 bp, 17 predicted proteins | sample MGYA00511484_ERZ772772 | MGnify/ENA primary metagenome ERZ772772 (study PRJEB29015, sample SAMEA2737913) | human oral metagenome | biome: human oral; feature: human-associated habitat; material: dental | place: China | collected 2088 ... | reverse complement strand
CAAAACTCAATGTAAAATCCTCGAAAGCATTATTGAATGAATGACACACTATATACCGCTCTTCTTTATTTACTTCTTTTATCTGTTTCAATACGTTACCCTCCCTCGATGTGATAATAAACAGTCTATTCCTTATCGGGAGGGTTTCCCATTCGGAGGGGGCAAGTTCGCGAACTAATACTTCGTCCCCATCAGACAGAGAACGAGATGTGCCGTCGTTCATAGAGTCTCCCGATACTCTTACAACGAGGTAGTTTCCTTTCTCATATTCACGAGGCAAAAGCCTTTTGTGCGTCTCCGGCAACTGCTCTATATCGCTTCCACCAAGACGTCCCGCGAAGCTTCGTAAATCTGCATATTCCGCCATTATATATTTTTCTTCCGGCACCGCCTCTACCTCGTTACGGATAGGCTGCTTTATCATTTCACCCTCACCCGTAAGAAGCCACTCTAAATTCAATAGAGGATATTCTTTAATAAGAGACGCTATTTTATCTGCACCGATACTACTTTTCACATTATTAATGTAGCCCGTAGACCATCCTACCCTTTTCTCAAATGCATTCTGACCTATGTTTTCGTACCTCAAAAACATCATAAGCCTTTCTTTTACTGTACCTTCCATAATATCATTATTTATAATAATTCTAAATAACAACTCCTACTGACAATAATCAATAAAATATTTTGCCGTATTGAATATTTTCTATACTTTTGCATTGTGATTTAAACAACAAAACGACCTACCTCTGAGGAGGTGAAAATTTGGCGATTAAACTTCTGCAAAGGTAGGTATTTTTATTGAGATAACACAAGTGGGATTTTTAGCAGTAACAATAAGAGATTAAAACAGAGCTTTTTGCTTAGCCGTCTTCCCACTACGGCAGTGAAAGGTTCTGTTTTTATTTTAAAGCAAGAGGGCAAAACAATGATAGACCCAAACACAAGGATAATAGACCTTACAGTAGCCGACCTTATGGAGATAATCGGCAAAGAGGCGACTATAACTACTGACAACTCGCAAGCGGCTGAGCGTAGGTTAGTGTATGGCATTGCGGGGATAGCACAGATATTCAACTGCTCTATGACGACGGCGAACCGCATTAAACAAAGTGGTAAAATAGACAAAGCCATAACGCAATATGGTAGAAAAATAGTTGTAGATGCCGACCTTGCATTGGAACTTATAAAGTAAAACAACTATGCTTTCGGACAAAAAGAAAAAACAGGTAAATATTACAGAATTATGGACAGCAAACAAGCAAAAGCGATGTATAGAGTATCGGACATAGCAGGTATGATACTTGGCGGTATAGGCACGGCGATGCTGTGTGTAGGCGAGCCGATAGGGCTTGCAGTGATGTGTGTGGCGTTTGTGTTGCTTATGGCAGCGGTCGGCTTGTATGGCAAGGCACACTCCGACAGAGGCAGTAAAAAAGACAAATATTACAGTATTAAACAAGTATAAATCAATAAAATATTATGAAAAGTATCATTTTGAAAAGTTTGACGATGACGAATTGGCGGGGCGAACAGAGCCGTACGACCGATTTTAACGATGTCAGCACTACTATTGCCGGTGGTAACGGCTTGGGCAAAAGTCGGCATTTCGACGCCTTTATGTGGCTTCTTTTCGGCAAGGACAAGGAAGACCGCAAAGATTTCAATATCAAGAGTATTGTAGACGGACAGCCTCTGACGAAAACCGACAGTGAAGTCGTAGGAGTACTCGATGTAGACGGTGAGACTATCACGTTACGCCGTGTTTTTGCGGAAGATTGGGTAAAACCTCGCGGACAGGTAGAACAGGTATTCAAAGGCAACAAGACCGAGTGCTATTGGAACGATACCCCTGTGAGTGTTACCGAGTACCAGAAAAGAGTAAACGGCATCATCGACGACTCTGTGTTTAAGATGGTTACTAATCCGTATTTCTTTGCCAATATGAAGTGGCAAGACCAGAGGGAGCAGCTGTTTCAACTTGCGGGCACTATTACCGACCACGAGATTGCGGGTAAAAGCCTTGAATTTGCCGCCCTCCTCGACAGGATTGGCGGCAAGAGCTTTGCCGACTTTAAGAAAGAGCTATCGGCTCGTAAGAAACGACTAAAAGACGACTTGGCACAGATACAGCCTCGTATCGACCAGACACAAAGGCTGATGCCCGAAGCGTGCGACTTTGCCGCGTTAGAGGCTGAAATCGCCGATATTGAGGCTGAGATAGAAAAAATAGACAAAGCGATAACGGACGTAACCGAACGAGCCAAACAACAGTTTGAAGCAACACAGGAGCGGCAAGGAAAGATTAACGCCTTGAAGAGCAAACGCCAACAAGTTCTTTTCGACGCACAAAGCAAGGCGAAAGAAGAGGCTTTCGGGGCTAATGCTAATCGCCGCGAGCTTCAAGAGCGTATAAATGCCACGAGACGAGAAATACAATGTTATGCACAAGACGAAAATTCGGCTAACACGCAGCTCGAAAGACTTCAAAGGCAAATACAAGACCTTACCGCAAAGACCGATGATTTGCGTGCCGACTGGTTCAAAGAGAACGAAGCTACCTACAATGGCGAAACAACGTGCAGTTGTTGCGGGCAAGAGCTACCTGAGGTGATGAAAGAGGAGGCAAGGGAACGTTTCAATCAATATAAGCAGGCTCGTCTTAATGAAATAACGAGATGTGGAAAGATATTTAAGGCAGAAATTGAAGAGACCGAAAAGCGTATTGCGGAAGCAGAACAAGATAAACGGAACGCCATTGCAGGCTCAAAGGTGAAGGAAGACGAACTTCATATATTGGAGAAAGAACTCACCGAAGTGTCGGAGGTAAAGCAGGCAGAGGTGAGACCGGACGAAATTAAGGAATATGCGGACCTGACAAAGCAAATTGCAGAGCTCGAAAAGCAGCAAGATGAGGCACACGTATATACTGACAGCACAGAAGTTTATCAGGCTCGCAAAAAAGAGCTTGCCATTCGTCGAGACGAAGCAAAAGCGAAGCTTGCCGACCGCGAACGTATCGAGCAATTCAAAAAGCAGATAACCGAGCTCGAAGCCAAAGGCAAAGACCTCGCACAACAGATAGCCGATGCCGAGAGGGAAGAATACACGGTTCAGCAGTTCACCAAAGCAAAGATTGACGAATGCGAAAAGCGTATCAACGGATTATTCACGATGGTAACATTTCGTCTCTTCGACTACACTATCGAAGACAGCAAAAAAGAGAACCCGATAGAAACGTGCGTACCGCTCGTAAACGGAGTGCCTTTTGCCGTTGCAAATACTGCGGGGCAAGTAAATGCAGGTCTCGACATCATCAACGCCTTGACACGCTTCTATGGCGTTACAGCTCCGATATTCATCGATAATCGTGAAAGCGTAAATGAGATTATCGACACCGAAAGCCAAGTTATAAACCTTGAGGTAACTGATGATAAATATTTAGTAATAAAATAAATAATCAAAAAATAAAAATTTTACGACAATGAACGAACTTCAAAAAACAAACCAAAATGAGGTGGCACTGCCGACCTCCTCACAGTCGGGGTTTAACTTTTTCGACCCTGTACAATTCGACACGATGCAACGAGTATGTTCGCTATTTGCCAATTCGGAGTTGGTGCCCGATATGTATAAAATATCTGACAATAACCCAAAGGAAAAAGCTATCGCCAACTGTATGATAGCCATAGAGATGGCTCAACGAATAGGAGCAAGTCCGCTGATGATAATGCAAAATATGGTCATTATCTACGGACGTCCGAGTTGGTCGAGTAAGTTCTTGGTAGCAACAGTCAACACCTGCGGACGCTTCAACCCATTGCAATATCGTTTTACGGAAAAAGGAATGCTCGGCAAGGTAGATTATACCGAATACGAGAGAACGTGGGACAAAACACTCTACGGAGGCAAAGGCGGCTACAAAAATGCTGCCAAAACAGTAACATTCGACGGCACGAAGGTGATGGACATCGAGTGTGTTGCTTTTACGACGGCAAAAGGCTCGGACAAAGTATTGGAATCGAGTCCTATATCGCTCCGCTTGGCAATACAGGAGGGTTGGTACACCAAGAACGGAAGCAAGTGGCGTACTATGCCCAAGCAGATGCTTATGTACCGAGCTGCCTCATTCTGGACGAATGCGTATGCTCCCGAGCTATCGATGGGAATGAAGACGGAAGACGAAATCCGCGACATTGTAGACGTAGACTACGAAGAAATAACAGCCACACAGCCCGAAGACGGTGCGGAGAAGAAAACAGTAAGTCTTGACGACGAGAAGCCCCAAGAAACGACCGTTAAGGAGGATAAATCGAAACAAAGTGCGGAACAAGGCGGCTCCGCCTCATCGAAAGCAAAAAATAAAGACTTGTTCGGCGGACAACAAACACCCGGATTTTAATTTGTAGATAGTTATGGAATTGAAGGTTCTCGGCAGCAGCTCAGCAGGTAATTGCTACGTGTTCGACAACGGCAAGGAGGCGTTAGTCGTAGAGTGCGGCGTAAGGTTTATCGATATAAAGAAGGCGGTTTGCTTCGATGTATCACGCATTGTTGGGTGTCTCGTATCGCACGAACACAGCGACCACGCAAAATACGCCAAATCGCTTATTGGCGAACGGATACCCGTGTATGCCTCGAGCGGAACGATTGCGGCTATCAGAGGAGAGGAAAGACTCGACGCAGTGAAGGTACTAATACCGCTCGAGCGGACTTCAATAGGCAACTTCGTTGTACTGCCTTTCGACGTACAACACGACGCTGCCGAGCCGATGAACTTCTTGATTTCGCACCCCGAGATGGGCACAACGCTTTTCGCTACCGACTGCCGAGAACTACCGTATAAATTCAAAGGTCTCAACAACATACTTATCGAGTGCAACCACTCGGTAGGTATTGTTGAGGACAAGCTTCGCAGAGGAGCAATAACGGAGGCACAAAGCGTTCGTACCCTCCGCAATCACTTGTCGTACGAGACGTGCCTCGAAATACTCGCCGAAAACGACTTGTCGAAGGTAAACAATATAGTCCTCATTCACCTATCGGACGGCAACAGCAACGCCGACGACTTCCTGCAAGGAGTTAAGGCACAAACAGGCAAGTCCGTCCACGTCGCCGACAAAGGTATGGTTATCAACTTCAATAAAACACCTTTTTAAAACAAACGTATAGAGATGAACGAATTAATTGATATTCAGGAGAAAAATATTAACCGTATAAGGCTTGCCGTAGAGGCTGCAACCGGAGTAGACGTATTGAATACCGCCGATGCCCGCCGCACTCAAAAGCAGGTATTTGCACGAATGATATTTACCCATAAATGTTTAGAATTGGGCATATTCGGCGATAGGATTGCCGCCGAGCTAAATGTGGCAGAAGGCACTATAAGGTATTATGTCCGTAAATTCGAAGGCGAAGTAAGGTATAATCCTATATTTGCCATACTTGTACAGACCATAGAAAATATCTTATCAGGCGATGAACACACTATTTGACGTAAATAAAGCTTTTGCACAATTTGATGTAATGAATATTTAAAAATATACCGCAATGAAAGACCCTGCATTTTTATTTTATAGCAACGATTTTTACGAGGGAACACGCACTATGTTGCCACAGGAGCGGGCTTGCTATATCGATTTATTAATATATCAGCACCAACACGGAGCAATATCAATTGATTTGGAAAAGATACTTAGATACTGTACAGGTATCGATGAAGCTACCCTTATAGCTACCCTTGAAGCAAAGTTCGAGAAGACGGAGAAAGGGTGGATAAATAAACGTCTGAATGAAGAAATTTTTGGACGTGAAACCGCAAAAAAGAGACAAAGCATTAGTGGAAAAATAGGTCAATTCTGGAAAAAAGCGAAAGCAATTTTAAACGAAAACGACTTCGCTAAACTACGTCAAATATTTGTAAATAATGACGATATAATAACATTCATAGATAATAACGACATAAACGAAAGTACCCTTAAAGCAACCTTAAAGGTTACCCTTAAAGCCACCCTTAAAGCACCCTTAAAAAAAGACTATATATATACTACATATACAGATATAGAGAAAGATAGAGATAAGGAAAAAGGGGGTATGGGGGAAAAAACCATAAGAGAAAGGAAGGGTGAAGCAAGAGAACCGAGCAACGAAAAAGTCCAATTTGCGGAGTTCGTCAGTATGACCAATGTCGAATACTCGACACTCGTTACGGAACTTGGAGACGCAGACACTAAGCGTTGCATAGAGATACTCGACAACTACAAAGGCTCGAAAGGACAAAAATACAAAAGCGATTATCGGGCGATACGTAGTTGGGTAACAAAAGCACTTAACGAAGAAAAAACAAGACAAGGCATTAACAATCAAAAAACTAACGTAAAAAATGAACAGAACAAACAAAGTGGAGCTGCTCTCGGACGTGTTGCGACGAGCGAACAGCACAGAGCCATCTCGCTATAACGAACAGGAAGAACAGGCATATACATGGCGTAATCTTGCAAACAGGACACACGAAGCGCTCTGCAACTACCTGAGAGAGCGAGGTGAGCAGATAGTTATGGACAACTATACACGGCAACTGATGGAGTATTTGGCACGGTGGTACTGTGGAGATACCGAAGGAGTAACCGACAAGATACGGATACACAAAGGTTGGTTGATACGTGGCTCTGTCGGAGTGGGTAAATCGAAGTTGCTAACGTCTTTTTGCAGGGCGGTAAATGCCGACTTCTACGACGAGATAAAACGGAGGCAAGCACCCGCGATAAGGCTTGTGCATAGCTTCGACGTGCAGACGGCATACATTGAGCAGAACACGGCAACAATAGAGGCACTGAAAAGTATCGATATACTCGTAATAGACGATGTAGGAGTGGAGAACTCGGAAGTACTGTACTATGGCAATCGTCTGTGTCCGTTCGTGGACTTGTACGACAAGCGGTATCGCTCTGATTTGCGGACCGTATTAATAACAAACCTGCTGCCAAAGTCGGACGACGAAAAAGAGGTAACGCTAAAATCGAAGTACGGCGACCGTATCTACGATAGGATACGTGAGTGCTGTAATGACTTTGTTTTTGAGGGAGAGAGTAAAAGGAAATGAAAAAAGTATTAAAGGTATGCAAACAACGCTTTTCGATATCAGAGAGTTTGAGGGGACACCCGCTCCGCTAACGCCTAAACACAGGTGGTTAGAGGAGAACGGCTATACGTGTCGCCAATGCAAGCACAGGCAAAGGTGGGAGTGCGAAAGCGGAAGTCGCATAATACAGTATTGTGGAGTACGGCGGAGCAATAGAACGGATAACGGATTATTGCACATAAAGGTAACGAATAAAGCGTGTTATATGTTTGAATTAGAAGATAAAAAATAAAAATAGGAGAAATAGCATTATGCAGAAAATTAGTTTTAATGATAAGTTTGGCTTAACAGACTTGGTATTGTCAGGAAAGAAGACTCAGACGAGGAGGATAGAGAAGTCTCTTTTACCTCTCCAAACAAAAGAGATAAAAGGGCAGCGTTATAAATTTCTTGATGATGAATATAAGAGGGTAACAGATGATTTAAGGTATTTAGATACAGCAGCACCTGATATGTATGGAGTTATAGTACGGACAACTGATGAGAAATTGCTTGAATTTAAGCCTCAGTATCGTATGGGGGAAGTAGTAGCAGTGGCTATGAGTTACAAATCAATTTATGAAAAAGTTGCAAAAACTTGGGAGTATGCCGAAGAATACAAAAGAGAATACGAAAATTTGGCTGGGTGGAATAATAAGATGTTCGTAAGACCAGAATTAATGCTTCACTCTATAAAAATTACCAACATACGAATAGAGAGATTACAAGATATAAATGATGAGGATTGTTTGGCGGAAGGGATAAAAGAGGTAGAGGTGAGCAATAATTGGGGTAACTCTGCAACTCACACGGAATATAGTATAACATACTACAACGCAAAAGCCTTGTCAAAACAATTGGTATCAAGAAAATGCCCACAAGAGGTTTACGCCGCCTTAATCGACAAGATAAACGGCAAAGGCACTTGGGCGAGCAATCCGTATGTGTTTGTATATGATTTTGAATTGGTTAAATAATAAATAAAGGAGAAAAACAGATGAAAATGTACTTTGTGGGTAAAATTGGTATTAATAGAGCAGCTTTATATAAACACAAATTACTTAATGACTTATTGTTATCATTTGACAATAAGATTATTGTAGGCAATCTGATTGATTTTGCCAAGTATTTGCAGAGAAAAATTACTGGCATTGAAAAAACAGAGAATATTTTACCTGAAAATAGTTTTTGGGTTAATGAAGCTGCGACAGAAATGTATCATATAGAAATACGACGACGTAAAGACGATATTGTAGTTGCATATATGGAGTGCCGACAAGTGAAAGATGTATTTGATATAGTGAAGGAACAGGAGTACGAAGATTATCTGAAATCAAAGTACAAACTAAAATAAAAAGTAAAGTAATATGAAACAAACAATTGAGATTGAAGTGCCTGATGGACACAAGGCGGTGTATAACGAAGATACACAAAGGGTTATAATAATAAAGGTTGAAAAACCAAAGGTTGAACTACCTAAATCGTGGGAGGAGTTTTGTAAGAATAATCCTGTTAAAAAGAATGAATATTTTATTGATGGGAATGGTGAAATAATCTGTGCTGCTGAGAAACATAGAACTACAAATCTAAAAAACATATTGCCTAACAAAGAAACAGCCGAAGCATTCCTTGCTCTTATGCAGCTCGTACAGTTAAGAGATTGTTATCGACAGGGGTGGATTCCAGATTGGATTGAGGGTAATTATAACGCCGTTATTACATACGGCAGACATAACTTAACTAGTGATTGTCCTTATTGGGGAAATCGTATATTATCTTTTCAAACCGAAAATATATGTGAAGAATTTTTGGAAAATTTCCGCGATTTAATCGAAAAAGCAAAGAGGTTGATATGAATATGGAAAAAGAAGTAAAAGTAAAGGAACATCGTGAGATGATAGTCGTTGTGTCGGCGTTGATTGACGAAAAAGATGAGACGCAAATTCGTATAAAGACTGGCGTTTTTGTTGATAAACCATATTCCAATTTGGCAGAGAGTGTTGCAGACACTCTAATAGAAATAGGCGAAGCAATCCACAAGGACGTAAAAGAACAGGTGGAGGAATATGAAATAACAAAAGGAGGACGACAATGAGACCGATAAAGTTTAGGGGCTGGAATGAGAAGAATAAGAGGTGGCTGTACGGTACTTATCTTGTAAATAGGGGTTTTCCGTATATTGTTGAAGACGGTATACAGTCGCCGTTCGCCGAGCCTGCCGACTTTATGGTGGGAGAGGATACAGTAGGACAATTCACGGGATTGAAAGATAAGAACGGTATAGAGATATATGAGTACGACATAATCGGCTACAAAGCACACGAGGGTTACCTCCTCGAAAGTTTTCGTGCTCCAGTATTATTTGAAAATGGAACGTTCGGATATAAACGTGAAAATAGTAAGCTCGGCGGTATCGGAGTGTTTGAGCCGTTTTGCAAGCACGACTGCATACAAGAGGATTTTCTCGACTATGTAGAGGTGCTTGGCAATGCGTTCGGGAGAGAAAATTTGTAAAACCTTTTTTATATATAAAATATGAATAAACAAGAGAATATAAAGAGACAACTTTATAGGGAGTTAAGGGATGTATTGTCGGCGTACATTCAGATGTTCGAAGATAAGCACGAGGTAGATATGCAATATTCTGTTGATGATGAATTAATTGGGGAACTTTGTTTTGGCGATGCATACTTTTTCCATATTGCTGATGTAGTGTATGATATAGACCACGACCTGCCGAAAGGGCTGATATTGCAGTGGGCAAAAGATAGTGTTGATGATAGCAAGAATCCCACACGCCAGACGATAAACCTACATTCCTACGCCCAAGGGCTGCGTTTCGAGGACTTGCAGAAAAACAAGCGTTTTGGCTCACGGATTAGAAGCAAAAAACTTTGTGCCTCAAAAACGGCAGAATGTGAGACAGATAAAAAGAGTAAAGAAAAATGAAGAAGTACGATGTAGTGATAGGCATAGACCCCGATGTAGATAAGTCGGGGGTTGCCTATGTGGAACCGGAGAGTAGAATATTGGAGGCGATGAGCCTGACGTTTGCCGATTTGCTCGACTATTTGCAGGAGTTGAGAGATATACTTACAGAGCGAGGACAAACCTTTGTTGTTGTCGTAGAGGCTGGTTGGTTGAATAAAGCACATTGGCACGTGGGTAAAGGTGGCAGTGCGGCACGGTCGGCTGCAATAGGTAACCATACCGGACGCAACCACGAGGTAGGACGTAAGATAGTAGAGATGTGCCGACATTATGGTATAGAGGTGGTGGAACAGCCACCACTGCGTAAGATGTGGAAGGGCAGAGACGGCAAGATAACACACGAGGAGCTGCAACACTTCACCGGTATAACGGGCAAGACCAATCAGGAGACAAGAGACGCTGCCCTGCTCGCTTGGGAGTATGCGGGGCTGCCGATACGAATAAAAAATCAATACAATAAATAAGATGAAAATTATACGACAGAAAAATTTTGCTAATGGGAGTGTCTTTTGTATAGAATTAGAAGATGGAAGATTAGTTGAAACTACCGATACATTCTTGCCTTTTTATACAAAGGACGCCATAGGGAGGAGGCAGAACATACTTGATAATAGAGAGCTTGGCAGTCGTTCCGAAAGGTGGATGATAGGCGTAAGTGTGATGAGTGGCTGCCCTGTGGGATGTAAATTCTGTGCGACAGGTCAAATGAATGGTTTTCGCAACCTATCTGCCGATGAGATTGTCGCACAAGTGAAGTTTATTGTTGACAGAAACACCTCCTACAATCCGTTAGACAGCAAGGAGTTTAAGATAAACTATACAAGAATGGGAGAGCCGTTTTTGAATATTGAAAATGTCAAAAACGCAATTGAATTAATTTCTGAATTATATCCAAATACACACCATTATATATCTACAATAGGATTAAAAGGTGCTGATTTCAATTGGATAAAGGATAATATCACATTACAGTTGTCGCTCCATAGCCTTGACGAAGAACGTCGGAATTGGCTTATACCATACTGCAATAAGATGACTATTGCGGAGTTAGGTCGAGTTAGGACTAAAAGTAATTTAAAAACTACACTAAACCTAACTCTCGTAGATGAGGTCGATTTTGAAATAGAGAAGATAAAAAAGAACTTTGACAAAGATAAGTTCTTTATAAAGATAAGCCCTATTAATCCCAATACAACTTCTGAAAAGAACGGGCTTGGACGTGGAATTGTAGAGGGAATGAATTTAATTTAAAAACAATAACTTATTATGACAGAATTAATAAAAAAACAACTTGAGGAGAGTGGTTATGACTATGCTGTTGCGGT
>ERZ772772.2294-NODE-2294-length-11439-cov-3.675246_pt1 | contig 11439 bp, 8 predicted proteins | sample MGYA00511484_ERZ772772 | MGnify/ENA primary metagenome ERZ772772 (study PRJEB29015, sample SAMEA2737913) | human oral metagenome | biome: human oral; feature: human-associated habitat; material: dental | place: China | collected 2088 ... | reverse complement strand
ACCACCCCATTTCCGCGAGGAACGCGGCGAGACGGTCGCGGCGGCCATTGTCCGCGGTCTCGAAGACGCCCAGATTCAATTCGCCCTGGACCGTCCCGTCGCGCAGGTAGAGGATGCGGTCTCCGCGCAAAGCCGAGTTGAGGTCGTGGGTCACCATGGCCACCGTCTGGCCGGCGCGGTTGACTCGGCTGAAAAGATCAAGAATGCGCAGCGAGTTTTCGGAGTTGAGCTGCCCGGTGGGTTCGTCGGCGAAGACGACGTCGGGTTCGTTGACAAGGGCCCGGACGATGGCGGCCCTCTGGCCCTCCCCGCCCGAAACCATCCCCGGAAACTTCTTCCTGGTCGCCTCGTCGACGCCCACGAGGTCAAACAGCGCATCGACGCGGGCGGCCACGGCCTTCCGCTTGCCGACAAGCAACCCCGGCGCCATCGCATTGTCCATGAGGGACATCGAGTCGAGAAGGTTGATCTGCTGGAAGACGAAGCCGCAGTGAGTCCGCCGGAAGACCGCCAGCTTGTCCTGGCTGAGCTCTGTGAGGTCCTCGCCGTCGAACACCACGCTTCCCAGGGACGGCTTGTCCATGCCCGAAAGCGCGTAAAGGAGGGTGGATTTTCCTGCGCCGGAGGGCCCCATGATTACGGTGAAGCCGCCGCGGCGGATCGTCAGGTCAAGGTTCTTCAGCACATGCTGCTGGGTCCCCTTGTGCGAGAAAGTCTTCGAAAGCTTCTTCGTCACAATCACGTCCTTGGAGTGCGACGTTTCCCCCTCAGATTGCGCCGTGTCATTGTTCTTTTCGCGTACCGCATTGCGGTTCTCTGTTGCGCTCATGCTTCCAAGGTACGCAACAACCGATTACGAAGCCTTTTCGCAATTCTTAACTGTTTCTTAACTCTGCCGGCAAGATTCTGAACGGCGCGCGCCCTATATTTCGGCGCGCCTTGCCGGTGCGCCCGGAGCGAAGAGCCGCTCGATCGGCAGAGCCGAACCTTGCGCCCCGCCCGCATGCCTCACCTGGCGAGCGGGATTTCAAGGACGACGGCGAAGCCGGGGTCGGCCAGGCGGCACGAAAGCGCCCCGCCCATGCGCTCCATGAGACAGCTTGACGTGTAGAGGCCGAGTCCCTCGCCGGGCACCCCCTTCACGTTCGAACCCCGCACGCCCTTGCCCAAGATCGCCTCGATCTCTCCGCGGTCCACGCCCGGGCCGCGGTCGCGGACGACGATGAGAAGGAAGTGCTCGTCGACGCTTGCTTTTACTTCGATGGGCGTGCCGGCGTACTTGCGCGAGTTGGCGACGACGTTGTCGAAGACTTGCCGCATGCGCAACCGGTCGACGGAAACCAGGCAGTGCGGCAGGGAAAAGTCCCCCATCGCCTCGTCCGCGTCTGCCGCCCTCAACCACCTTTCTACGTCCTCGCTGCCGACAGGAACGGGGGCGACCCGAAGGGAGGCGATTTCCTCGCGGTTGGCCCGGGCGACGTCCGCCATGAGCTCTTCGATCTGACCGGCCTTCTGACGAATGACCTCGATCTTCTCGCGTTTGGATTCGCTGGCCTCCGTCGCCTCGAGGAGCTCCGCAGTGGCGGCGATCGAGGCGACAGGCGTGCGAATGTCGTGCCCCAGCTCGGCCACAAGCTGTTTCTTCGACTCCTTCGCCGCGGCTTCGGCCCTACGCGCCCGGCCGAGCTCGTCGCGCATGATGTCGAATGCCTCGGTGAACGGACCGAACACGTTGTTCCGATCCATCCGCAAGGGGACGTCGAGATTGCCTTGTGCCACCTCGCGCGCAAAGAAACTCAACTGTTTGAAGGGCCGCAGAAGGCGCCGCCTGGACACCGCGACGACGAGAAGGCAAAACGAGGCCACTGCGAGGATCGTTCCGCCCGCCAGCCGGAGCGCCGCCTGCTGGGCCTCTTCCTCCTTCTCCACCCATCCGTTGTAAATCCACATGCGCCCAACGTGCCGCCCTCCCGCAACAAGCTCGAAACCGACCGCTCCCGTCCGCATGGCGTCGCGATCGCCGTCGATCCTTCTGCCGCGCGAGTACACGAGTGATCCGTCGTCTCCAACGACGGTGACCCGGGGAAAACGCCGACCTGTCCGGGCGTCGGCCGCGCGGGCGTCGGGCCACGACTTTTCGACCGCTTCGACGAGCTCGTTGGCGGGCACGACGTCGGACTTGAAACCCTTGGCGGGCTCGGAACCGAACAGAATCGCAAGAGCGGCGGCTGCCGCGAGGACAACAGCGGCGACGGCGCCCTTCATCGGCCGCCCTTTCCCCGGTTGTCCGCTCCCTGGCCTTTCCCGCCGTTCGCCCCCTGGCCTTTCCTTCTTCGGCCGCCTGCCAGCCTAGCCGGAATCGCCGAGGCGTCTCGCGTCGTCACAGCGTTTCTCCGGCCTTCGCGGGCCTTTCTCCGGCTCTCGCGGGCGTTTCTCCGGCCTTCAAGGACGCCCCGCCCTCGCGAAAACGGTATCCCCTCCCCCATACCGTGCAGATGTACGCCGGATTTTCGGGGTCGGGCTCGATTCGCCTGCGGAGGCGGCGCACGTGGACCGCCAAAGTGCCGTCGCCCGTGACGGCGCCGCCCCACACCTTGTTCAACAGCTCCCGTTTTTCGACGACCCTCCCCCGGTTGGCCACGAGGTAGGCAAGCAGGTCGAATTCCATCGCCGCGAGCGGGATCTCCGCGCCGTCGACGCTCACCCGGGAGGATTCGAGGTCGACGGCGAGCCATCCGTCGTCGTAGACGCCGGCCTCACGCCCGCCCGCAGAACCCGAGGCCGACCTCGCCAAAGTCCGCCGCACCTTCGCCACGAGGAGGGCCAGCGAATAGGGTTTGACGATGTAATCGTCCCCTCCCAGCGTCAGGGCGAGAATCTGATCGTCTTCGCCCGTGCGCGCCGAAATGAAGACGACCGGGGTGTCTCTGTCTTTGCGAAGCCTGCGGCAGAACTCGAATCCGCTGGCCCCCGGAAGGTTGACGTCCAACAGTATGAGCCGCGGATCCAGTTTCGACACGGCCGCGAGGGCTTCCTCGGCGCTGCCCACCGCGCGGGCCTTGATCTGCGACAAATTGAGGTACTCGACCGTCGAGGCCGCAAGCGCCGCTTCGTCTTCGACCATCAGCACATCGATTTGCTCCGCCATTCGTCAACCCTAAAGCCGCGCGGCGAGCCCAGGCAAGGCGCGGAGCTGGCCGACCGCCTTCGCCCTTCCCGCGGGGACAGCACGCCAAGGGTATGACGCGCGGTGGACGGTTGGCCGGCCCCATTCGCGCGGGGACAGCACCTCCGATTGGAGGTCTGCCACCGAGATGGCGAAGCCTTCACCCTCCGCGCGGGGACAGCACCCTTTCGAGCGCCGCCGTCGAACGCTCGTACCTCGATTCGCCGGTGATGACGAAATCGACTATCGCTCCAAAATAGCTGTCCATGAGCAGGCGAACGACGTCGGCCGTCGGCAGCGCCGGATCGACGACGCCGCAGGCCTTCCACCGGTCGACCAAGACGATGAGGGCTTTCCGAAACTCCGAGTGCCTGCGCCGCATGTCCTGGTTGAGGCCGGGGTTGCGAATGGTCTCCGCCCACGCGTTCACGGCCAGACGCACCGAGCGCAGCATCCATTCCGGGGGCTCTGCGCCGTCGGTCCGGCCCAGCTCCTCGAATATCCGCAAAGCCTCGTCCGTGTCGACGCCGTCGGCGACGTCCTCGCCTCCGGAGGCTCGCCCGCCTTCGCCAAGAACCTGCCCGCCCTCCTCGGGCGCCTGTTCGCCCCCGTCGGGAGCGTCTTCCTCGTCGCTTCGAAGCCTTTCGCGCTCCACCTTCTCCATATGCTGCCAAAAGGCCATGGCGACTTCCGCATACACCTCCCTCAAGGACGGCGGATTCTCACGTTTCGCGAGAATCGCGATTCTCGCGAACACGGCGTCGGTCCGCTCTTTGCACACCGTCACGATCAGCTCATTCTTTCCACCCGGAAAATAGTTGTAGACGGTGCTCGTGGACATGCCGACGGCGTTGACGACGTCGTCCATCGAGGTCGCATGGAAGCCGTTCTCGGCGAAACACGCTTCCGCTGCCACGACTATCCGCTCGCGTTGGCGTTTCTGGTGGCCGGCGCTGACTCTGGGCATGTTTCAAGGGTACCCTGATCTGTAAATCGAAACGATCGTTGTTGCTAACCGCCCGCATGCGGCGTAAGCTCACAAGAGTAAAACGATCGTTTCGATTTGAAAGCGTTCACATGTCTGCCATCATTCAGGAATCCGCCGCCACAAGCGGCGGGAAGACCAAGAACAAAGCCGCGATCCTCACGAGCATCATCACAACCCAGCTGATGATCGTGCTCGACATGACGATCATCGCCGTGGCGCTGCCGAGCATGCAGAGCAGCCTCGACATGACCGACGCCCAACGCCCGTGGATCGTCACAGCGTACACGCTGGCCTTCGGCGGCCTCGTGCTCTTCGGCGGGCGCCTCGTCGGGATCGTCGGGATCCGACGGGCCTACCCGATCGGCCTCATGGGATTTTCGATAGCCAGCCTCGTCGGCGGCCTGGCGCCGTCCTTCGCCGTGCTGGCCGGCGCACGCGCCGCCCAGGGCGTCTTCGGGGCTTTGCTCGCCCCCACCATTCTCGCCTTCATCAACAACTCCTTCGTCAATCCCAAGGAGCGCGCCGGCGCCTTCGCGCTCATAGGCGCCACCGGAGGGATCGGCGCCGCGGTGGGCCTCCTCCTGGGAGGGGCGCTGACCGACCTCCTCAACTGGCGATGGGCGATGTTCGTCAATATTTTCATCGCCGCCTTCGCTCTCGTCACCAGCCGCAAGACGCTCCCGCCTGCTCACAAGAACAGTTCCGGGGCTTCGATCACAGACGACTTTTTCGGCCTCGTGTTGGGGTGCACGGGGCTCTTCAGCGTCGTCTTCGGCCTCGACCGCGCCCAGCGCACATCGTGGGGTTCGGCCTCGACCGTCACGTTCATCAGCGTCGGCTGCGCCCTGCTTGTCCTTTTCGTCATCCGGGAAACGACGGCCCGCAAGCCCGTGTTGCCCCTGTGGATCGTCGCGAATCCGGCGCGCAGCGCCTCGTACGGCACGCAGTTCACCTTCGGCGCGGCCCAAATGGGCACGGCCGTCTTCATGACGTATTACCTGCAGGAACACCTCGGATACTCACCGATGAAGACGGGCGTGGCCATGCTCCCGATGGTCGCCGGCATCGTCGTCGCCGCGGCGATCTCCGGCAAGCTGATTTTGCCGCGCCTGGGAGCGCAAGCCGCGTTCCCACTCGGGCTCGGCCTTTCCGCCGCGGGCGCGGGAATCCTGTCGCTCATGGACGTCGATTCGTCGTTCGCACAAGCGGCCCTTCCCGGCCTCATAGTCTTCGGCCTCGGCATGGGCGTCGCCGTGCCCATCGCGTTCAACGCGGGCACGCGAGGCATCGGCCCGTCGCACATCGGCCTGGCCTCGGCGACGATCAACGCGAGCCAGCAGGTGGGGTCCTCCTTCGGCGTCGCGATCCTCTCGACTTACGCGACGCACCTGGGCAAGTCGTACGCCACCGATCACATGGACGGTTTCCGATCGAAGGTCGCGACCGCCCTCTTCAGTGCCCAGACCAGTCCGCAATCCCCGGACGGCAAGAGAATCATCGCCTCCATGCGGGCCGAGTTCGCCGACGAGGCCCAGGTCAACGCCTATTCGGGAGGCTTCGTGCTGCTTGCCATTATCATTGCCAGCGTCGCAGCCGTCATCGCGATAGGCGCCATCGCGTTGAGAATCGCGCGGCGCCGCACGGGCGCCGCAAGGGAAGCCGCGAGCGCTGCGGCCCCGACGCCCGGCACGGCGCCTGTGACGGCACACATCGAGATCAGCGAGCCGAGCGCCGCCTCGCGGGATTCCGCGTCGGCCTTTGCGGCTGGGGCCTCGCCGGCTTCCCAGGCTTCGCCCGACGTCGAAGATTTGTCAGCCTCCGAGGGCGTCGCGTCCGCCGCCGAAGCCACACCCGCCGCCGAAGCCTTGCCCGCTGCGTCCCCGACGCCCCTCGCGGCAACCTCGGCCGGGCCCGCGGCGACGCCGAACAACGAGCCCCCGACGCCAGAAGCAGAGGGAACCGAGCCAAGCGCGGGGGCGCCGAACCCGGAAGTCCCCGCTGACCAACGCCAAAGCCAAGGCGACGTTCCGGCCCTGGACATCGAGATCGAGAGCCCCGCGCTCGACGCGCTGGCAGCTTCACGCTCGGCTTCGTCGGCCGCGGACGCACCCGACGATCTGATTGTGCGTTACTCGGAAGAAGTCGGACAGGCGTCGGACGGATCGACGGCGCGGACAATTGCCATAACGGTCACGGGCACTGCCCTGGCGACGGCCGCGTTTGCGCTGAAGGTCGTGCGCCGCAGGCGTTCGAAGTGACTCACGTCGGGCCCGGCGTCACGCACCGGGCCCGACGTCTCATTTTTTGCCCATGGGGATGTCCGCGACCATGTCCGACGACGGAGCAGACGAACCGGAAGCCGGCTCCATCGTCAGCATGACCGATTCCCCCTCGTCCGGCATAGCAGACAAAAACGCGTACCGCGCCTTGCTTCCCGAAGGGTACATGCCCATCGAGGTCATTCGCCTGCCCTTGACCGACCAGGCTTGAACGGCTTTTCCGCGTGGAATCTGCATCCCCGCGGGCATCACCAGCGCCGCGGAATGCTCCTTGTACGACCACACGAGCCGGATGGTGTGTCCGTCAGCCATCTTGTGGGACGTCTGGCTGTAATCGGACGCCTGGTTCAGGGCATTGAACTTTGTTTCATCGGACATTCCGCGCATCGTCCACGCCCTGCCCGCGGCGAAGCCCCCGGCGGCGAGGAAGACGGCGGCGGCCGCCCCCGCGAGCCTTCGCACCCATGTTCTTCGCCTGGGAAGCTCGACGACGTCGGCGCGAGCATTCTCTGAGCCGCCGGAAGAAATGCGCGCCATGAGCGCCGCCTTGACGTCGGCGGGCGGCTGCAGCGGCTCACCGTCGAAGGCGGCGGCGCCCAGCAGTTCGGCTTCGGGAGTGCCGAAGGCGATGTCGTCGCGTTCGGTCATCGGTCCTCCACAACCTCGCGCAGCTGCGCGATTCCATTCCTGATATGGGTCTTGAGGGTGCCCAACGGCATGTTCAAAGCCTGCGCCGCCTGCACGTGGGTCATCGACCGGAAGAAGACCGCGTCGATGCAGGAGCGGACCGGCTGGTCGAGCTCGGCGACTGCCCGTGCGACCTCGCCGCTCCGCTCGCGAGAAAAGACGGCCTCGGCCACGGAATCGCATTCGACGTCGAACTTGGCCGAAGAAGCCTCGCGAAGACGCCGGGACTCGTTCGACCGAATGCAGTCGATGGCCCGCCTCCGAGCGAGGACGGCCAGCCACGCCTTGGCGCTGCCTTTCGCTGGGTCGAAGGAGGACGCGCGCTGCCACACCTGCCAGAAGGCCTCCTGCAGAACGTCTTCGGCCAAGTCGGTGTCGACCACGATTCGCCGAATGAGGGCCAAAAGATGGCCGGCGGCCCGGTCGTAGAGGAGGCCGAAGGCGTCGCCGTCGCCCTTCGCGACCGCGGCGAGCAAGCGGTCGAGATCGTCGTGAGCATCGTGCACGGCAACTATGCTAACGGCTCGCTCGGCGCCTCGCCGCCCAACGCTCTTCACAGCCGACATCGCTCTCGCCGTTGGACGCGTTGCCGCCCTTCTGGCCGCCGCTGCCCCCGCGACCCTCATCGCTCACCCAAACGTGAAGGAGTGAAGCCGGACGCCGCCGCTCGCCGCGACAGTGAGGGTTCCCCTCTTGGCGGCGTCGCCGGGAAGAAGGTCGATGGCGTTGGGAATCCCTTCGACTTTCTTCGTGTAGCTGCGCCCCTGGAAGGCGTAGGTTATTTCGCCTTTGCCCGATGCGACGAGGTAGACGCGACGCGAATGAAGCCCCAGTTTCACGCTTGCGCCTTCGGAAGCGGGCACCGCCGATTCGCCGTCTGCCGTCCATTTGCCTGAAAGGTTGAACTTGCCGGGTTTCGGGTCGCTTGACTGGCCGTAGTCGACGGTGCCTTCGGCAAAGGGAACCTTGCCGTCGTAGTAACGCGCCCTGTCCGGGAAGAGATACGTCTCCGGATTCGTCTCCTCGGTGCGGGCGGCGTCGGCCTTCGGCTCGTCCTTGTTGGAGAAAACCGGATCGGGAAGCTTCTTTCCGGGGTTTTGCTTGGCGAGCAGTTCTCGGATGAGCTTCTCTGCCCTCGCTTCGCCGTTTTCGCCGTAGTGGATGTGCCGAACCTTGCCCTGCGCGTCCACGAGGTAGTGGGCGGGCCAATAGTGGTTGTCGAAAGCGCTCCACGTCTTCAGATCCGAATCGACGGCGACGGGGTAGGTGATCCCAAGCTTTTGCGCGCCGCCTTTGACGTTTTCCGGCACCTTTTCAAAGGCGTACTCCGGCGAGTGGACTCCTATCACCTGAAGCCCGTAGTCGCGGTAGGTCTTATAAAGCTTTTCAATCCCCGGCGCCGAACGCTGGCAGTTGATGCACGAGTACGCCCAGAAATCGACGAGCCGCACTCCGCCGGCGGGCACCTTGTGGTCGAGGGCACGACCGCCGGGGGTGTTGAACCAGGCGGCAATCCCGGTTATCTCGGGCTGCGGCCCGCAGTCGGCGAGTTCGGCCGAATCCGGCGAGCATGTGAACTTTCCCGACTGCTCGTCGTGAAGGTACTCGTCCGCGGCCTTTTGGAGATTCGCAGTGTAATCGGGAATGGCCCGCTGGATTTTCGCCGGCAGATCGAAGACGATGCCCGCCGCCAAGGCGATCATCGCGCCTCCCGCCGCCATCCGAATGCCGCGCTGCCGCTTCCGATAGCCCTTGATGCGCTCGGTCACGCCCCGCCCTGCGAGGGCGAAGAAGAAGAGGGGAACGGCGACGCCGACGGCGAAGGAGATCGCCAGCGCCGCAGTTTCGGCGCCGACTCGCCCCGTTGAGCCCGCCACGCTGATCGCCGCGAGCACCGGCCCCGCGCATGGAACGTAGGCGGTTCCGAGCACGAGGCCGAAGACGAATCCGTTGGAACGCTTGTCCACCTGTTTCATGCGTATGCGCGCGAACGGCTTTTCCAGCCATTCCTCGACCTTCGGGATCATAAGCGAGACACCGATGAGCGCGAGGAGGGCGACGCCTGCCCACCGAATGAAATCTTGGGGAAGCCCGAGAAGGCTGAGGACAGTCGATCCGAGCAGAGTCACGGTCGTGAAGGAGACGACCAGCCCGAGCGTGACGAGCAGGGGATATTTCCTCGACGGCGACTTGCCGTCGGAAGATGCGCCGGTCGCGCCCGCGAGGAAGATGATGGGGAGCATCGGCAGTATGCACGGCGATACGCCCGTGATCAGGCCGCCGAACAAGCCGATGAGAATCTGCGAGAACATGATTTCCTTTTCGCCGCCGTTTGTCTGTCACCGTTGGTTCGGCGCCGACGTCGCCCACAGATGTGTGCAACAGTTCACACATCCGGCATGCCCTGCGGCGCCGAACAGTGATTGAAGGCGGAACGATCCGCCCTGCAAACAACCACTCGAACAAAGGAATACCCATGGCTCGCAAATTCTTCGCATCGACCGCCCTGGCCTCCGTCGCCCTTGTCGCAGGCTTGGGCTTGGCGGCGTGCGGCGCCGACGATCAGCCCTCCGACAAGATGTCGACAACGCAAAACGAGAAGATGTCGGACAAAGACAAGATGTCGGATAAGGACAAGATGACAGACAAAGACAAAATGACCGACAAGGACAAGATGACCGATGGGTCCATGAAGGACAAGGGAACAGACGGCTCGATGAAGGACGGCTCCATGACCGACAAGTGACGGCGTCTGGAAAAGGAGGCGTCGCGTGCCGCCGATCGAATCCGAGACGACGTCCGCGACGTCGGAATCTTCTTGGCGAGGCGGCGTGCATACCGCCGAGACGACACGTGGCGCGGGGCCGCAATCTCGCCGCCCCGCGCCACGTCTCACGGCTGCGCTCCGGTCTATGCCTTCGTCGCCCGCCCCCGCAGGGCAGCCGCCCCGTTCGGCACTTTGCGTCGCTCACCTCGCGGGGCGCTGCCTTATAAGCTTTTTACAAGCCTTTCGTCGTCACTTGCCCTGCGGGCGCACGAACGGGAACGTGATCGTCTCCCGGATGCCGAGGCCCGTCATGGCCGTCAAAAGCCGATCGACGCCCATCCCCATGCCGCCGCACGGCGGGAAGCCCTGCTCGAGGGCCTCGATGAATTCTTCGTCGAGCTGCATGGCCTCGGGGTCGCCGTTGGCGGCCTCCAACGACTGGGCTGCCAAACGCTCGCGTTGGATCACCGGGTCGGCAAGCTCGGAGTACGCCGTCGCCAGCTCTATTCCGCGCACGTACAGGTCCCATTTCTCGGTCAGTCCGGGCTTCGAACGGTGAGGCCGGGTAAGGGGCGACGTGTCCTCCGGGAAGTCGAGCACAAAGGTCGGCTCCCACAGTTTGGAGCCGACGAGCTCTTCGAAGATCTCCTCGGCGATTTTCCCCGCGACCCAGTAGGGCGCCACGGAGATGCCGTGGCGGTCGGCAATCGCCTCAAGCTTCTCGCGCGGAGTTTCGACGGAGACCTCCTCGCCCACCGCTTCGGAGATTGAAGTGTAAAGATCGATGCGCGCCCACTGGCCGCCCAGGTCGTATTCCGTCCCGTCGGAAAGGGTCACCGTGGTCGTCCCGAGGGTGTCGAGGCAGGCGCGCTGAACCAGCGACTGGGTCAGCTCCGCCATCGTGTCGTACGTCGCGTACGCCTCGTACGCCTCGATCGCCGTGAATTCAGGGGAATGGCTCGAATCGGCGCCTTCGTTGCGGAAGTTTCGGTTGATTTCGAAGACCCTGTCGACGCCCCCGACCACGGCCCTCTTGAGGTAGAGCTCGGTGGCGATGCGCAGGTAAAGATCCTGGTTGTAGGCGTTGATGTGGGTGACGAACGGGCGGGCGGCCGCGCCTCCGTGAATGGCCTGGAGCATGGGCGTCTCAAGCTCGAGGTAGCCGCGATCGTCGAAGTTGGCGCGCAAAGACTTCATGACCCCCGCGCGAAGGCGCACCATGTCGCGGGCCGCCGGGCGCATGATGAGGTCGAGGTGGCGCATGCGCACGCGCGACTCCTCGGAAAGGGTGACGTCTTCGCCGTCGGCGTTCGTGTACACCTTCGGCAGGGGGCGGATGGCCTTGGAGGCAATCTGCCAGGAGCGGGCGAACACGGAGAGCTCGCCGCGCTTGGACGTTCCGATGTACCCCTCCACGAAAAGGTGGTCGCCGAGGTCGACGTCGGCCTTGAACCTGGCGAAGGCCTCCTCGCCGACGTTGGCCAGCGACAGAAGCACCTGGATGCGGTTTCCCGGGCCGTCCTGAAGGGTCGCGAAGGCGATTTTCCCGGAC
>ERZ772772.2293-NODE-2293-length-11439-cov-10.191145_pt1 | contig 11439 bp, 8 predicted proteins | sample MGYA00511484_ERZ772772 | MGnify/ENA primary metagenome ERZ772772 (study PRJEB29015, sample SAMEA2737913) | human oral metagenome | biome: human oral; feature: human-associated habitat; material: dental | place: China | collected 2088 ... | reverse complement strand
CAAGGAGATCCGCCACGACATCACGAATTTATTTGAGTTTAAAAACGAGCTTTTGAAAAAATACCGCAAGCCGCCGAAACAGGGCGCACCGCGGGTCGGAATTCCATTTGTTTTAAATATGTTCGAGATGATCCCGTTTTGGAGCGCATTTTTTGAAAATTTAGGCATGAGCCTCGTGCTGTCGCAAAAGCCACGAAAAGAGACGCTGTTTTTGGCAAGTCAGAGTATCCCGAGCGATACCGTCTGTTACCCGGCCAAAAGCGTGCACGGCCACATCTACGATCTTTTAAATAAGGATGTGGATTTTATCTTTTATCCATGCATGAGCTACAGCTTGGATGAAAATATCAGCGAGAACTGCTACAATTGCCCCGTAGTCGCATATTATCCGGAGCTGATCCGCTCAAACGTAGGAGCTTTGGAGGAGAAAAAATTCCTCTATCCGCACGTGGATCTGAATATGCAGGACTCGTTTGCAAAGACGATGCAAAGCGAGCTCGCGGATGTCGGGTATAAATTTAATGTCGATGCGATCAAAAACGCCGTATTTCAGGGGCTAAAGGAGCTGCAAAACTATAAAAATACCGTCCTAATCAAGGGCGAGGAGACCCTAAAAGAGATACAAAACAGCGGTGCTAGCGCCGTGGTGCTTGCGGGCCGCCCGTATCATATCGACAAGACGATCAACCACGGCATCGATCGCTATCTGAATTCCTTAGGCTTCGTAGTTCTTAGCGAGGATTCGCTACCTTTGACGCAGGTGCGCACGAAATCTCTAAATCAATGGACCTACCACGCCAGGCTTTATAGCGCGGCGCAGTTTGTCTGCAAATACCCGCGCATGCAGCTGGTGCAGTTAGTCAGCTTTGGCTGCGGGATCGACGCGATCACGGGCGATGAGGTGCGCGATATACTGCGCCAAAACGGCAAAATTTACACCCAGCTTAAGATCGACGAAGTCACCAACCTAGGTGCGGTCAAGATCCGCCTTCGCAGTCTAAAAGCTACCATGCTAGAGCGCGAGAAGCAAGCGCAATCAAAAAAGGCCAATAATGTTTGCTAAATTTACAAAAGATATGAAACAAACCCACACGATCTTAATCCCTACGATGATTGATCCGCACTTTCGCTTTATGCAGGGGGTGCTGCGCGATGAGGGATACAAAAGCGTGCTGCTTAAAGAAGATCGTGCAAATATCGTCGAAGAGGGGCTTCGCAGCGTTCACAACGATATGTGCTATCCCGCGCTGCTCGTCATCGGGCAGTTTATCGACGCGCTAAAAAGCGGCGAGTACGATACGCACAAAGTAGCGCTTCTCATCAGTCAAACGGGCGGCGGCTGCAGGGCGAGCAACTATATAAATTTACTCCGCAAGGCGCTTGAAGATAGCGGCTTTTCTTACATTCCGGTGATCTCTTTAAATTTCGGCTCGCTTGACGAAAACGAGTTCGCGCTCGGTAAAAAATCGCTCATAAAGCTTATGGCTGCGATCTTTTACGGCGATTTGATGATGAGCCTTTATAATCAGTGCAAGCCCTATGAGATGACCCCCGGCGCTACGAATGAAATTTACGAGCGGGTCGCCGCGCACATCGCTTCGATGACAAACGAGTGGGCGTTTTTCCGCTTAAAAAAGAATTTTCGCTATATTTTGGAAAACTTTGCCGCCCTACAGCGCAGCGGCGAGCAAAAGATCCGCGTGGGCATCGTGGGCGAAATTTATCTAAAATACTCGCCTATAGGCAACAATGGCCTAAACGCCTATCTCATCCGCGAAAACGCAGAGCCCGTGAATACGGGATTGATGGACTTCGTGCTTACCTGCATCTACGATGCGGTTTACGACAAGCAGCTCTACGGCAAGGGCGGCGCGGCGTATTACGGCTCGCTAGCGGTCGCGAAAATTTTAGAATTTTTCCAAGGCTGGCTGATAGAGGAGACGAAGCGATACGGATTTGCCGCGGCGACGCCGTTTGGCGAGGTGCGTGCAGCCGCCGAGGGCTACATCAGCCATGGCGTCAAGATGGGCGAGGGCTGGCTACTGACGGCGGAGATGGTGGAGTTTATGAAGCGCGGTATCGAAAACGTCGTGTGCGCGCAGCCTTTCGGCTGTCTGCCCAATCACATCATCGCACGCGGAATGATCCGAAAGATCAAGCAAAATTACCCGCAGGCAAACATCGCCGCGATCGACTACGATCCGGGCGCAAGCGCGGTAAATCAGGAAAACCGCATAAAATTGATGCTTGCCAACGCAAATCGAAAGTAGCATGTGCCACATATCCCCGCAACGGTAAGCTTTTGTATATGCTGCGATCAAATAATTTTGTATATTTGAGCTTATTGATCTTAGAAATTTATTCGATATAGAATTTTAAAATTTTATTTAAAAATTAAGTTGAAATGCAATAAAATATTATTTAAAAATTTAAGGAGTAACTATGTTTGATTTAAAAATTTATAGAGGAATAATAGATAATCTAAGAACAAATTTAGAAACGAATGTTAGTGGTAGCGTAAGGAATGGTAAGGGTGGTGTATCTACTTCTAATATGTATAGCTCGACTTTTAGGATAGATGGTAGGCAATTTATTCTGAAAATTCAAAACGATACTTTGTCACAAGGCGATGAAATGGTGGTATGTGCAAATGGGAATAAAGCAATCAATTATAAAAATTTAACTACGAATGAAACGGGAGGTTTATCAAGATTATTTTGGTCTGCCATAAGAACTGTTTGTAATATTGCAGCATTTATTCCATTTTTATAGCTTTGCTTTGCATTGAGGAAACTCGTTCAGGATTGGGGTATACAATGATTGTTATCGTCGTTATTTCAAGCTTGCTTTCTGCATATTTTATAAATAAATATGTTTCGATGCAGCAGCGTGCTATTAAAATGTTAAAACAATATTTACAAGAGAATAATTTATAGATTTAATATTGGTCAAATAAACCTTATAATTTATACGGAAAGACTCACTGCTTGAATTGGCGGTCGTCTCATATGTGGACGGAGCAGCTGCATATGAGCGGCGATATTTATGATTGCGTATTTGATGTGAACCTTAGCACTGTGCGTGCCAGGTCGTGAACTGCACCGCTAAATAAAGATGCTATAAGACGTAACGTAAGTATGCTCACGATAGACAAATACAACTAGGGCAGGACACCGCGCATATTCAGCACGAAATCGAGCTCATAAAGTTTGCGCTACCAATATCAGTGTAAGCTAGATTAATGGATAACCCGGAGCAGCTATAGCCACCGTATATCTCTACGTTTCGTTACTCTTATCTAGTCGAAGGCAAATATTTTAGGCGGCTAAAAGATCACTATGAGCTGAGCAAATCGCACCGTTTAGCCGTGCCGATCGAGTATCCTTGGCAGCTAAAAGCGGCTAAATTACGAAAGTGAAATCTTATTGATTTAAATTCCAAAGTAGTGGCGGACAGAGAGGGATTTGAACCCTCGAGCCCCGGTTAGAAGCTGCACCCTTAGCAGGGGTGTGGTTTCGGCCACTCACCCATCTGTCCATAAAAAGAAATCGCATTATACATAACTAATCTAATAACGGGCTTAAATTTAAGGCGCCGAAACTTCGCGGGATTAGAATTTACGGTGCAAACCCCAAGAATATAAATGCCATCGCAGACTCGCTTTTGGCGCAGGAAAATTGGAAATGCGCACATGAAAATTGCGCGGATTCGTAAAATTTCAGATCCGCAAAGCCTTTGAAATTTTAAAATTTGCAGAATTCTAAATTTTTAAAATTTAGAAACCTCGCGAGCCTTGAAATTTCAGAAGTTTGAAAATTTAAACGCTTTGAAATTTTTGGAATTTCAAAATTTTAAGGATTTCAAAATTTTAAGACTGCGCTTTAAAAGTCTTTTAAAAATCGCGCCGAATTTTGATGGTTTGAAGAGGCTTGAATTTTAAAATTCCAAAATTATAAAACGACTTTTTTTGAAAATAAATAAAATTTTGATCGGTTGCGGCGGATTTGAAATTTCAAAATTTAAAAGGCCGATGAAATTTTAGACCAAGGGAATTTGATCCAAGCAAATTTTAATTAAAACAAAATTCAGTCGAGGCGAATTCTGGCAGAGGCAAATTTTAATCTGAACGAATTTTAACTCAGGAAAATTCTAGCTGAAGCGGATTTAATTTATAAATTTAATTGTGCCGCCAGCCACCCGGCTCTATGCTGCGGCGCGTAGTATTTGGCGGCGCAGTTAGCCTACCACGTCGCGCTGAATCCAATGCAACCATTTTTACCATTCTGCGACTCGCCGTACTTTATCACGCAAGACGAGCGTTTAGTCCTAGTCTCGCCATACCATGCTGTACCAATACGCCTATTCCTGCGCCATATCTAGTTATTCTATCGCGCTCCGAGGAGTGTTTAGTTCTATACTGCGCTGCAGCGCGCTATCTAGCATACCCTCGCGCTATGTCGCACCCAAATACTCGCCTTGCCGTACCACGCTCAATGCGTGCCTATCTCCGCTGCGCCGTAATATCTTTAGATGCGCGCCTAGAAGTCCTACGTTGCACCATTTCGCACTAGCTTTTCACGCACTACGGACGCCGCCCAGCTATTCACTTAGGCGCGTAAATTTTATTCATCTAGCGCTTTGTCGATCAGCCTGACGTCCTCGGAGACGGTGCCGTCCACCACGAGGGGCTGTTCGCCGCCGTTTACCGCACTTTTACCGTTAAATTTAGCGCCCACTTCGATGCCGAAATTTTGCGATAGCACGTCGCCTATGAGCACGCCGCCGCCAAGCAGCTCGACGAGCTCGGCTTCGATATTGCCGAAGAATTTACCATTGATTACGATATGCTTTGCCTTGATTGAGCCGCGCGCGGTGCCGTTTTTGCCGATGACGACGGTGCTATCTGATATCACGTCGCCTTCTACGTTGCCGTCGATATGCAGTATGCACGATAGACGCATCTCTCCTTTGATAAGCGTGCCTGCCGAGATTATCGTTGTTTGAGCGGTATTTGCATTGCCTTTATTAAAGACTGCCATGGGATTTCTTCCTCCTTGGTAAAAATTTCTTTATAGTTCTTTTTGTTCCATTCGATGAAATTTAGCGGATTAAGCGGTAGCTGCAAAAATCTGATCTCATAATGCAGATGTGGCCCCGTGCTAAGACCCGTATTGCCGCTAAAAGCGATAAGATCACCTTTGCTTACGAACTCGCCCACTTTGCGGGTTAAATTTGAATCCAGATGTGCGTATCGCGTCGTAAAGCCGTAGTTGTGGCGGATCTCAACTAAGTTGCCGTAGCCGCTGCCGCCTACTCCGCTGTATTGGATGATACCGTCTGCAGGTGCGTAAATCGGCGTTTTAAGCGGCGTGCGCAGATCGACGCCGGGGTGGAATTGTTTGCGCTTTAAGATCGGGTGGTTGCGCCAGCCGAATTTTTCGCTAAGCTGATAAGTTTGCATCACTCTACCGTTTGGGATCTGCATAAATATCTCTTTTATCAGCGCATCTGAGAAGGTCTGGTTTACGATCTCATCGGCGCGGCTTTTGATCTCCTCCTCGGAGGTAGGCTTGATATGCGAGAGGCGGTCGATCATGCGCTCATCGGCCTCGGGATCGAGTCCGAACTCATGCTCCAAATCGGCGATCTTGCCCTCGATAGCTTCAAATTCCATTTGGCTCGCTGCGATACCGTCGCGAAGCTTTTGATTCAGCTCGTTAAGCTCGGTTTTGGTCTGCGAAAGACGGTCGATTTTAGAGCCCAGATACTTGATATACAGCGCGCCCGTGACGAAAATGGTAAAAACAAATAGCACCAAATATAACGCGATCTTTTTGATGATTTGCGAAAGCAAAAAATTCCTAGAGCCGTTAAGATCGGTGATAGTTATCATAAATTTGTTTTTCATGGCGTGCATTATAATGTAGTCTAGCTGAAATTTCAAAAAAGTTGTTTATAAATTTAAAATCTATTTAATCCAAAATTCCACTAAAAGATAAATTTTATTATCTAGTATTATTTCTGTTTAAGGTTATCGTGATATAATTCGATTAAATTTAAAACAAGGAGACAAAGATGTCAAAAACAGTAAAACAACTAAACAAGCTTCAAGCCGACGCTCACGCGCTTTTCGTCGCATTTCACGATTATCACTGGAATGTTAAAGGTTTGCAATTCGCGCAGGTTCACGCTTACACCGAGGAGGCCTACGATGAGATGAGCGAGCTTTTCGACGATATGGCCGAGCGCGCGCTAATGATCGGCGGCAAGGCGGTAACTAAGACCAAGGATCTAATCGAGCTTTCAAAAGACGCGCCGATCAGCGTAAAGGATAGCTATGGCGTAACCGAAGTACTTGAGAACGTCAAAAAAGCCTACGAGTATTTGGTAAAAGAGTTTAAAAAGCTTCAAGAGGTAGCCGAGGCAGAGGGCGACGATACTACTTCAAACATCGCGCAAGATCACTATGGCGATTATGAAAAACGCCTATGGATGCTTTCTTCAATGCTTTCAAAATAGTCTGATCTCGGCTGCGGAGCTTTTCCGCAGCTGAGTCTAAATTTTAATCCTTTCAAAATTTATGGAGATGCATATCTCCAACCTGTATTTTAAAATTCTTATCGTTATTTAAAATTAGCTACTAAAAATATCCAGTAAAATTCCAAGCTCAAAGACGAAATATAAATGCAATTTCGGCTAAACTAAATTTTATATGCTATGAGTACATCAATCGTATTGTGGCGTGTGTAAGGTGTGCTAAATTTAGGTAGTGCAGAAAAACACCGCTTTTTATGCTAAAATAACTGCGCTATATCGGTAAAAATGTCCAGCCATAAATTTGCTGGCGTTGCAAAAATTATATACTTTAGGAGTTAAAGTTGAGTAAATATATTTTACACCGTATTTGTGCGGGTTGTGGTGCGACAACGGAGTTTGAGATTGCCGCTCGCGATATGGCGTTTGGTCAATTTGATGAAGCAGTTGTTAGAGCTAAGTGCGAGAAATGTGGCAGTTGCGAGTGTAAGAAAGTATGGGGTAGCAATATAGCCATTGACTCGGAGTTATTAAACGAGTGGGGACAAAATGCGGAGTTGAAATTTTGCTATAGTCAGGAGAGTATAATTGTAAGCGATGGTAAGGAGCAATTAATGCAGTATGAAAATGATGAGGACGTAAATTTATGCGATTTCTGCGATTTTGAGCTGCTTTTGGCAAATTTAGAAAATGAAAATTTTTTACCGCAAAAGCGCGGCACCATCGCGTCCGCCCTTTGTACGGCGGCGTATGATGAGAAAGATGAAGCACGGCTAGAAAAGATGTATGAGCTTTTAACAGAGAACCGAGAAGCTATTGCGCGTTATAAGGAGTATATGTGGGACTTCATCATAGAGTACATTTTTCCTAAAATCGGGCTTGAAGCGGAATAGAATTTCGCAGTTTTTCTAGTGTTGGCAAAAAATCTGCGTGCTATAAAATTTTGACGGATTAAATTTACTGGGTAAAATTTTAATATGTTCTAAAATTCTGCCCAGTAAGTCCTTGTGCTTGTAATTTTACGCAAGCAAAATTTTGTAATTTACGAACTAAAATCTATACTATCAAAATCCGCATAAAACCTTGCCTGATAAGAATTTTGCATTACAAACTTCGACTTTTGCAGATTGCATACTTCCCCGGCTAATTTTACAAGCTGAAAATTCTTGGGCGATTAAAAATTATCCTTCGTATTTCGGTCGCTTACGTGATCCCACGGTAGCTTCATTCCGCCCAGGATATGGAAGTGCAGATGCATCACCTCCTGCCCGCCGTTTTCGCCGCAGTTGCAAACGAGGCGGTATCCGCTCTTATCGAGCCCCATCGCCGCGGCCACCTCTTGGATAAAGGCGCTCATCTTCGCCATCACTTCAGGAGGCGTTACTTGGAAGTTTTCGTAGCATTTTTTAGGGATCGCCAGGATATGGATCGGCGCTTTTGGGTTGATGTCGTGGAAGGCCAAAAATTCATCGTTTTCCAGCACTTTGTTGCACGGGATTTCGCCGTTTACGATCTTTTCGAAGACGTTCATTTTAGATCCTTTTATGAGGTTGAAATTTAGCCGCGATTATAGCCAAAAAATCCAAACACGCAAATTTACCTAGCTTTTATCAAATTTTAACTACAATCGCGCCATTAATTTAACCACAAGGATAGAATTTGCAAGAGATTAAAGCAAAAATCGACGCCGCATCGAGCCTAAGCGAGCTGGAAGCCGTGCGCTTGGAGCTTTTCGGCAAAAAAGGCATCATAACGGCGCTTTTTTCTGAGCTCAAATCCGCAGCGCCCGAGCAGAAAAAAGAGCTTGCCGTAAGCGCGAATGAAAAGCGCGATTATTTCAGCGAGCTCATCGCCGCAAAAAAGGCGAGCTTGGAAGAGGCGGAGCAAAAAGAGGCGATGAAAAATGAAGCGAGCGACGTCACGCTTTTTAACGAAAACGTAAGCTGCGGCGCGCTACACCCCGTGATGGAGACGATGGATAAGATCATTGACTACTTCATCGCGCAAAATTTCAGCGTCGAAAGCGGCCCGCTCATCGAGGACGACTTTCATAATTTCGAGGCGCTAAATTTACCCAAATACCACCCGGCGCGCGATATGCAAGATACGTTTTATCTTGGCGACGGGCGGCTGCTACGCACGCACACCAGCGGCGTTCAGATCCGCACGATGGAGAAATTTAAAGCCCCGCCGGTGCGTATGATCGCCCCGGGTGCGGTATTTCGCCGCGATATGGATCTAACCCACACGCCGATGTTTCATCAAGTGGAGGGTCTCGTAGTCGAGCAGGGAGACCGCGTGAGCTTCGCAAATTTAAAATACGTTTTGGAGGAATTTTTGCGCTATATGTTCGGAAGTGTCCAGGTGCGCTTCCGTCCGAGCTTCTTTCCGTTTACGGAGCCGAGCACCGAGGTCGATATCAGCTGTATTTTCTGCCACGGACATGGATGCCGCGTCTGTAAGCAGACGGGCTGGCTCGAGGTGCTAGGCAGCGGCGTGGTCGATCCTAACGTCTTTAAGGCGGTAGGCTGGAAAAACGTCAGCGGATACGCATTCGGGCTCGGCGTCGAGCGCTTCGCGATGCTGCTGCACGGCATACCCGATCTGCGCTCGCTATTTGAAGGCGATATTAGATTATTGGAGCAGTTTAAATGATAATAACGAGAAATTGGCTACAGGACTGGATCGACGTAAAAGAAATTTCAAGCGAGAAGCTGGCTGCTACGCTAAATTCCATCGGTCTTGAGATCGACGCGCACGATAAAATTTCGCTTCCTAAAGGCGTCGTAGTAGGGCTCGTAAAAAGCAAACATCGCCACGAAAATTCCGATCATCTAAACGTTTGCGAGGTGGATGTCGGCAAGCAGAGCCTGCAGATCGTCTGCGGCGCGAAAAACGTCGAGGCGGGGCAATATGTCGCGGTTAGCCTCATCGGCACGGTGCTGCCTAGCGGTCTTGAGATAAAGCCCGCCAAACTTCGCGGAGTGGAGAGCTTCGGTATGATCTGCTCTGCGACCGAGCTTGGGCTTGCTAAGACGAATGACGGCATTATGGTGCTTGATAGCAGTATCGGCGAGCTCGTGCTCGGCAAGGAGCTGCGCGAGTATGAAATTTTTAACGACGACATTATCGAGATCGAGCTTACCGCTAATCGAGGCGACTGCCTTAGCATCTTGGGCATAGCGCGCGATCTGGGGGCTGCCTTGGATCTGCCGCTAAAAGTAAAGCAAGATTTTGAGGACGCCGACGGCTTGCCCGGCATCGGTAGAATTCTAAGCGTGCGCGCAAGCGACGAAGTAAGAGCTAAATTTGCATTTCGCGCCTTCGAGATCAAAAGCGTGCTGAAGCTAAATTTAAAGCAGACGCTGCGTCTTGCGAGCGCAGGGATACTGCAAGGATGTGCGGTGCAAAATTTCATCAATTACGCCACCCATGCTACTGGCGTGCTGCTACGCGCTTATGATTTTGAAAAGATCGCCGCAGCGTCGGAAAAGCTCATGCTGGATATCAAGACTATGAAAAATGGCGAGTTCGGCGTTTATGCGGGGCAGAAACTTCTAGGCGTAGCGGGGATCTGCCAAGATGCACAGCTTAAAGCAAACGCGGCCAGCAAAACCGTGATCGTCGAGGCGAGCTATACGAGTCCGCTACTCATCGCTAAAGCGGTAAACGAAGACAAAAGTCTAAAGGGCGACGAGCACGTGTATCGCTCGAGCAGAGGCAGCGAGCCGAAGCTAAGAGCGGGGCTTGATCTGCTCTTTAGATTGCTCGTAAAAAACAGCGCCGTTAGCCTATATGCGGGCACGCAAAGGGTTTCAAACGCTTTGGAGCCGCTTATCGTGGGCTTTAGCGAAAAAGAGATAAACTCAATGATCGGCGCGCAAATTCCGCGCGATAAGATCGTAAAAATTTTAAAAAGGCTGGGCTTTGATGTGGGCGTCGAGGCCGATCTTATCACCGCCAAGGTGCCGCCTTTCCGCCACGATATCGTAAATTCTCACGACGTGTGCGAGGAGATCGTGCGTATCGTGGGCATCGACAATATCGCCGCCGCGCCGTTAAGCTTCTACGAGAAAAACCGCCTAAACGATACCTACGTAAATTTACAAAACGGGCGCAAGCTTCGCAATAAGGCGGCTGCGGTAGGATTTTTCGAGTGCGTGCATTATGTGTTTGACGACGGAAAAGCGCTAGAGAATTTAGGCTTTGCGCCGTGCAAGGTTAAAATTTTAAATCCGATAAACGGCGAGTTGGACGCGCTAAGACCGACGCTGATTAATCATCTGCTGGAGTCTGCTGAGCGAAATTTAAAGAATTCTCGCAGAAGCGTCAAGCTTTTTGAGCTAGGTGAGGTCTTTGACGAAAGCGGCGCGCAGAGCCTAAGGCTGGGCTTTATCGCTAGCGGACTAAAGGCGGAGCCCTCTATCGCTGCCGGCGCAAAACCCGCCGCGGTGGATTTTTTGTATTTTGCAAATTTAATCCAAAGCGTCATAGGCAAATTTAATGTCAGGCTGCCTGGCGAAAATTTGAAATTTTTAAGCGAATTCGAGCAAGCTCAGATCGAGCAGGGCGGCGAGATAGTGGGCTTTATCGGGCGCGTGGATTACGCCGTAGAGGCGGGGCGCGATCTGGATAAAAGCTATCTGTGCGAGGTCGATTTTTCCAAACTTAAATTTGAAAATGTCGTAGCGGACGCTTATTCGAAGTTCCCTAGCGTATCGCGCGATCTAAGCATTTTGGTGCCGAGCGGAATGCGCTTCGAGCAGATCAAAGAGTGTATAGACGCCCTTAAAATCGAGGTGCTAAAGGAATTTATCCCAAGCGATCTTTATAGCGACGAAAGCCTGGGCGATTCAAAGAGCCTGACGATCAGACTTGTATTTCAAGACCTTCAAAAAACGCTCT
>ERZ772772.2289-NODE-2289-length-11443-cov-9.846417_pt1 | contig 11443 bp, 8 predicted proteins | sample MGYA00511484_ERZ772772 | MGnify/ENA primary metagenome ERZ772772 (study PRJEB29015, sample SAMEA2737913) | human oral metagenome | biome: human oral; feature: human-associated habitat; material: dental | place: China | collected 2088 ... | reverse complement strand
GGCCTCGGCAAGGCAAAATTTTAAAACTACTAAATTTTGAAATTTGGCGAGGCGCTGCATCGTAAAATTTTTAAAAGCACGGCTAAATTTAATGAAATTCAGGGCGCTGGCACGAGGTAAATTTAGCGAGATTTACGCTTCGTCCTTTGGAATATAAGTGCTTCGATTAAACAGATAGCACGCTACAAAAACGAGAAAACAAAGCGATAATACATTTGAACCGCTCAAAAACAGACCTATTATCCTCTCATTATTTTTAGCGATCAGCGCCGCTATTATGAGCGCAAGCGGATAGAGGATCAAAGCTACGCTGGCTAAATTTTCAATCGTAAAAACCGCCAGAGAAAAGCACTGATTTTTTATAAAAAGTTTGCTATATTTTTTCGTCGGATAGCTTTTTAGATAAATTCGCGTAAAAATATATGGTAAAACCAACACCGCAGCAAGAGAAAAAAGCCCGCCCAGAACGTTATTCACAAAGCTTGCAAACCACGAAACTAGAACCGTAAAGCCCGCAAACGTCACGCTAGAGCGTCTGATAAGCCTATGCGTGTCGTAGCGATTTTTTAGATTGCGTGGTATATTTTTAAATTTTGCGTTCAGGTCGTTTAGTTCAGTTAGTCTTTCCTCTACGGATTTTGCACTTTGAGTCGCCAGATCGGACTCTCTGCGTAGATCAGCAGCTTTGGGTGCTGGCGTATATGAGCTTTTATTTAGAAAATAGCATATCGCAAAGATTAACAAGCAGATCGGAGCCACTAAGAGGCCGTATAAAAATGCATAAATGCCATATCCTTCGTCATTATCTTCGACGAAAAATGACCCCAAAATAAGCAAAATCGGATATAAAATCAAAACTATGCTGGCAAAATTTTCGATCGTAAAAACCAAAAAACTATCCCCTTGATCCTTAATAAAAAGGTTGCTGTATCGCTTAGTCTTAGTGCATCTTAAAAAGCAGATCGTCGCGCATATAGGCAAAACTATTATCGCGACATCACGAATATATATAAAAATTTCAGATGATAATTTTATACCGATATTTGTAAAAAATGACTCTAAATATATTCCCAATATCATTGAAAAATAAAAAGTAGCAAACGCCGATGACCAATACGCCATAATCACGCGCCTGATAAATCTATGCCTATCGTATCGCTTTTTTAAATTCTCGGGAATAGCGGCAAATTTCTCGTCCAGCTCTTTCGTGTCTGCTTGAAATTTTTCATCCACGGCTCGCTTCTTTTAAAGCGCTAAATTTTAGAAATTATATCGAATTTAGCGCCGCAAAGCGGCTAAAATTAGGTCTAAATTTAAAATTTTAAAATCGGATTGATCGTCAAGGATATAGCGTCTCGGCAAGCGGATTCAAAATTTCATCCGTTTGGAACCTCTCAAATTTAAACCTTTTTGAAATTTACGAAATTTAGAAAATTTAAAATTTGCGCGGTTAAATTTCAAAACGGATCGGCACTTCGTTAATACATGATGCTTTTGGGTCAAATTTCGTGCGGCTGAAATTTTAAATCTCGTAAGCTTGGGAGCTTCTGCGAAATTTAAAATTACGCATTTGCAACTGGCGATCTTTACGCGAGGGCGTAAATTTGGGCGCGGATAATCAAGTCGTTGTGCGCAGCAAAAGGCGCGTCAAATTAAAATTTTGCGCTGCAATTCCGTACCGTCCGTTTACGCCTTAGACGCCTCAAAACCCTTCAAAACCGCGTTGTATACGCTCTCCTCATCGCAGTGGATGAGCAGCAGATCGCCCTCTTGCAGCACCGTCGAGCCGGTAGGCTTGATGTATTCGCCGTGCCGCCTGATTAGGATGACGAGGAAATCCTCCGGCAGCTCGAGCTCGGCTAAAATTTTATCAATCAGCACGCAGCCGTGATCCACGGTGTATTGGCGCAGCGTGCGATAAAAGATCGGCATATTCGAATTAGGCTCCGCGCTCTCAGGCTCCGGCGGCTCGCGTACGCCGCATCTATCCGCGGCGCGCTCGAGGCTCATTCCCTGTATCAGCACCGAGATTAGGACCATGAAAAAGACGGTATTAAAGATAAGCCCCGCGTGTTCGATCCCCGCGGCATACGGATAGGTCGCAAGCACGATAGGCACGACGCCGCGAAGCCCGACCCACGAGATAAAGACCTTCTCTTTCTTGCTGTATTTAGAGAACGCGAGCGATATGAATACCCCTAAAGGTCGCGCGACAAACATCAGCCACAGCGCCGTTACAAAGCCCATAAGCGCGACGGCGGGCAGCTCGGACGGGAAAACCAAAAGCCCCAGCGTGATAAAAACCGTGATCTGCATCGTCCACGCTATGCCGTCGTGAAAGCCGATGAGGTTTTTCTTGTGCGCGAATTCTCGCTTATTGACGAACATTCCCGCGACGTAAACAGCGATGTAGCCGTTGCCGCCGAGCTTCATACATAGCGTAAAAAGCAGCGCCACCCACGCCATCGAAAACACCGGATACAACCCCCAATGTTCTAGCCTCAATCTATTGAAAATCGACGGCAGCGCCCTGCCGAAGGCGTATCCCATAAGCCCGCCGATGAAAAACTGCTTGATTAGCAGCGTCAGCATATCGATCGCGCTAGGGCTTTGATTTAGCGAGATGATCTGGATGATCGTGACGGTCAAAAAGATCGCCATCGGGTCGTTGCTGCCCGATTCGAGCTCGAGCAGCGGGCCGAGATTGTTTTTCAGCGAAATTCCCTTTGCGCGCAGTATCGCAAAGACCGCCGCGGCGTCGGTCGAGGAGATGATGGCGCCCAAAAGTAGCGCTTCAAGCCAGCTGAAGCCGAGCAGAATTTTAACCAAAACCGCCGTCGCGCATGCGGTGACCACCACCCCGAGCGTCGCTAAGATGATGCCGCTAGCCATTACCGGGCGGATCGATTTTAAATTCGTATCGAGTCCGCCCGCGTATAAAATATAAATAAGCGCGATCATGCCGACGTCTTGAGTGATGCGGTGGCTCGTAAAATCGATGCGCAAAAGCCCGTCCGAGCCCGCGAGCATCCCCACTGCCAAAAATACGATGAGCGAAGGAAGTCCGAATTTGCCCGAGATCTTGTTAAGCACGATGCTTGCGATGAGTAAGATCGCGGCGAAGAGTAGAAATTTTTCCAAAAAGCGCTCCATAATTTTTTCAAGATTATAGCGGGTTTTCCCCATTTTTAGGCGGGTTTTTGCGATAAAATTTTATTGAACGAGCAGGGGGCGAAATTTTAAATTTACTCCATTTAAACGAAGCCCGATAATAAGAGCCGCACGAGTCGTAAAATTTTAAAACTCGGTTGCGACTGGGTTTTAAAATTTTTATGATCCGATAAATCGGCGAAATTTTGCCGAGATTTTTACAGATTCGTTTAGGGCGGCGAATCGAGATTGAAATTTTACGGCGCCGAACCGCTTCGGTGCGCCAAGTTTTGTTAAAATTTATAGGCGCAAGCCCGCGCTTGCGAGCTTTGCGTGCAAAATCTCGGTTTAAATTTATCGCGGGCGGATTGCGGTTAAAATTTGACCCCCGAAACTCGCTTCGGTTTTTTAAATTTAATCGCTACCCGCGCTTGTTTCGGCATCGGTGGGCGGGAATTGCGGCATAAATTTAATGCTCGCGGCGTCGCGATTTAAATTTAAACGTAGCAGACGTTCGCGCCCAGTAGGATACGGGCGCTGCCAATATTATGGTGAAATTTAGGGTGCTGCGCCCTCGGGTTTAAATTTAATCGCCGCTTGCGTCTATCCTGCGCGCGGCATGGACGGATCGTTTAAATTTAATCGCTTCTATCGCAACTTAGCGCAAGCATTAAAATTTTGCGATCTTTCAAATTTTGCCGTGCCGCCTCATAAAGCGGTGCCTTTCGCGGGCGTGAAAAGCCCTCGCATATCGACGCCTTCGAGCTGCAGCAGCTTGATTTTCCTATCGATGCCGCCCGCATAGCCCGTGAGGTTGCCGTGCGTGCCTATGACGCGGTGGCAGGGGATGATGATCGAGATTTCGTTGTGTCCCACGGCGCCGCCCACGGCTTGCGCGGACATCTTCGCTAGCCCGCGTGCCGCGGCGATTTCGCGCGCGATCTGCCCGTAGGTCGTGGTTTTGCCGTAAGGAATTTTAAGCAAAATTTCCCACACGGCGCGCCTAAACGCCGAGCCCGCGGGATTTAGAGCGGGCGTAAAACCGGGCTCACGTCCGCTAAAATACAGATCGAGCCAGCGCTTGGTTTGATCGAAAACGGCCAGGTTTTTCTCCTCGAAGTAGCCGCCTTGCTCGTTTACGTAGAATTTTTCACCCGCGTCTTGCGCCGAAAGATCGGTCGCGTGAGATTTTTTGCTCGCACCTTGAGCCGCAAAATCGCGCTCACAGAATTTTTCGCTCGCTACAAGTACGTTTGCGCAGAATTTTACGTCCGTGCCGCTCGTAACTTCTGCGAAATCGCGCGCGTTGTACTTTTCATCTGCGCCGTCCGTCGCTTTTGCTGCAAAATCGCTCTTTTTGCTCTTTTTCAACGCCGCAAAATCGCGCTGCGTTTCGCTCGCGGCGTGCCGCTCTTTTGCGAGCAGATCGGCGCTGCTCTGCTTTTCATCTGCGCCGCTTGCCGCCAGAGCGTGTGTGTAGTATTTCTCGCCCTCGAACCACAGCCCGCAAAGCCCCGCCCCATCGCCCGCGAGCGTGATTTTGCCAAGCGGCGAGTCGTAATATGATATAAATTTCATTCTTTCTCCTATTTTGCGCTTTTACGATTAAATTCAGGCGCCACAAACAGCGCTTAAATTTTCCAAATTTCTAAAATTTGCGGACAGATTTTAGCTACGCTTTGCTTAAATTTCGCCTTTTGCGCGGCGCTCGGGTCGCCAAGGGCTTCAAATTTGCAAAAAAGCTCGGCAATCTTTAGCCAGCCCGCAAGATTTAGATCGAATTTTTTCAAATTTGCCTCGGACAAAAACTCCAAATCATGGTCGTAAAACGCGATCTCGCCGCCAGAGCTTAGCAGCCAAAGATCGCCGCTGCCGCCGTCTGCAAAGATACAAAACTCGCGCAGCAGCCCGCTATCGCCCTCAAAAGGAAATTTCGCCGCGTCGTTGCAGAGCGCGATCTCGTGCTCTTTCAGCACTCTAAAATCGCCCGCAATCTCCCTGCCGAGGTATCCGCCTAGGATATTTTTAAGCTCGTTTTTGTTCAAAATTTAACTCCTCCGCTTTAGTTTCGTTTTTTGGCGTAGAGCATAAGAAAGCCGACCATCGCCGCGAAAATCACGCACATCGCAAGCGTCACGATGAGCGTGCCGTGCGCCGAGCCGCTTAAAAACAGCCCCGTCGTGTTCATCCCGAAAAAGCTCGTGATGAAATTTAGCGGCAGTAGCAGCGACGAGATGATCGTGAGAATGTAGATGTTGCGGCTAATTTTGTCGTTTTTGAGGCCTTGGATGAATTGATAGATATCCTCGATCCTGACGGCATATTCGCTCATCACGCCTTTAAAAACGCCCGCTTCGTAGGCGTAGTTTTTCAGCTGCTTTTTCAGCGCCGGCTGCTCGTTTGCGCAGATGAGAAGCGCCTCGTAAAAATGCGAAATTTTGTTTTGAAATTTGCGGATTTCGTATTTTAGGACAGAGTGCCTTTTCATAAATTTTGAAAAATCGCCGCGGCGCGTGTAGATCTTTTCGTAATTCTCAAGCTCTGCGGAGTGCTCCAAAATTTTATCGCGGTACTGCGCTAGGATCTTTTTAACGACCGCGAAAAACTCCGCCTCGCTGCTAAGCCGCACCTCGCCGTCCGCGTCATCTTGCGAATAGATCGCGCCCGCATCAAAAATAAAGCGGTAATTTTGCTCGCGCGGCGCGTCCGTCACGAAGTACACATACTCGCGCTCCTCGGCGTAGTAATAGCCCGAAACGCTGCGCTTTTCGGTAATCGGGTTCAATGAAGCCTCCTTATTCAATCGTTTTAAATTTACGAAATTTCAAAATTCCGCTGCCGATCAGAATTCTAAAATTCCGTCGCCTATAAGAATTTCGAAATTTCGCCGCCACTTAAATTTTATCGTATTTGGAATTTCAAAACTCTTTGACGCTTGGAATTTTAAAATTTCGCATGCCGTAATTCAACCCCTATTAAAATTTAACGCGAGCCGTAAGGCTCGCACCGCTTAAAGCGTCGTAGGGGGGATGGGTGGGGTTTGGGGCGGGAAGGGGAGCGACCTCGCAATTCAAGCCCCCTTCCCGCCCCAAGAGAAATATACCAAGAGCTAAAAAATACTCAAAAAATTTAACGTGGCGAAATCTCTATAAATTTGCTCTACAAATTTAGCTTACTAAGGCTTAAGTCTTTTGAAATTTTATCGATATAAATTTTAAGCAAGTGTATGTATTATGTATAATACGTAAGGGGGCGGCGCTCAGAGTTGCGAGGCGCGCCCGCCCCCTTACCAACCCCCACCCGCACGACGCTAGCGGTGTGGACTACGTCCGCGCTGTATTTTTTATCGCGGCTACGCTGCATGAAATTTAGCGAAAAGCCAAGCTATAAATCCCACGGCGAAATTCTACGCCTAAATCGTCTGCACCCGTGTCTGAAGCGAAAAGGCCTTTTAGTCAGAGCCTAAAGCGAGACGACCTTTGAGCCGAAGCCCCCTTCTGCGGGCGTGCCGTCGCGAAAGTCCTTGACGCTGGGGTGCGATTTTAAAAACTCCTTGACCGCGAACGCGAGCTTGCCCGTGCCGATGCCGTGTTTTACGATGATCTCATCAAAGCCCATCACGAGGCTTTGGCTGATGAATTTATCAAGTCTGCTGATCGCTTCCTCGGCGCGCAAGCCGTGCAGATCGAGCACGAGCGACGCGGAGGCAGGCTTTTGCACCTTTATGCTGATGTTTTTTACGGGCGCAGGCGCCGCGCCGCTGCGCTTTAGCTCGCTAAGCGGCACGCGCAGCCTGATACCGTCGCTTAGCATCAGCGCCTGGGTTTTGCTAAGCGATAAAATTTCGCCCTTGATCTTGCCGTATTTGACGCGATCGCCCACCTTGAAGCTTTGCGGCTCCGGCGTGCTGAGTTCTGGCTGCTGCACGGCTCGTGCGAGCTCGTTTGCGCGGTTTATGGCGCGCTGCTTTTCGCGCACATCGCTTAGGCTCACGCTGCGTTTGGCCTCCGAAATCGCGCGGTAGTATTCGTTTTGCAGCCTTGAAAGCTCGGCTCTCAGCTCGCTTTGCGCGCGCTCGCGCTGATCTTTTAGAGCCTCGCTCAGCGCGTCTAATTTCTCCTCTTTTTGCTGCGTCTGGGCTAGTTTTTGTTTTAGTTCAAGCTCTAAATTTATCGCTTTTGAGATCGCTTCGTTTAAATTTTCTTTGTTTTCGCCGTAGTTTTTGCGCGCTGCGGCGATCAAATTTTGCGCTATGCCGTAGCGTAGCGCGGTTTCAAAGGCGTAGGATTTGCCGATCGTGCCCTTTAAAAACTCATATTTCGGCGCGCTGTTTTTCTCGTCGTAAAGCGCCGCCAGCAGCTCCACGCGTGGATCCTTCGCCAGCAGCATCGCTAGGCGCTTGTGATGCGTGGTGATGATCATTTTCACATCGCCGCTTATCAGCTGCTCGATCATCGCGCCGTATAGGCTCGCAGCCTCCTCAAAATCGGTACCCAGCTCGATCTCATCGACGCCGATTAAAATCTCTTTGCGCCCGAAAAGCTTGCTAAAGGCAACCATCCTGCCCGCAAAGGTCGAGATGTCGTTTTTAGAGTTTTGCGGATCCTCCATTATGAGCTCGAACTCCTTAAAGGTGCCGATGCGGCTGAGGCTTGCGCGAATAGGCATCGGAAGGAGGTACTTAGCTAGCAGCGCCGCGCTTAGAATGCTTTTTAAAAGCATCGATTTTCCGCCCGCATTCACGCCGGTGATAAGCAGAATTTTGCCGCAAAACTCCACGCTCACGCGCTTTGGATTTTTAAGCGCGGGGTGGGCGAAGCTGTCTAGGACGATGTCGCGCGAGGGCTCAGGCAGGATAAACTCATAATCGCTCGCTCTTGCCATCGCAGCGCGTGCAATCAGCGCATCGATCTGATCAAAGGCGGCGTTTATAAATTTCAGAAAGGCTAAATTTTTATTAAAAATCGCGCTGATCTGCTTGCAGTGCTCGAATACGATCTGCTCTTTTTTATCCAAAATCGCGCTTTGAGCGGACTTCAGAGCCGCGATCGCATCGGGTAGCACGTAAAAATAACCTCCGCTTGAGCGCGCTACGACGCTGCCTTTTAGCACGTGATTGAAGCCGCCGCGCACCAGCAGAGCCTCGGTGTCGCTTATGTAGTGGATCTGCGTGTCGGCGAGATAGGGCGAAAGGGCTTTGGAATAGATCAGCCTTTTTAGCGTCTGCTCGATCTCGTCACGCTTTATCTTAAACGCCTCATTTAGCGCGCCGAAGCGCTCGTCTATCGCGTCGCGAAAGCTGCCATTCTCGTCGAAATAATCCTTTAGTTGCACGATGGGCGCAGGAATCTCGATCTTGGCAAGCCAAGCGGCGAGTTTGCCCTCAAAAGGCTGCTTTTTGAGATACAAAAAATATCGGACGATCTTGCTGAACTCGTAAATTTCGCTGATATGAAGCACGCCATGCTTGCAGATGCGCATCAGCGCGTCGTCTAGGTTTGCAACGCTTTCGCACTGCGCGAGATCAAATTTCGTAAGCTCCGAAATTTTTTCAAAATTTAGCTTGCTATCGCCGCTTAAAAACAGCGGCTTTTCGCGCGCCAAAAAGCTTTTAAATTTGGCTAGATACTCGCCCAGATCGAGGCGCGTAAAGAGTTCGTCACTGATCATAAACGCACTCTTTAATCTTGTAGGTTTTGCCCTTAAACTCCGCGCCCGCGCTCTTTTTGGCGATGAAAGCGCCCAGCGAAAAGGAGTAGGTGAAGCTCTCTCGCGTCACGATCTGCGTGGAGCCTTGCTCTTTGTCTGCGGCGAAATTTCGCGTAGCTTTAGAATTTTGAGCGGAACCTTGCATGGAATTTTGCTCAGCTGCGTTAAAATTCTGCGCGGAGCTTTGCGGATCGGAGGTTTGCATGTCGCCTTGGTGCGCGGAATTTTGTGAAGCGGAGTTTCGCATACTTTCTTGGTTCGCGGAATTTTGCGGCGCGAGGTTCTGCGTATCGTTCTGCTGCGTAGAATTTTGCGAAGTAGGGCTTTGTGCGGAATTTTGTCCGTCCGAGACGGCGCCGTTTATTTGTGCAGCGGAAGCCTGCTCGTTCGTTTGGGCGGTTGAGCTTTGCGTAGCGGAAGCGACCTTGCTCTGTGCGTTTAAATTTACTTCGCCGGTTTGCACGCCCAAATTTTTCGCATCCGCGCTGTGTTTTTCGGAGAAGGAATTTGCCGCGCCGCGAGCTTCGGCAGCGGAATTTATCGCGCCGCCGCATCTTAATCTGGCGCCCGCGTTAAATTTAAAAACCATCTCCTCTTCAAGCTTGGCGGATCGCTCGCTCGCGCTTTCGTAAAAATATGCCCCTGCGCACAGCAGAACGATCAGCGCCGTGGCGATGATTTTGGCCCTTTTGCTTAAAATTTCGTCCCGCACGAAAAAGATCGCCGCGATAAATAAAAATGCGAAAATAAACACCAAAAATCTCAAATTCTATCCTTGCCCGCCCGCAGCGGAGTTTGGCTCATAAATTCAGCGAGAGTTTTCAAGCTTAAAATTCTCCGCGCAGCTGATAGGTGATGTCGCCTGCGCCAAATCCGATCACGAGCCCGTCGTTTATGATGTGGCGGACGCCGAAAATATCGCTAAATTCTATCTTCTCGCCGTTTCTAAAGACCCGCTCGGTAAATAGTGCGCCGAGCCCCTTAAACTCCTCTTTCAGATCGATGCCGTTGCTTGGCTCGCCCGCGGCGTAAACGGGCAGTACGACTAACTCCTCCACGCCCGCAAAGCACTCTTTAAAGGCATTTAAATTCGCCTTAAGCCTGCTGAAGCGGTGCGGCTGAAAGATCGCCGTGATCTTGCTAAGCCCTAGCAGGCTAGCGTATTCGCGCGCGCTTTGCAGCGTCGCTCTGATCTCAGTAGGGTGGTGGCCATAGTCGTCGATGAGCACGAAGCTAGGAGTGGCGCACAGGATGTCGAAGCGCTTTTTGATCCCCTTGTAATTTAGCAAATTTTTACGGATCTGCTCTAGCCCCGTCTCGCACGCAGCGGCTAGGATCGCTAGCGACGCATCAATCGCGATGTGTCTTCCGAGCCCGTAAACCTCGAAGCGCCCGAGCTCTTTAAGATTAAAGCTCATAAATGGCTGATGATCGCGCAGCAGCACCTTCAGATCCGTTATGTCGCGCGAAGGAAAGAGCTTGATACAGCCGAGCTTGATGGAGCTTAAAAACTCGTCCTCGGCGTTTATCACGCGGATCTTGGCGCGCTCCAAAAAGCCGCGATACGCCGCGTGAAATTTATCCAAATCGTTGTCGTAATGATCCATATGCTCGGGCTCGGCGTTGGTCACGACCGCGACGTAGGGGTTGGAATTTAAAAAGCTAGAATCGCTCTCGTCGGCTTCGAAGATGATGTTTTCGCTGTTTTCGTACTTCATATTCGAGCCGAACTGCTTGGATATCGCGCCGATGATGACCGAGCCGTTTATCAGCGCCGAGGTTATCGCGCTCGTGGTGCTTTTGCCGTGCGCGCCGGCGACTGCGAAGACGCGCTTGTCTTTTAGCACGAAGGGCAGGGCTTCCTTACGCGAGAGGCAGACGATCCCCTTTTTGCGCGCGGCTTGCAGCTCGACGTTGTCCTCTTTGATCGCGGCGGAGTAGATGACGATCTCCTGATCTTTTATCGCCGAAGCGTCGTGCGGCGTGATGATCTCCATGCCGTCCGCTCTTAGCTTGTAGGTCGTCTCGCTCTCTTTGATATCAGAGCCTGAGATGATAAAATTTTTCTCGTGTAAAAATCTCGCTAATGCCGATATCCCTATGCCGCCGATGCCAATAAAATGAACCTTTTTCACCTTTGTCCTTAAATAATATAATAGATAATTACGTTTAAATTTTTAAATCCCGCGCCGGCGAAATTTAAAAATTTAAACCATTCCGCGCCTTGAAATCCACCTTTAAATTTTTACGAGCTCGCCGCGTCGTGCAACCCCGTCTCGCTACTTCCAAATCCGCTTTTAAAATTTAGCGCCCGAAATTTGCTGTTTAAATTTCGCCTTTTAAAATTTGAGCGCTTGAAATTCCACACTCAAATCCGCTTCGAAACGGCGCGCTTAAAATTTACGCCTCAAATTTCGCCGCTTGGGCTTTGCGGCAAAACCTATTTGCCGCCTTGTGCTTTAAATTTAGCCGATAATTTGACCGCATAAATTTAAAATTTCATCGAAATTTTAAATTTCAGTGCGCCCATTGATCGCCTTTATCAGCGAGAGCATATCGACGTTATCTAAGCTCACGCCCGTAG
>ERZ772772.2285-NODE-2285-length-11451-cov-17.763865_pt1 | contig 11451 bp, 11 predicted proteins | sample MGYA00511484_ERZ772772 | MGnify/ENA primary metagenome ERZ772772 (study PRJEB29015, sample SAMEA2737913) | human oral metagenome | biome: human oral; feature: human-associated habitat; material: dental | place: China | collected 2088 ... | reverse complement strand
CGGTGCTTTGAGCAGCAATCCTCGCGCTCCTACTTCCGGGTCGGATGGGGTCCATGGCCCAGCCCCACGGCGGTGTGAGCCTTAACGCGGTGGTTGGGTGTTCACCATTGGTTGAGGATGGTGGGGTAGGTGTCGGGGGTGCCGAAGGTGAGGATGGCGCCGTTGGCCACGGGTGTGGTTGTGGTGGCCAGCTGGGTGGCTCGTTGGTAGTGGGGTGAGTCGGAGGCGAAGAACATCTTCCAGCCCGGGATGTAGTTGTAGGGCTCTGGGGTGGGGTTAAGCGGGTGGTCCTTGCGGGTTAGGGCTCCGATGGTGTTGGGGGCGAAGATGGTGGCGGTGGTGTGCATGAGGGTGTCGGCCAGGTCCTCGCTGGCGTCCAGGGCGGTCCCGAGCGCCTGGCTGATCATGAGTCCGATGCTGGCGCTGCCTGGGGTGGGCGTGTTGAAGCTCAGCTCGAGCTTGTTGCCTTGGTTGATTTGTCCGGAGAAGGCTGGTGCTAGGCCGAATTTGGGGTCGTCGGAGATGGCTTGTACGCCGTGGATGTAGTGGAGGAGGTAGTCCTGGGTGATGGGTGGGGACTGCTCGGCTTCCTGGGGGCTGTCGGCGGTGGGGCGCCATAGGTCCAGGGAGGGGTGCAGGGGCCTGATCTGTTGGATCCACTCCCATACCCTGCGTCCTTCCGAGACGGGGTCGCCAAGAGTCCTCCGCCTCATGTGTAGGCTCCATTCCATGGTCGTTGTTCCTTTCCTTGTGGCGCTGAAATGATCAAGATGCTAGTTGGGCGGCGTGTGGATGAGCTCGATCTCGGCAGGGAACTCTCCTGACTTCTGTCGATTAAAGAGATCGTCGAACGTGTCTTTTTCTGCGATGTGCCATTGGATGGGGGTATCGGTGCCGGTGGCTCGTACGGCCTTGACCTGGTCCTCGGCTTTGTCGATGAGTCCTCTCTTGACACGTTTCACTTCCCCTGTCACTGGGTCGGTCTTGTAAGTGCTCTTTGGTTCGTCAGACCAAGTGCCTTTGATGGGGTTGGCGTAGCCGGGGCCTTTGGCGTCGATGAGGGCGAAGCCGTCGTAGCCGTCGAACTCGACGCTGTTGACGATGTAGGAGTGCTCGATGGGGACTCCGGTGACCTGCTCCTCGTAGCGCTGAGCGCGAGCGGAGCCGAGCACGGTGATTACGCCCGCGCCGACCTTAAAGGTCAGGCCGAGCGTGCTCCCGGACAGGAGGATGGTGGCTCCGGCCAGGAGCGTCAGCCCGATGTTCATCGGTACTAGCTTGGTTCCTGTTGTTGGGAGGGGGTTGTTCGACGACGGTGTGAGCCTTAACGCGGTGGTTGGGTGTTCACCATTGGTTGAGGATGGTGGGGTAGGTGTCGGGGGTGCCGAAGGTGAGGATGGCGCCGTTGGCCACGGGTGTGGTTGTGGTGGCCAGCTGGGTGGCTCGTTGGTAGTGGGGTGAGTCGGAGGCGAAGAACATCTTCCAGCCGTCGCTGTAGTTGATATGGTGCGGGGCCATCACGATTGATGTTTCTTACTGGGTGACCATTGCGGGATAGTGACCCGATGATGTTAGGGGTGAAGATGCTGGCGGCTGTGTGCATGAGGGTGTCGGCCAGGTCCTCGCTGGCATCCAGAGCAGCTCCGAGAGCTTCGCCAATCATGAGAGTGATGCTGGCGTTTCCGGGGTTGGGCATGTTGAAGCTCAGCATGAGCTTGTTGCCTTGGCCGATCTGCCCGCAGAAAGCGGGGGTGAGTCCGAACTGTGGGAACCTGGAGAGAGTCTGCGACTGATGGATACGATGTAGGAGGAGATCTAGAGTTACCGGTGACGACTGCTTAGACTCCTGATGGCTTCCTGTGGTGGGGAGCCAGAGGGCCAGGGAGGGGTGGAGACTCCTGATCCTCTGGATCCACTCCCAAATTCGCTCGCCCTCCGAGGTCAGGTCGCCGAGGGCATGTCGTCCCATACTGAGACGCCATCTCACGTTTGATGTCTGTAGTTGGCCTGCTTCTGGTCGGTGGGTAGGGTAGTTCTCATAGTCAGGAGGAGTGCTGACGAGCGTTATTTCCGGCGGGAAGTATCCCTCAGTCTGTAGGCCGCTGAGGTGGTTGAATGCCGGGAGTTCTGCGATGTGCCATTGGATAGGGGTTGTGGCGTCAGTATTGCGGACAGCTTCAAGTCGTCTCAATGCCCAGTCAACGAGTCCTCTGTTTCCGTAAATCGAGGCTGTCCAGTTCGTCTCGATATACTTGAGCAACCCTTCACCCCGAGCGTCTACAAGAACGCCGTCTCGGTAGCCATCGAAGGAAACGTCGCCGACATGGTAATAGTATTCGGCGGGGGCGTTGGTTACTTGCTCTTTGTAATATAGATTTCGTGTAAGTATGGCTTCCGTTGCATCATTGACTCTATGGGCATCAGGGGTGGTGTGGAAGTGGTTATTGGCTTTGTCGTTCAACGGAGAGTTATGTTTCATGGTTTTCACATTCTGCTTATTAATCGAGAATGGCAGATATTCTAGAGTTGTGTTTGGGGTGTTGAATGGCTATTACCATTGGTTGAGGATGGTGGGGTAGGTGTCGGGGGTGCCGAAGGTGAAGATGGAGCCGTTGCCCACGAGCGAGGTTCTGGTGGCCAGTTGGGTGGCTCGTTGGTAGTGGGGTGAGTCGGAGGCGAAGAACATCTTCCAGCCAGGCAGGTATCGAAATGCGGGGCGAGTTTCTGTGCTTGGATGATCGTTTCTGCGCAGTGTGCCGACGTCGGCCGAAAAAGTTTCAACAGTGGATCGCATAATTGCGTCTGCGACCTCAGGAGATGAATTTAAAACATCACCAAGAGTATTATCTATTTGTAGTGTTAGGCTGTTGGGCTCATTGTGCTGCCCTCCTAAAAAGAGTGTTAATTTTCCCCCAGTGTCGACATGCCCATAGAATGCTGGAGTTATGACATTTCTGGGCTTTTCTTCAGAAAATGATTCTCTAACTTCGTGTGACAGTGTTTCTTGGGTGAGTGGCGGTAGAACCTCTGCTTCCTGTCGGGATGGCGCTGTGTTTCGCCAAACTCTGAGTGCTGGATGGATGGATCTTAGTGATTCAATCCACCTCCAGGCCTGCGATGCTGCCAATGTGGGCGTGTGATTGCTTGGGTGCCATCGGGCGGCCAGTAGCCATTCCATGAAGTGTTCCTTTTCTTGCAAACTCTGTGATTTATGTAAACGCTAGGGTCGGTTGGGTGGGTGATGAAAAATTTCGATTTCTTCCGGGAACTCTCCCAGGTCTTTTAGATCTTTCAAGGTCTGATAGGTTTCTTTTTCTGCGACATACCATTGAATTGGTGTATTTGTGGGTCTGGCTGCATCGGCTTGCCTTGCGGCGGTTTCGACGAGACCTCCTGGCTCATAGGGGGCCAATCCGGATTGGATGAAAATTGAATACCTCTCTCCTTTTGCGTCAAGTAAGTGTGTTCCGTCGTATCCATCAAATTCCACTCCATTGACATAGTAGGATCTATCTACCGTCACTCCGGTGACCTGCTCCTCGTAGCGCTGGGCGCGAGCGGAGCCGTAGTTCTTTCCCCTGCCCCACAGGCCGGGGCCGCCTTCGGATCGCCCGGGTCTGGGGGTGCGCAGCCCGGGGTAGTGGATGCCGTTGCGCGGGCTCCAGTCCTGGAGCCTGACGGCTCCGGCCTCGTCCCGGGCGAGTCGGCGGCCGGCCTGGGAAGCATACTGGCGCCATGCGGCTCGGTCGGTGCGCCACAGCCAGGCGGCGTACTCGGCCTCGCGGGTGGCGGCGTAGGCTCCGCGGGCGACCTGGCCGCCCATGGCGCTGGCGGCTCCGCCGGCGACCGTGGTCAGGGCGGCGGTGGCCAGGTCCAGGGCGATCTCGGTCGGTGTGTGGGTGGACAGGTACCGGGTCACTGTGCCCTGGGGGTCGCGCGTGAAGGCGGCCGCTCCGCGGGCGGAGCCGAGCACGGTGGCCACGCCCATACCGACCTCGAAGGCCAGACCGAGCGTGCCCCCTGACAACAGGATCATGGCCCCGGCGAAGAGCATCAGCCCGAGCTTCTGCTCCCAGCTCAAAGACTCCCACGCCGCCCCCAGCGCATCAAGAAGCCCCGCCAACCAGTGCGCCGAGCCCTCGCCCAGGCTATCGGCCATGCTCTGCGTGAACCCGGGAACCAGGGCGATGACGAGAACACCGGCCACCACCGCGCACAGCCCTGCGAGCCGCACCCTCCACCACTGCTCCGGCGCCGGATCCAGCTCGGTGCGCGCCGCCTCCTCCCGCGCGATCCGCAGCTTCGCGGGCGTCGTCAGCAGCAGTCTCGGCTCGCGGAACGCGGCCGCCTCCATGAGCGTCATCCACGCCCACCGCCACTCGACGCCGACGACGGAGACCAGGCAGGCGCCGTCGGCCAGGAATCGCCCGAAGGCGTTGCGCGGCACTCCGGCCCAGACGCGCCACCGCCACGGCGCCCAGCGGTTCCCGTAGTTTCCGCTCTCAAGGGCGCTCACGTACCCGCCGCCCCACAGCGTGCGGCTATCGATGACCCAGGCCAGAGCCAGCATCAGCAGAAGGATGCCGCCACGTCCGTGCCCGTAGCCGGTCAGTGATGCCGTTGCCCCAACGGGCCACGACGGCGCCTCGCCTCCAGTCTGTAACCACATCACGTAGTCGGAGGCGTTGCGCCACATGTGGTTGACCACCGCCACCCACCACGTCCACAGCGGGACCACCGGGGCGAGAATCTGCAACGCGGCTCTGTACCCACCGCGATGCCCATGGCCACGACGCCACAGGGCGATCCCCAGCCCGATCGCCCCCGCCACCAACCCGGTGACGACCGCGTGCCCGGCGTAGGGGAAGACGTTCCCTGCAGCCCCGGAGAACGGGCTCAGGGAATAAGTCGTAGCGCCGTTGCACTCCACCTGTCTCACCGCCCTCGGGGCAGAGGAGACTATCCAGGAGGCTGCCGCCGTCGGTCAGGAGCGCGATACGGCGGGTGACCTCCTCAACAGTCTCGAAGGCGGCGCCCGCCGCCACCCCGAGAACGATCCAGTCGCTCACCAGAAAACGGCGTACTCGCCCCGGAGCCACCAGAGCAAGAGCCGCCAGCGGCGTCAGCTTGAGCACCTCCTCCACCACGGAGGCGACCATCACGGAGGCAGCCGTATCAGAGGGGGTGACACCGGCGGCGCTGCAGATCCACAGACTCGCCATCGCGATCAACAGTGCCAACGGCATCCCGGTGGCGAACACTCCCGAGGTCAGGGCCCAGGAGACGGTCTTGGCCCGGGCCAGAACGAACCAGCACACCACCAGCCACAGGCACCCGATCCAGGCCCCCAGCGCGGTGCGGACCGTCGGTGAGACCACCACGGCCACGAGGACCACCAGCAGTGCGAACCATGTCGCAACGGCCCGCACTCGGCGCAGGGCGAGGAAGATGCGAGACCTCGACGTGCGGTCACGCAGCCGCTCCCACCACTCCTGCCTCGGCAGTGCTTCTGCCTTCGGTCCGGTCGTGGGTCCTGGTGCCGCAGTGGTCGTCATGGGCGGAGCGGTTGGTTGGATGGGTGCCGTTGCAGGCTGAGACTGCTGGTCAGGTCCCTGGGTGGGCCCGGGCTTAGAGGCTCTGCCGGAGCCGGGCATGTGGCTGTAGGCGGCCGTCTGCGCGCGACCGACCAACGGCCCCGTGGGCGGGGCACCACCATGACTTTGGGGTGGTGTGACCCTGTGGGCGGCGGGCGGCGGGACCTGGCTGTAGCCCACCGGCGGCCGCCCGACCGCAGGATGCCCCGACGGTTGTCCCGTTGGCGGTTGTCCCGCCACTGGCTGCCCCGACGGCGTCGTTCCCTCCTGGCCCTCCTGCCCGGGCGGGCGCCGGGATGCCGGCCAGATCCGAGGGGGCTCCCCAGGGCCGGAGCCTGGGCTCGGAACGTTCCCGTAGCCGTCACCGTTCAACGCCCAACTCCTCTCTCATGGAGCCATGCAATGGCGTCACCATTTTGTTATCAACCGGGAGGAGATGAGGTGAGTTCGTCATCCTCTTGCGGGAGGGGAAAGAGGACGCGTCGATGGGAATCGTTGGTGCTTCTAGGACTACTCTTCTCAGACGGGGCGTTCATCGCCCGCCTCACTCCTTCCGGCGCCACCCTTGACTTTCGTCAACCCGCCCCTACGCCTTCAACGCCCAGGACATGACCCGCACGACCTCACCACGCAGCCCCGGCAACGGCCTCTTCGCCTCCCTGAGATTCCACAACTACCGGATCTGGTTCCTGTCCGCCCTCGTGGCCAACACCGGGACCTGGATGCAGCGCGTGGCTCAGGACTGGCTGGTGCTGCGCGTCCTCACCAACGATTCCGCCACCGCCACCGGCCTGACCACGGCCCTGCAGTTCCTCCCCATGCTCCTGCTCTCCGCCCACGCCGGACTCGTCGCCGACCGGGTCGACCAGCGCAAGTTCCTCATCCTCACCCAGAGCGCCATGGGCCTGGTCTCCGCCGTCGTCGCCATCGACGTCCTGGCCGGCACCGCGCGCCTGTGGCACGTCTACCTAGCCGCCTTCCTCGGGGGCCTCGCCGCCGCCTACGACGCTCCGGCCCGCCAGACCTTCGTGGCCCGGATGGTGCCCGCCGAGCACCTGTCCAACGCCGTGGGCCTCAACTCCGCCTCCTTCAACGCCGCCCGGCTCCTGGGGCCGGCACTCGCCGGCGTCGTCATCACCTGGGTGGGTGCCGGCTGGGTCTTCGCCGTCAACGCCGCCACCTTCCTCTTCCCGGCCGCCGCCCTGGCCGCCATGCGCGTGAGCGAGCTCGTGGACATGCCCCGCGCCCAACGTGCCGCCGGACAGCTCCGTGAGGGCCTGGTTTACCTGCGCGGCCGCACTGATCTCGTCGTCATCATCGCCGTGGTCGCCGTCGTCTCCATGCTCACCCTCAACTTCCAGGTCACCATGGCGGCCACCGTGCGCACTGTCTTCCACCTGGAGTCCGACGCCTACGGCACTGTCTCCTCGGTCTTCGCCGTCGGGTCCCTCTCCGGTGCCCTGTGGGCGGCCAGGCGCCGCAGCCCCCGCCCGCGCACGGTCGTGGTGGCGGCCTTCGCCCTGGGAGTCTTCTCCCTCCTGCTGGCCGTCATGCCCACCTACCTGACTTTCACCCTCATGACGATCCCGGTGGGCCTGTGCGTCCTCACGCTCCTGACCAGCGCCAACCAGACCGTGCAGATGACCACCGAGCCGTCCATGCGTGGCCGGGTCCTCAGCATCTACATGATGTTCTTCCTGGGGTCGACGCCGGTTGGGGGCCCGCTCATCGGCTGGGTGGCCGATGCCTGGGGGTCGCGCATCGCCATCGCGGTCGGCGGCCTGAGCGCTGTCCTCGCCGCCCTGGTCGCCGCCGCCTGGAGCTACAGGCACTGGAACCTGTCCCTGCACTACTCCTCCACCCGCCCCTACCTCAGGACCGCCTCCAAGACGCCGGAAGCACTGCGGCAGCCTCCGGAATCGGAGGGCCGGAGCGACGCCGACGTCGACTGACGGAATCGGTCGAGAGCCGGCTGAACCGCTGGACGAGCAATACGCACGCTACCTGTCGCGCATCTTCGAGGCGTTGGGGAGTCCTCCCCAGTCGAGGATCGGCGCGCTTTCAGGCAGTGTTGGCGGACCTTGCAGCGCGCCGATTATCCTTTCAAGAAGCGCGGCGCAACGAAGAAGCCCCTTTCCGGACTCGAGCGGTCGCGGTAACCCACCTCAAGCAGGAGCCCACCTCATGAGCGAGCTGATCGACACCACCGAGATGTACCTCAAGACCGTCTATGAGCTTGAGGAGGACGGCGTTCCACCGCTGCGCGCCCGCATTGTCGAGCGCCTCGACCACTCTGGGCCCACGGTCTCCCAGACGGTGGCGCGTATGGAGCGTGACGGCCTCATCAAGGTCGCCGACGACCGCTCCCTTGAGCTCACCGACGAGGGCCGCCGGCGGGCCACTGAAGTGATCCGCAAGCACCGGCTTGCTGAAAGGCTGCTCCTGGACGTCATCGGTTTGGACCGCCGACTCGTCCATGAGGAGGCATGCCGTTGGGAGCACGTGATGAGTGAGCAGGTCGAGGGACGCCTGGCCAGCATCCTTGACGACGTCTCCACCGATCCCTTCGGTAACCCCGTCCCGCCGCAGACGGCTGAGCACCCCCGTCCCTCCGCCGATGAGGTCAGTGTGGAACGGCTTGCCAGTCGTGAGACCACGACCGCTGTCGTCAGCCGCATCGGCGAGCCGATCCAGGCCGATGCCGAGCTCATCGCCGCCCTCGAGGATGCGGCGATCGCGGCTGGTGCCCAGGTGGAGCTGCGTGTCAGTGCCGGCGGGGTTCGGCTCGTCGGCGCCTCTGGTGATCCCGTCGTCCTGTCCGACGACGTCGCCCGTCATCTCTTCGTGCGGCGCTGAAGCCTCGACGAAGGCGCTCTCTGCCAGAACCCTCAGAGAGACCTGAAAACAGCCTGTGCAGGCGAGGGGTTTCGGCCGGCGTCCCGCATTCCACATATCGGAATGCGGGACGCTGTTCTGTGGTCTATGTCATGACTAAGCGACCTCTCTCACTGAGGGTTCCTCTGAACTGGGGGCAGAGAAGTTGCGGCAACGACTCCGATAGGCGGTTGCGATCTTCCCGCGAAATAACGCCATTCTCACCATTAGGTTGGTATGGCTCGTCGGACGGAGGTCCCTAAAGTCGTGTGGAGGAAAACGAAAAATCTCGCATGGTGTCCCGGCTCACAAGAGTGTGTGACACCTGGCCGTGACGAAGCGTCGGTCTGTCATGTAGCGTTCAGGTCGTTGCCGCAGACAACCGTCTCGGTGGCGTCTCGGATCGGGGCTTAGTCCTGCCACTCGATCTGAGGCAAGTGGAACCAACAACTCAAGTGGCAGGAACGGGGGAACCAACTACTGGTCGCCCAGGCGGACAGCCGAAGCGGCCTTGGGGTGAAGCCCGCATCTGCGGGCCGGACGTCTCCAGTCCGAACCCGACAGCTCACCTCGTCGGCTCAACAGGAGAAAGCATTCATGTCCTCACGCACCATCGCACGTCACCGCAAAGCCACCCGCGCCCTTACCCCACTGGATGACTTTGCTCCCACCGCGCGCCGAGGTCTGGCGGTCGCCGCATCGTCCGGTCTTGCCCTGACCATGATCGCCTCCGGCGCCAACGCCGCAGGCCACAGCGAGGTCACCTCCTCTGGAACCATTGAGGCTTCTGGTGTGACCCCTGGGGTTGGCATCCTCGCCGCCAATGCTCGCGAGGCGCTGGCCGCCAAGCAGCAGATCACCATCGCCCAGGCCAACTGGGTCACCGAGGCTGCTCCGCAGGTTGAGGCCGTTGCTCCGGCCGCTCCCGAGGCGCCCGCCGCTCCCGAGGCCCCGGCTGCTGAGGCTAAGGCCGACCAGAGCACTGACAATGCCGGTGCCGCTGCTGAGGCTAAGGCCGACCAGGGGTCCGACGCTGCTGCCGCTGACACGCAGGCTGCTCAGACCACTCAGGCCTCGACCCCCGCGCCGGCCGGCACCTCCAACTCCTCCGTCGTGGCCATTGCCATGCAGTACGTGGGCTCCCCCTACGTGTGGGGCGCCTCCGGCCCGAACGCCTTCGACTGCTCCGGCTTCACCTCCTACGTGTACTCGCAGGTCGGCATCAGCCTGCCCCGTACCTCCGGTGAGCAGGCAGTGGCCGGCACCCAGGTGTCCGCTTCTGAGGCTCAGCCCGGCGACCTCGTCGCCTGGCCCGGCCACGTCGGCATCTACGCCGGTGACGGTAAGGTGATCGACGCCGGTGACGAGTCCACCGGTGTTGTCTACCGCGAGATCTGGGGCTCCCCGACCTTCGTCCGCGTCGGCTGATCTCAGACGCTGAAGTCCTTCCGTGAGGGGTGGGCGCCGTAAGGCGCCCACCCCTCACGGCATGTCGGGGGAGGTGTAGACGGCTGTCAGGGTGGTTCGTGTGAGCAAAACGAAGACAGGCCTTTCATGTGGTGGTCCCCACACCCCTTTTCGAGGCAGAATGTTCCTTGGGTCGCAGACCGTATCTCAAGAAAGGGCAGATCCCATGACCGATGGCAATGTCATCCTCGTCGGAGTCGATGGTTCACCCGAGTCCCTGGCGGCAGTGGACTGGGCTGTTGCGCGCGCCGAGCGCCAGGGCTGGCGCGTTCACATCCTGTGCGCCTACTCTCTGCCCTCCTTCACCACCGCGTCCCTCGACGGCGGCTACGCGGCGCTCGACGACTCGGCCATCAGGTCGGGTGCCCAGGCCGTCATTGACGAGGCCGTCGAGCGCGTCAAGAAGACCGGCGTGGCCGTGACCTCCTCCCTGGAGACCGGGGACCCGGCCGGCGTCCTCGTCGACCTCTCCGAGGAGGCCACCCTGGCCGTCGTCGGTACCCGTGGAGGCGGTGGCTTCGCAGATCGCCTCCTGGGGACCGTCTCCTCCGCCCTGCCCGCGCACAGTCACTGCCCGGCCGTCGTCGTGCCCCAGCGCACCGAGGGGGCCGACTACACGCCCGTGCGCCGCATCGTCGTCGGGGTCGATGGATCCTCCTCTGCTCGCAAGGCTCTCAAGTGGGCCGTCACCGAGGCGGAGGCGTGGGGTGCCGAGCTCACCGCCATCGCTGCCGTCCCGATGGCCTCCGGAGCTGGAGCGCTCGCCTGGCTGCCGGCCGCCGTCGACCGAGAGCAGGTCCTCGCCGACGTCCGCTCCGGGCTGGACCGGGCCATCAACGAGGCCCTTGAGGGCCATGAGGGCGTCACCGTTCGCCGTCACGCGCTGGACGGCAACCCGGCCGAGCTCTTGGCCGAGTTCTCCACCGCCGTGGACCTCGTCGTCGTCGGCTCGCGCGGACGCGGAGGCTTCTCCGGGCTCCTGCTGGGCTCCACCAGCCAGGCCGTCCTGTCCCACGCCTCGTGCCCCGTGCTGGTGGCGCCCTCGCAGCACGTCAAGGGGGAGCGTCGTACGTCACGCACCTCCACCCCGTGGGGTCGCGCCTGAGAATGATTTCGCTGCGGCGAGCGTGCGCCGGCTCGCCGCAGCGCCACCCCGGTGCTCGAGTGGCCATGGGTGGGCCGATCCGCTGGTAGTCTTCCGCTCAGGCCCTCGTAGCTCAGGGGATAGAGCACCGCTCTCCTAAAGCGGGTGTCGTTGGTTCGAATCCAATCGAGGGCGCGGACACCGGCCAGTCCCGGTCGACTTCTGCCGGCGGCGGATATCGCTGGTCGGCTTCGGCCGGCGACGGTGGCGGTGGGCCGCTGGCGCACTCAGCGCCGGCTGAAGGCGGCCCTTCCCCACCGGTACCGGCTCATGGGCGAGCCACGCGCCCGGTGCGTCTCCATGCGCAAGTGTCGATCGGCCTATATCTTGAGCGTATGACGCCTTCGTTCTTCTCCTTCGGCCGCAAGCGGC
>ERZ772772.2272-NODE-2272-length-11497-cov-10.891453_pt1 | contig 11497 bp, 9 predicted proteins | sample MGYA00511484_ERZ772772 | MGnify/ENA primary metagenome ERZ772772 (study PRJEB29015, sample SAMEA2737913) | human oral metagenome | biome: human oral; feature: human-associated habitat; material: dental | place: China | collected 2088 ... | reverse complement strand
CGGCCAGCGCCCTGATACTGGCAGCCGCCGCCACCGCCGCCTGCTCGGCCGGCGTGGCCGGCTCGGCGTCGGCCACGGGCTGCGCCGCCTACAAGGCCTACCAGGGGCACGAGGGCACCACCGTCACCGTCTCCAGCAGCCTGACCGGTACCGAGGCCGAGCGCTTCGAGGCCTCCGTGGCCGAGTTCGAGAAGTGCACGGGGATCACCGTCGAGCACACCGGCACCTCCGAGCTGCGCTCCCAGCTGCTCAACGGCTCGGGTGCGGACCTGTCCACCAGCAAAGGGGCCTCGCCGTCGAGCCAGGACAACCCCGAGAACCTGCCCGACCTGGCGATCGTGCCGCAACCGGGCATGGTGGCCGAGCTCGTTGACACCGGCGTGGTCCACCCGCTGCCGAATACGGTCAACAGCAACGTGGAGGCCGGATGGGACCGGCACTGGATCCAGGTGGGCATCCACGCCTCCGTGCCCTATGCCGCCCCGCTCATGGCCTCGGTGAAGTCCCTCGTGTGGTACTCGCCGGATGCCTTCAAGAAGGCCGGCTACGAGGTGCCCAGCACCTGGGGCGAGCTGGAGGCCCTCACCCGCAAGGTTCGCGCCGACCACCCCGACGGCTCCGTGACGCCCTGGTGCGTGGGCGCCTCCGACGGGGAGTCCACCGGCTGGGTGATGACCGACTGGCTTGAGGACACCATGCTCTCCACACAGGGCTCCGGCGCCTACGAGACCTGGGCCTCGCACCGGGTGCCCATCGACTCCACGGGCGCGGTGGAGGCCCTCGACACCGTTGAGTCCCTGGTTCTGACCGACCGGAGCGTGGCCGGCGGGCGCGGCTCGATCATCTCGCGGACCCCTGCGCAGGCCGGGGCCGACCTGGTTAAGGGCAGCTGCCTCATGCTGCACGCCTCCTCCTCCTTTGAGAGCCGCTTCCCGGAGGGCACCGCCATCACCGACGCCGACGGCGCCAACTCGGTGACGGTCCAGGCACCCAGCCCCTCCGCGGGTGCCACGGAGGACGCCTCCGCGAGCCCGACGAGTTCCGCACAGGCCAAGACCGCCGCAGCGACGTCGTCGGCATCGCCGTCGAACGGTGTCAAGGTCTCAGCCTTCGTCACCCCGGGGGCGGACCGCGGTTCGGACGCCGTACTCGTGGGCACCGACTACCTCGTGGGATTCACTCGCTCGGAGGCGGCCAATGCGGTCATGGAGTACCTAACCTCCCAGGACTGGGCCCGCACGCGGATGGCGATGGGTGGGGTGGCGACCGCCTATCAGGGGGTTGACCCGGACCTGGCGCCCAGCGACGTCGGCAGGCGCGCCACCAGGTTGCTTCAGTCGCGTCAGACGACCGTGGAGATGGATGCCTCGGACTCGATGCCGGTGGGCGTCGGCAGCAGCGCCCTGTGGCTGGGGCTGAGCCGCTGGTCGACCGGGGCAATGAGCGCCCGGGAGGCGCTCGCGCAGGGCGAGTCCGCCTGGCCGAAGCAGAAGTAGGCGGGGCCGGGCGGGGCGCCGTCGGCCCGGGGAATGCTGAGCGGGCGTGGAAGAGAGCCGCTGAGAGCAGACCGGAGCATTGATCCGTGTGGGGCGGGTCGATAGCCTTGGATCCCCAGCGGATCAAGGAGGACTCATGGGACTGGGATGGTTCGGCGCCCCCGAGCACAAGCGTTGGCTGGCCTACGAGACGCATGCGCTGTTGCACTACGCGCGCGCCGCGCAGGTGCCCACCGGATTCGGGTGGATCGGCCAGGACGGCGAGGTGGACCTCTCCCATCCCGTCGAGCTATGGATCACCGGCCGTATGACCTTCGCCTTCTCCCTGGGGGCGCTCATGGGCATCCCCGGCTACCGGCGTTACGCCGACCACGGCGTGCGCGCCCTGAATGGTCCCTTGCGCGACCCGGCCAACGGCGGCTGGTACTCGGCGATCGGCCCCGAGCCCGACGCCGAGGGTCGCGGCGTCCCGATCGACCCCGAGGCCCGCAAGGAGTGCTACCAGCACGCATTCGTGCTGCTGGCTGCGGCGACAGCGACGGCCGCCGACCGGCCCGGTGCCCACGAGCTGCTGCGCGACGCCATGGCGATCCAGGACCGCTACTGGTGGGACGAGGCGCAGCAGATGCCGATCGAGTCCTATGCCTTCGACTTCACCGACCCTGAGGACTACCGGGGCATCAACGCCGCCATGCACACGGTTGAGGCCTACCTTGCCGCCGCCGACGTCACCGGCGAGGTGCGTTGGCTGGAGCGGGCGCTGAAGATCGTCGACTTCGCGGTCAACGTCCAGGCCCGCCAGCACGGCTGGCGCCTGCCCGAGCACTACAGCACCTCCTGGGAACCGCGGCTCGACTACAACCGCGACGAGCCGGCCCACCCCTTCAGGCCCTACGGCGTCACGCCGGGCCACGGCCTGGAGTGGGCGCGACTGACCGTCCAGCTGCGCGGCGCCCTCATCAACCGCTCCATGAGCGCACCGGACTGGATGCTGGATGCCGCCGAGCACATCTTCGAGCAGGCCCGCACCGACGGCTGGCGCATCGACGGCGCCCCCGGCTTCGTCTACACCACGGACTTCGACGGCAAGCCAATGGTCCATGAGCGCATGCACTGGGTGGTCTGCGAGGGCATCTCGGCCTCAGCCGCCATCCGTCAGGCGCTGCTCGACGACGGACGCGGGGAGATCGACGTCGAGCATTACGAGCACTGTTACCGGGCCTGGATCGACTACGCCGAGGAGTTCCTCATCGAGGCGCCCGGTGTGTGGACCCACGAGCTCGACCGCGACAACCGGCCCTCGACCCGTACCTGGGCCGGGCACCCGGACATCTACCACGCGCTGCAGGCCACGCTCATGGCGCGTCTGCCGGTGTGGCCGGCGATCGGGCAGGCCCTGGCCGAGGGACGGCTCGACGAGCCGAATTCCCTGCTGCCGGCGCGCGCCAGCAAACCGCACCGCCGGGGGTTCTTCGGCAGGTCCTGACGTCGCCGGGTGTTCCCCGAGTGGGTCGCCGGTGGGCCCGCAGTGACCGCAGGTTCACCGGGATGGTAGGGTCTGTGCCTGTCGCGCCCCGAGGGCGTGGCCTGGAGAGGTGACAGAGCGGCCGAATGTGGCGGTCTTGAAAACCGCTGTGCGCCTAGCGCACCGGGGGTTCGAATCCCCCTCTCTCCGCCATGTCATGCTTACTCGAACCCTCGGTAGTAATTCGGCTGCCGAGGGTTTGTTCATGTTCATCGCCAGGTAGGGGGATGGCGGTGGTGACTGAGGTGCGGTGCTGCTTCTGACTCTTGCAACGCCTCGGCGCGCCACTGTTTGTCTTGGTTCCCTTCTTCTGGCCTGCTCTGCCGCCGTCCGCTGAGCTGGGCGCAGTGTGTGAGCGTTTGCTGTCGTGCGTAGCAGCGGCTTGCAGGCTGCTGTAGGGCTCTTTGAGGGTGCTGGTGGTGACGGTGGTGTCGTCAAGGTAGATGGTGTGGAAGAGGGCTTGGCAGAGCATGCCGCGGACGGGGTTGGGAGATTGGTGGTAGAGGGTGCCGATGTCTTGGAGGAGGTGGAGGCTGGTGGTGAGGACGTCTCGGCCGATGGCGAGGCGCTGGTCGAGGGTTTGCTTGGTTTGCTCGAGACGCTGGCGTTCCTGTGACAGCTCGGCCAGACGGCGGCGGGCGGCGGCGGTGTCGAGCGAGCCGTCAGCGACGAGGTCGATGAGGCGGCCTTCTTTGGCGGCGATGTCCTTGAGCTTGCGGGCGATGGCGTGGTTGCTCTGGCGGATGAGGGCCTGCTGGTCGTCGAGGGCCTGGGTCATCTCGGCTTCGGTGCGCTGGGTGAAGTCGCTGCCGAGGGAGAGGGTGCAGATGTGCCGCTCGACGTATTCCTCCACCAGTGACACTGGCAGGTAGGGCATGTCGCAGTGGCCGTCTTGGCGTCCGCGGCAGAGGTAGTAGGCGTAGGTGCCGCCTTTGCCTTTAGCCTCGGTGTAGACGAAGCGGCTGCGCCTGCCGGCTCGGTGGCAGCGTTCGCAGTAGAGGAAGCCGCCTTTGAGGTAGTGGAAGTGGACGCGGTCGCGGGTGTTGTTGGAGCGTAGGGCGCGCATCTCCTGGACGCGGTCGAAGAGTTCCTGGCTGATCAGCGGCTTGTGCCGACCGGGGTACTGATTGCCTTTGAAGGTGACGATGCCGGTGTAGTACGGGTCGGCCAGGAGACGGTGGATGGTGGAGACGGCGAGGGGTTTGGGCGTGGGGCGCTTGGCGGATGGCCGAGTGGTCAGGCCCAGGTCGGTCAGCTTCTGCTGGAGGTGCTCGCAGGAGTAGTCGCCGGTGGCGTAGAGCTCGAAGGCTTTGCGGATGAGGGGTGCCCGCTCGGGGTCGAGCCCGATGGTGTTGATGCGGCGGCCCTCGATGGTCTCGATGATGTTGAGGTAGCCCAGGGGTGCGGGGCCGATGGTGCCGCCCTGCTCGATCTTGCGCAGCAGCTTGATGCGGATGTCGGCTCCGTCGGCGGCGCTGCGGTACTCGTTGACGGCGGCCAGCATGCCGTGGACGAGCTGGCCCTCAGGGGTTTCGTCGATGTTCTCGGTGGCGGAGATGAGGGTGACGTTGGCCTTGCGCAGCTCCATCATGGTGACGGCGTCGTCGAAGCGGCTGCGGTTGAGGCGGGAGAGCTTGTAGACCATGACGCAGTCGACGTCGCCACGCGTGTGGAGGCGCTCGAGCATGGCCTGGAACCCGGGGCGGTTGACCGTCTTGGTGCCGCTGCGCCCCAGTTCGACGTACTCGTCGACGATGGTGATGCCGAGCTGCTTGGCCTTGGCCAGGCAGATTTTGCGCTGGGTGGGGATGGATAGGCCCTCGGGGTCGTAGTCGGTGTTGACCTGGGAGGCAGTCGAGACGCGCAGGTAGAGCACGGCGGTCTTGGGGCTCTGGGTGGCGTCCATGGCTAGTGGCTCCTCGTCGAGTGGTGTGGGCGTGCGGTGTTGGGCGGGCTGGAATGTTTCGGCGGGGCGTGGGCTGCTGCGCTTGGTGTGTCATCACGAGCGGCCAGACGGCTCTGGACGAGGCGGATCAGGACGGTGGCGGTGGGCACCTGGAAGTGCCTGGCCAACGCGGCCGGATGGCGGATGCCGCGACGCCAGGCGCGTTGGAGGGCCCGCGGCGGTACCAGGCTGCAGGCGGCGAAGTGGTCGGCGGCCTGCTCGGCTTGCTGGGTGGCGCTGCAGCGCGCGGTGCCGGTGTAGAGGCGGCGGGTGTGGCCGTAGTCGATGATGTGCTTGAACTCGTGCAGCAGTGCCAGGCGGCTGCGCGGCGCTGGCTGGCGGCAGTTGAGGCAGATGATCCAGTCACGGCCGTTCCAGCGGCTGAAGCTCGGCACTGGCAGGGGCTCGCGCACCACCCGAATGTGCGGCAAGGCAGCGACCCGCTCGTCGGCCGGTGTGCGGGGCTGCCCTGGGCTGCTGGTGAGGTAGCGCGTCAGTGTGGCAGCCTGCCGCTCGGCCACGGTAAGCGACTGGCCGAAGCGGCAGCGCGTGCGTGGAATGAGGGCTCGGAGGCTACCCAGGACAGAGTTTTGCGTGGTGTTCATAAAATGCCTCCTTTCATTTGATGAATTGTCAGGTGTGGCGACGCGGTGTGGAATCCGTCGTCTCATCCTGGCCGGGAGCCGGCCCGGCGTGGTGTGGCGTTAGGTCATATTTCTTAGCGATCCGCTCGAAGGCGGCGACTAGTTCTTGCTGCGCCTGGCTGGGCATATGGCGGTAGTGCGTGCGCAGATACGTCAGAAATGGTGGCAGGTCGGCCGGTGGTGCATAGCCGGCGGCCTCGATGACGTCGAGTGGCTCGAGGTCGTAGGCAGTGACCAGGCGGCTGAGGCGCTGCAGGCTGATGTCCTGCACCTTGCCTTGCTCCAGCATGGAGATGAAGCCGGTGGATAGGCCGGATGCGGCAGAGGCTTGCCTGATGCTGAGCTCAGCGGCCACCCGTGCATCGTGCAGGATTGCACTCAGGTTGGGCTGGTGGGCGTCTGCGGCGCGGTCTGTCACGCGATTAGTGGTTTCCTCCTCTGCTGTGCATTTTCCGGTATCCATGTACCTATTTTACAAGTTCCGTTTGCATATGTGAACAGATTTTCTGTGCATAATAGTCGTTCTCTCTGTGTGCTGGAAATATCGATAGGAATGAACTGTGGTGAATGTGTGGATATGTCTGCGGGGTGCGCTGGTCATAGTTTTCTGTCTGTGTGCGCGAAGAATTGGTGGGCCTAGCCTGTCGGCTATTTCTGCGGTGGCACGGTGGTGGCTGCTGTTTGGCGTCGGGCCTGGCGGATGCGGCCGTGTGCCAGGGCGACGAAGGCCGGGTTGATCTCGACTCCCAGCCAGTGCCGCCCCAGCCGTTCGGCGGCGACGGCGGTGGTGCCTGAGCCGAGAAAAGGGTCGAGGACGATGCCGGGCTGAGCTGCGGCCGGAGTGCAGTGGCAGGTCGGCTGCAATGGCAGTCGGGTGGCGGCGGTGCCGGAGCGCCGCAGGGGCTGGATGTAGGGCGCGCGGCAGACGGCGCAGCGCTGCTGAGGACAGGCAGCGTGCAGGATGCGCTCCACCAGGTGCTCGGGATAGGTGGCGAAGTGCGCCCCGCGATAGCTCGAGACGGTCAGCTGCCAGACGTCGCCCGGGTTCTTGCCCAGCGGGTGGCTGACGGCGCGCCGCCGCTTCATGGCGCGCAGGCCATCGTTGGCGTCGGTGTGGTGGCCACGCCAGGCCGCTGGCAGCCCCGTTCGATGCCGGTGGCGTGGCCAACGCGGTGGCTGGCCAGGGCGCGTGGGCGGGTGCTTGGTGAGTGGCTCCTGGCGGATGGCGTCCAGGTCGAAGAAGTAGCGCGGAGCACGGCTGAGCAGGTAGATGACCTCGTGTTTGCAGGTCAGGCGGTCGGTGACGCTGGAGGGAGTGGTGTTGGTCTTGGCCCAGATGATCTGGTTGCGGATAATCCAGCCGTCCGCCAGCAGCGCCAGAGCCAGGCGCTCGGGCCCAAGCAGGAGGGACTTGCGCGGCGCGCCTTCGCGGCGGTGCGTGCTGTAGGCGTCGCCGAGGTTGAGCCAGAGCGTGCCGGTCGGCACCAAGACGCGCGCCAGCTGCTGCATGACGGGGCGCAGGTGCTCGACCCACTGGTCAATGGTGGCCTCCGCGCCCAGCTGGCCCTGGTGCTGGTAGTTGCGCAGCCGGAAATACGGTGGGCTGGTGACGACGCAGTCGATGCTGCTGGCCTCGAGCGTGGCCAGGCGGTCGGCGGCATCGCCGGTGAGGATGGTGTTTCGCGGGGTGGTCATGAGATGTCTCCTTTCGTTATGACGTGGTGGTGCTAGATGGAGCGTCGCCACCCCACAGTGCGGTCGGTAGATCGGCGGCGCTGGTGAGGCGGAACAGCCGCTGCTCGAGCGTGCTGGTGCGGCTGAGGTGCCGAGCGAGCGCCCGATGACGCTCGACCGCGCGTGGGCCGTGCAGAATCCACAGCACGCGTGGGAAGGCACCGTGAGCGGCCTGCTCGATGCCGGTGCGGTAGTAGGCCTGGTAGCGGCGGCACTTGGCCAGCACGGTCGGGATGGACTCGGTGCCCATATCGACCTCCAGGAACCAGCGATCCTCGAAGACGCCCTCGGCGTCGTGGCCGACGACGCAGGCGGCCAGGTCGGGGCGGATCAGATGTGACTCGCCGCCTGGGCCGGTGTAGCGCCGCCAACTGAGGGGCTCGGTCTGCACGGTCACCTGCCGGTCAGCTGTGATGCCGTGCTGCAGCGCCAGGTGGGCCTCGGCCACCGCCAGGCTGTGCTGCAAGAAGCGCGGCGAGGCTTGGTGGATGCGCCAGGACCGTCCAGCGACGGGGTCAATCGCGCGGGCTCCGGCCGGTGCGAGTTGCCAGATGCGCGCCGTCGAGCCGGCTTCGAGCCCGCCGATGCGGCGCTCCAGCGGGCGGATCAGACCATCGCGCTGCAAGCGAGCCAGGACGCGACGTGTGGTGCGGGCCGCGGCCTGCTGGCTGGTGTGACCGGTGAAGACGAAGGCTTGGAGCTGGTGGGTCGACAGAAAGCGATGCTGCATCAGGTGGGACAGCACGAGGCGGTCGCGCTCGGACAGCGCCGTGGTGATCTGAGCCAGTTGGCGAGCGCCGACCCGCTGCCTGGCTGGCACGGTGCGCGGGGGAGCGGTGCGAGACGCGGTATTCGTCCCCCGTAATCGCCGAATCTGTGCCCTGACCTGGCGGTTCGTCGAATCGCTCGAGGGAGCGGCCGGACGGGCGAACGGACGCCCAGGCTGCTCATACTCATCGCGCCGGTGCTGGGTGGAGATGCTCATGAGCCGCCTCCGTTCTGCCCGTCGTCAGTGGACGGCGTGTGCGGTGGGCGTCGCACGCGCCCGATGTCGTCGGTGGGCTGCGGAGTGTGCATGGCTGTGTCGTCGCTGGGGCTCGGCATGCCGGCTAGCTGCGCCAGATCGGCCTCAACCGCGCTGAGTGCCTGCCCGTAGCGCTGTCGGGAGGTTTGCCAGATGTGCTCGGGGCGGTGCAACGGAGCGGGCAACGGCTCGGTGCGCAGGCTGAGCGGCGGCTGCGTCTGCCCATCCGCCAGCAGTGAGGCATAGGCCTGGTAGGCGGGTAGCTGCTGGTAGTCCTCCGCCGCGAGCAGCCCAGCGGACAAAGCGGCAATGGCGCGGGCGTCCTCCCGTGGCAGGCTGAAGGCAATGCGCGAGCGAGCATTGGCCATGACACCGGCCAAGAGCGCCTTGGGCAGCTGTCCCAAGTGCTGGTGGCTGAGCGTCAGTCCCAGCCCCAGGCCGCGCGCTTGCGCTAGCGCCGCCCCGAGGTCGCCCGGGAGACGCAGATAGTCCTGCACCTCATCGATGTGCAGCATGACGGCATGGCGCTGACGTTCTGGCAGGCGGATGCGCTCCAGGGCGGCCTGCCAGATCAGCGAGACGATGACCGACCCCAGCAACTGGCTCGCCTCTTGCCCTAGCGCGCCCTTGGCCAGGCTGACCAGTACGATGCGCGGCACGGGCTCCTGCGCGTTGTCCGTGTCGTCGGGGGCGAAGAGCTGATGCCAAGCGAACTTCGGCGAGCGCTGACCGAACACCGCTCGCAGTTGTGGGCGCAGCAGGATCGGGCGCAGCTTGTTCATCAACGGGGCGATCGCTTGGCGTCGCTCCGCCTCGCTCAGCGCTTCGTACCAGGCCCAGAATGCGCCCAGCCCCAGTGGATCGCGCTGCACCACCGAGCCAGTCACCGAGCGACGAAAGCCCGGGTTGGTCAGCAGCAGCGGCACCATCGCCAGGCTGGCATCACCGCGCCGCGCCAGGCTGAGCAGGCTGGCGTGCAAGATGTCTTGGGTGCGCGGCCCCCAACTGTCGGCGTGCAGCGAGCGGAAGACACCGAGCAGCAGATCAGCCGCCAAGTCTGGACTTTGGCCGCCTGCCAGCGGGTTGACCCCAACCGGCTGCGCATCGGCCGCATCCATGATCACTGTCTGCCTCACCAGGTGGGCTGGGAGGCGCGTCGCGATATCGGTGACCAGATCGCCCTTGGGGTCGATCACCACCACACGGCGGCCCGCCACCGCATCCTGCAGCGCCAGGTGGGCCAGCAGCGTGGACTTACCGACGCCCGTCGGCCCCAGCACATGCAGATGACGCAGCGACGCCTCCGCCGACAAGGCCACTGATCGGCTCGGCTCACTCACCGCGCGGCCCAAGACCCGCCCCTGGTTGCTCGCCAGCGAGGCTGTCACCGCAGCTGGCGCAGGCAGCACCCGCGGATGCTGCGGGGCCAGCCCTGGGAGCCCTTCGCACAGGGGCCAACCCAGCAGCCCTGGTATCTCCGCTGGCCGCAGCACATTTGCCACCAGCCACGGTGGCCGCGCCTCAACCAGTGCCCTGACCGTCGAGCGCCACACCTGCAGCCTTACCTGAGGCGTCTCCAGGCCGCGCAATGCAGCCGAGATCGCCAGCACCAGGCCACGGGCTCGCTCCAGGCGAGGTGCTGCGGCACTGATGCGCAGGCTCGACCAAAAGCCGTGCTCACGCTGGGCCGCCTCGGCCTGCCGCCGCCCTGTAGTAGTGGTGCCCACCGGTGGATCGGGTTCTTGCGGACGCTGCCGACCGCCCAGCACCAGCTGCACCCGGACCATCTCGCCCCGATGAGTCGCGGCCAGCGCCGCCAGCAGGCTGCGCGTGACCGCCTCGGCACTGTCGCTGGGCAGGGCTGCCCCAGCGCGACGGCGGACGTGCAGATTGGCAACGGCCACCGCGCCGCTGGTGCCAAGGTCATCACGGAACAGCTCGGCGTCGGCTGCAGCCACGCCCGACTGCCGGACCAGCCGCACCCCAGGCAGGTGCGCCAGGGCCAGGGCCTGGACATCGCGCAGTGCGCCAGGCAGGGCCCCGATCCGCCAGCGCACCGTGCTAGCGCTGCCGATGAGTTCGCAGGCCACCATCGGGCCGCCTGGCAGCGTGGCCACCGCAGCGAAGAAAGCCTGCACCCGGGCCTGATCCACCGGCACCGGCAGCTCTAAGCGCCGCCACACCAAGCCACTCGCCCCCAACGGCGCTCGGCGCGCCGCCGTCATGACTGCCCCTCCCCGCTGGTCTTGGCCGAGTTGCCGGCAGACGCCTCGGCGTCGCGTCGCGCCTGGCTGGCCACCAGCTCCATGATCGCTCGGGCGATCCGGGCCGTATCTGGTCGCTGGCGCAGCTCCGATCGCACCGTCAGCTGCCTGGGGCGGCGACTACCACGGGGCGAGCGCCACGGCTTGGGTGCCTGTTGTTTTCTTGACGAACGATTGTTTCTGGGCATGACAAATACGCCTCCTTTCCTTACAAGGGGTTACGAGTTGCTCATAGCGTCGACCAATTGCGTCGCACGCTTTGACGCGTCATTGCGCCGATCGGCCGCTAGTTCAATCAATTGAACGTGGCCTTATTTTGAGTATGCGTTCAATATCATGAACAGTCAAGTATGTTTGTGTATTTAACAACACCGAGCGGAAGGCATTTTCCGCCGATGACGTGTGGCAACGAAATAGAGCGATTCAGAATTGCCACCAGCGTCGCACCGCCCACGCGCCGCCGACGACGATGCTCGCCAGCACAGCCCCGACGGCCAGCCACGGCCAGATACAGCGGATGATTTGCGCTGCCCCGTAGAGCGCCAGGCAGCCCAGCAGCACCGCGAAGCACCCGCCTACTAGCCGATCCACCAGCGACGGCACCTCACGCACCGCCATCAGCTCCGTGTGGGTCTGTCTCTGCCGCTTTCTCCGCCTGCGGCTCTGTCGCCCCTCCCGCCTCCTGCGCCCGCCTCGTCATCGTCACAGCGCTGTGGAAGGCGGCCAGGTCGTGGGCCTGTTTGGTGGCGATGGCCTGTTGCCAGGCGTCGGTCTGGGCGTGGGTGGTTGTGGTGGGCGAAGTGTCGTCGTGCCAGACCGCCCAGACCAGCAGGGCGATGGCGATAAGCGTCAGGCAGCCGACGAA
>ERZ772772.2270-NODE-2270-length-11498-cov-3.918990_pt1 | contig 11498 bp, 8 predicted proteins | sample MGYA00511484_ERZ772772 | MGnify/ENA primary metagenome ERZ772772 (study PRJEB29015, sample SAMEA2737913) | human oral metagenome | biome: human oral; feature: human-associated habitat; material: dental | place: China | collected 2088 ... | reverse complement strand
GGTTGGCCTTTACCAACGCTTGCGCATCGGCGTAGTTTTTGGCCTTCAACACCTCTTTAACGGCATCTTGGGCGAACGCCACAGGCGATGCTGCAAGCATCAAGGCGAACATCATAATTTTTCTCATAACTGTAACTTTTTAAGATTTAATGATAGTCTATCTCTATTCTGGCGAGGCGAAACGGGCGCTTTAAATTCCCGTTTGCCACAGCCATGGTTGTATTGTGGCATGTTCTAAACCTACCAGTAGGCAAGCTTTTTGGCGCGTTGGTGCAGCGTTTACAGCATGAGAGCTACAAACAGACCTACCACCAACCAGCCACATTTAAGCCTTATTCTGTGGCATCAGCCTCCCCTTCTACCCCATCGTTGGCTTCGTTGCCTTCAATTTGGGTTTCGTTGGTGGCGTTTGCCACGCCTTGTTCATCAGTAGGCATCACCCCGTTATTGGGATTTTCTTCATCATTTTCACTTTGAATAAAACCTTTATCATTTTTACTTGCTAAAATATAAGTTCCATCTTTCTGTTTAAATAGAACTAAAAGTATTCTTGGGTTTAGATTTAAATAATCAGGACCTAAAACATCATTCTTTTTAATATTTTTTTTGTCCTCTTTTTCAATTACTATAACAGTATCTTCAAGTTTATCCTTATTTAAATCACCATTAGTAGTAAGAATTTCTTTCCAACCTTTTGGTATAAAATCATTAACAGTTTTTGCTTTTTGAGGAAAATTTTCTCCAAAAACATAAATAGAACTAATTAAAAATAATGATAAAATAAAAAATAATTTTCTTTTCATAGGTCACCTTTTCCTTTTATTTGTATTAATAATAATATTATTATCATCTAAGTGTAACATTTATTTTAAATTTAGTAAAATAAAATTTTTAATAACATTATAATGAAATAAATATAATGTAAAAAATATGATATAATATAAAAAAGCTAATATTAGCAGGAGGAAAAAATGGTAGAAATTCAAAATACAACAAAAAAAAAGTATAAATACGATGCTTTTATAAGTTATAGACATATAGAACCAGATTTAACAATAGCTGAAATTCTCCATGATATGATTGAAAAATTTAATATACCAAAACATTTAAGAACGGTATCAAATGATGGAAGTTTAATTGATGATAAACATGTATTTAGAGTTTTTCGTGATCGTGAAGAACTTTCTACAAAAGATTTAAGTACTATGATTGAAGAAGCAATAGCTAATTCTGAAAATTTAATTGTTATATGTTCAAAAAGAACATCACTTAGTCCTTGGTGTAGAAAAGAAGTGCAGCTATTTAAAAGAATTCATGGGGCGAATAATATTATTCCTGTACTCATTGAAGGAGAACCTGATGAGTCTTTTATTGATGAATTAAAAAATCTAAAAGCTACTTTTATAAATTCTGAAAATGTAGAGGAGGAAAAAAATATTGAGCTCCTTGCAGCAGATATTAGACCTGATGAGGTAAAATCTCCTTCTTTTAAAGGATATGAAATTTTACAAAACTCAAAAGATCCTAAATTAGATGAACTTACAAAAAAGTCTTTAGATATTCTAAAAAAATCAGAAATTTATAGAATAGTAGCAAGTATGCTTAATGTAAATTATGGAGATTTAAAATTAAGACATCAAGAAAGATATTTAAAAAGAATTATATATACTTCTGTTGCAGCAAGTATAGCTATGCTCATATTTGTTGTAAGTGTAACAACTTTATATTTAAAATCTGTTGCTTCAGAGAGAAAAGCCAATGAACAATCATCTCTTATGACTTTAAATATGGCAAATGAAGCAAATTTACAAGGAAATCGAATACTGGGAGTATTAATTGCTCAAGAAGCTATGAAAAATGTATCTCCTAAAATGGAGAAATACAATAAATTAGAAGCTCAATATGAAAATATTTTAAATAATTCATTGATTACCTTACCATTTTCTAATCAATTTATTTTACCAACAGAAAGTGAAACAGCATCTTTTGGTATAAGTTCAGATAGCAAATGGTTAATAAGTTCAAGCTCTTTTAATAATGCTATTATTTGGGATTTAGACAATGGAGGAATAAAAAAGACTTTGACTTTTGAATCTCCTGTGGTTTCAATAGCACTTTCTCCAGATAGCCAAAAATCTTATGTAGGGACTGCTAATAATAAAATTTTTGAAGTAAATATGGAAAATTATGAAATTAAGAATGTATTTGGAAATTCTACTCTTCCAGCAGTTGCAATGAGAATCTCAAAAAATAATAAGTATTTATTTGCTTTAAGGAATGCCTTAATACTTGATGTTTTTGATATTCAAAATCAAAAAAAATTGTATTCATTCACTTTTCCTCTTGATAATATGATAACTGGATTTGCAGAAAATCCTCAAACAAATAATTTTTTTATTTTGAGAAAAGATAACTCTATAACAGAATATGATATAAATACAGGGGAAGTTTTAATTGTTCATGCTTCAACAACAAATCCTAATAAAAATTTTTTTAGAAAAATGACTATTACAGATAATGGAACTCTTTTCTACTCTGATATTCAAGAAAATACAGAAAGTTTTATTATGAAAAATCTTCAATCGGGACAAATTAATTGTGCTTCAAATATTAGAAATTTTTCTTCAAATATAGTAGTAAATAAAGATGCTACTCTATTATATGTGAGTTCTCTTAATAATTTTATCACAAGATTTGATTTATCAAATTTAAAACCTGATGAGGAAATAAATGTTCCTCAAAGAGTAACATATCTTGATACAAAACGGACTCAATATAATGAAAGTATCAAAAATATGATTTTAAGTCCTGATGAAAATACTCTTGCTGTTGTTTTAAATAATATGGCAGTTGGTGCATTTAGTGGAATAAAAAATATAACATCTGATTCTAGTCCTGAATTTATCTTGAATGAAAAAAGTACTCATAAATCTTCTGTTGACATTATAAAATTTACACCAGATAGTAAAAAAATTGCTACATCTGCAAATGATTACACAATAAGAGTTATGGATACAGAGTCAACAATGGGAAAAAGTCAATTATTAAATGGAAAAATAGTAGCTTCGTCAAGAGATAAAAATTCTATTCTTATTTTATCTGGTGACAAAATTTCAAAATATAATTTTGATACAAATAAAGAAGAATTTATTGCAATTCTTGATCCTAAATTTCTTAAAGTATTTCAACAATTTGCCATCACAAATAATGTTTCATTAGTTGCTCTATCTGATAGCACAGAAGGTGCTTCTGCTAGTGTTTTTGATGTAAAGCAAGATAAAAAAATATATACTACAAAATCTCATACTGTAAAGGCAGGAATATTACCTTTTATTTCAGGATTACAATTTAGTAATGATGGTAATTTCTTATTTACACTAGGTCCTGATAATCAATTATTTATTCATAATGCAAAAACAGGAGAATTTCTATTTTCACTTGAAGATAAAGAAAATGGAGAAGCTACTTCATTCATAATGAGTAATGATGATAATTTTGTTGCCATAAACTATATTACAAAAAAATCAACTATTTTTTCTCTTAGAGAAAAAAAAGTGGTACAAAAAATAAATGGAGAAGTTATGGCTGTAGATAGTGAGAATAACAATATTAAAGCAATATATGGTCAAGTGGATAGTAAATTGTTTGTTACAAAACCAAATAGTAAAGTCCTATATTATGCTGATAATAAAATAAAAACTGCTACTGGAACTTTAAAATTCAATACTATAAATATGTCATATGATGGGAAATATTATATTTCAAGTATTCCTAAAAACAATACAATTATAACAGACCTAGTTACAGGAGAACCTGTAAGAACTCTTTATAACAGTAATAATGATTTTTTTATTTCACTTCCTGTCATAAGTAAAGACAATAAAAAAGTTGCTTATAGTGAAAGTAAAGATAAAATAATTATAATGAATATGTATTCCACAGAGGAACTTTCCAAAATGGCAACTAAAATTTTAAAAGGACGACAGTTAAATGAATTGGAATTAAATTCTATAGGAAGGAGAGAATAATACATGAAAAAAATCTCAAATATTATAAAACATTATTTTAATAAAAATCTATGGATTATATATATTCTAGGACTTGTACTAAGTTTAATTGGGAGTTTTCAAGTTTACCACGGTAGATATGATAACATATTAAAAGAAATTTCTGTTATTTCTGTCTCTGTTTTAAAGTTATTTCTCTTTGTTCCTATAGAAGGTTTCATAAAGCAAAATCCTCTTGCTTATGAGCTTGCTATATGGATTGCACCAATGACAACTTTATTGGCCACATTTTCTATTTTTAATAAATTATATACAGCTATTAAATTAAAACTTGCTCATTTTCATAAAGAACATATAATTGTTATGGGATGTAATGATTATAGCCTTTCATTTATGAAAAATTATATTAGTTTAAAAAATAAAAAGAAGATTTTATGTATACTGCCTGAAAGAACTCAAGAAAAGGATATAGAAACTTTAAATAGACTAGGTGTAATAACAAGTACTATAGATTATATGTCTGGATTGAATGATGAAAATATGAGAATTTCTTCAGAATATAATTTTGCTTCTGTGGATACTATTATTTGTTTTGAAGATGAGCCAAAAAATTATGGATATTTGAAATTAATTTCAGAACTTATTGCTAAAAGAAGAAAGAAAAAAGAGAAAATAATCAATGTATATGTGAATACTGTAAATAAATATATAAGAAATATTGTCCAACATAAAATGGATGAAATTAAAATCTTTGATATAAAGTATTTTAATATCTATGATTTAATAGCTTATAATTTAATCAATCTTAAAAATTTTAAATTATATGAAACAAGTGGATTAAAAAAAGATTGGATTAAAATAAAAAAAGAAAAAGGAGAAAATTTTTCTCTTGATGATTTTTCAAATTTAATTGGGACTCCAAATATATTGTTGATTGGTTTTAAGAATTGTGGAAAAAGTCTTTTTGAATTAGCAGTAAATCAAACTCTTGTAAATGCAAAAGAAAATATGAAAATTACTATTGTAGATAGAAAAATATCTAATATAATTGAAGAATATAAAGCAACTATAAGAGAGCTCAAAAAGGTTGCAAATATTGAATTAATAGATGGTGATATTAATCATATTAGCACACAAAATAAAATAAAAGAAAGTCATAAAAAAGATCCATTTACAGCTGTATTATTTTCCACAAAAAATTGTACAGAAAGTCTTATTTTTATGGATTTACTTGGAGAAGAAATCTTTAAAAATGTAAATACTGCTGTTTTCTGTGAAAATATCTGGGAAAATAAACCATTGATAGAATCTATCATTTTAAAGTATCCTAATATAATTGTTTTTGGAGAATTAATTGATGTCTTAAATTTTGAATCTATAACTAATGAGCCTTTAGAAATAAAATCCAAAGAATTTAATGCCTATTACAATAAAATTTCAGAAAATATTATGAATTATCCAGAACAAGATATTTCTATTGAAGAACAGTGGGATTTTCTTTCAAATATAAAAAAAGATTCTAGTAGAAATCAATGTATGCATCAAAATGTTAAGGAAGTTTTATTAGAAAAAATTGCTCAAATGGAAGGACTTACTTCTGTTGAAGAATTACTTGATAGATGGAAAGCTATGATTAATTCTGTTTCTGTAAAAGAACAAATAAATATCATTGAAAAAAATCCTGCTATGAACTATATGTCGGCTCTTGAACATAAACGTTGGAGTAGTTTTTACTATATGAGAAATTTTGTTTATTCTGAAAAGAAAGATGAAGTGAATGGCACACATAATTCATTAATAGATGATTGGGATGAGTTTTTACGTAGTGATAAAAGAGAGCAAGTTATCTATGACTTTATTTCTGTTCTTAGTGTAAAATAAATAGAAGTAGATAGAAAGGATTAACTTTTGAAGCAGGAGTTAATCTTTTTTTGTATGTAGAGTTGTAAAATGTGCCTATATCTTTAAAATAACAATAACAGGTAGGAGAATAATAAGCTCATATAAAAAAACTCATTTTACTTTTCAGTTTATTATTTTTCTATTTTAAAATCAATAAAAGAAGAAGCTATTATTTCAATAACTTCTTCAATCTTTAAAAATAAAATTTTATTTAAATTCTTTTTTTATTTCTGTTATCCAATCTCCAATTCTTTTTGGAGTTAGGCTAGGTTGATTTTCTTCATCAAGAGCAAGACCTATAAATTTACCATTTTCTATAATGCTTGTTTCTTCATAGTGATAACCATCAGTACTTGTAAATCCAACTACTTTACCACCTTTTTTAACTACAACATCATACAGATGTCTTATTCCACCACAGAAAGATTCTCCAAAAGCAAATTGATTTCCAAGTCCAACAAGTCCAACTACTTTACCAGTAAAATCAATTTCTTCTAATTTTTTTAAATTATTCATCCAAGCTGCATGAGCCTCACCAACTTGATAAGTGGGTGTAACTAAAATAAGATTTTCAAAATTCTCTATTTCTTTAACCCCATTTTTTACATTAAAAGTTTTAAAATCATCTTTCTTTAAAAAGAATTCAATTTCATCAACAATTCCTACTGTTGTTTTTGTAAGAGTTGCATAAAAAATACCAATAGTTTTCATAAAAATTCCTCCATTATAGTTCACATATATCTTTTATTACTTCACTTGCTAGTAACATACCTGCAACAGGTGGTACAAATGAAATACTTCCAACATTTTTATTTTTTTCACGCCCACCATCTAAATTAAGTGGTTTTCTTGGTGTTTCATCAGAATAAACAACTTTTAATTTGTTAATTCTTCTTTTTTTTAATTCTTTTCTAATAATTTTTGCTAAGGGACAAACAGAAGTCTTTTTAATATCTGCTACCTTAAATTGTGCAGGATTTATCTTATTTCCAGTTCCCATACAAGAAATTATTGGAATTTTTGAATTAGTGGCAAATTCAATTAAATCTAATTTTGCTGTAATTAAATCAATAGCATCAACTATATAATCATATTTTTTATTTTTAAAAAATAAATCTATATTCTCTTTTAAAAATTTTTCATTATATATAGTTAAATTTATATCAGGATTGATTGATAAAATTCTATCTTTTGCTACCTCAACTTTTGGCTTACCTATAACAGATTGAGTTGTAATAATCTGTCTATTTAGATTAGTTTTATCAACAGTGTCAAAATCAACAATAGATAAATTACCAATACCTGCTCTAACAAGTGCTTCAACAGTAGCACCGCCAACACCACCAAGTCCAAAAACAATAACATTAGAATTTTTTAATTTTTCTATGTTATCAGAACCAATTAATAGTTCAGTTCTCTGTAAAAACATATGTTCTCCTTAATTATTTACTAATTTACTAAATAATATCACAAAAATTAGATTTTGTAAACTAATTTGATTAGGTTATTTTGACTAATTTTCAGCAATTTTAAATAAGCTAATATTTTTATAAATAATCTCTTTTCCAACTTTTTCAGAAGAAAGAATTCCAACTTTTTCTAATTGCTTTAAATAGGAAGTAGCTGTTTGTCTAGAAATATTAAGTTTAGTTCTAATATATTCATTTTTAGTATAAAATTCAAAAAATAATAATTCTAAAAGGTCTTTTGAATAAATTTTTGGAAGTTTCTCTTTTAATATCTTTTTTGTATTTTCCATTGCATCTATGATATTATCAATTAATGTTAAAGTATATTTTGAAGTTTTTTCTATTGCCTTTAACATATAAATAATAAATTCTAAGATATTTTTTTCAGACTTTCCAGATTTATTTAGTAAGTCATAATATTCACTTCTATTTTCAATTATATATTTACTTAAATACAAGATAGGTGTATCTAATTTATCACTTAACTTTAAGTACATCAAATTTAAAACTCTTCCAGTTCTACCATTACCATCATAATATGGATGTATCATTTCAAATTGTAAATGAATTAATGCCATTTTAATTAATGGATTTATTTTATCCTCTAAATTTATAAATTCTTCTAAATTTTTTAAATATTCTATAATTTCTTCATAATTTTGAGGAGGAATATGTAAGATTTCACCAGTTTTAGTGTTCATTATTACTGTTCCACCTTGTCTTCTAATATCTCCCTTATTTGGTTCAATTAAATGATGTATTTCATTTATCATATTAGTTGTTATCATATTTTTTTCTTGAACTAAATGATTTCCAAGACAAATTGCACTTCTATAATTTAAAACTTCTTTTGCATTAGGATTAGATTTATCTTTTAAAATCATTTCCTTATAAAGTTCATCGTAAGTTGTAATAATATTTTCAATCTCAGAAGACTCTTTTGCTTCCTTTAATGTAATAACATTTAATATGATATTAGGATTTGGCAACTTATTTAAAGTTCCTTTTAAAATACCTAAACTTTCTGTTGCTTTTACAAGCTGTTCAAATATATCTATTCTATTCAAATCTAAATTTTCTATTGGTAATTTATACATTTCTCTCAATTCCTTTTTAATTATATATGTATAATTTTTTTTAAAATTTTAACATATTATTAGAACATGTATAAAATTTTGATTTTTTTTTAACATGTTATTTTTCTTCTGAAAATTCTAAATCTATATCAATGAAATGAACAACCACTTGACAGATATTATTATTTTCATCATAACCAAAATAAACAGGATAATATCCATCACCCCAACCAGAAGCACAAATAGGAATAGTGTATTTTGTATCTGGAATATTCCAATTTAACCAATCTCCATACTCAGCTTGGTACTTAGGAAATTCTTTAGCATTTTCTTCTAATAAATCCCAGAAATAATCATTATACAAATCTCCATCTTCATTTAATTCAGAAAATTTCTTTTCAAATTTATGATAGGCTTTTTGAACTTCTATATCAGTTATACTAGCCATACCAGCATCAACGCCAAAGCCATAAAAATCTCCTTCTTTTATTTCACCTTCTAAATCTTCATTACCTTTCATTCCATTTTCAAAATATACAGCTTTATTATCATTAAATTTTATTCTTATAGCTGCATATCTATCATGGTTTGTTAAAACACAAATATCTACTGGAAATTCTCCAATAGGAGTTTCTTGAATATAAGGAATAAGATTTTCATCTGGCAGGGTAACTAAACTATCACCAGCAACAAGTTTTCCACTAGGAATAGAACAAGTTCCTATATTTAAAACATCTAATTTTTCTCCTGCAATTTCTTTTAAAGTAAAATAATCTTCCAGATTTCTTGGAGCTTGTAATTTATCTTTTACCTTTTTCCATTTTTCTAACCATTCTCTTGTAGGTTGCATATTAAAATACTCCTTTATTTATTATTTTTCCCATAAGCTAATTCTATATCTATAAATTCAATTATAAGTTGACAAGGATTATTATCTTTATCGTAAGCTATATATGTAGGATAAGTTCCATCTCCAAAACCAGATTGGAACATAGGTAAATGATAGTCAGTTCCAGGTATAGTCCAATTTATCCAATCACCAGCATCTCTTTGATATTTAGGATTATTTTCATAACTTTCTTTAAAAAATTTTGCAAAATAATCATCATAAGCATTTCCATCAGGATTTTCTTCTACCCATTTTTCAGCAAAATCACAGAATAAATCATGTAATTTTTTATCACAGAAAGATGCAAGACCTGCATCAACAGAAAAACCGAAATAATCTCCTTTTTGGATATCATTTAATTCTTCTTGTCCTATCATAGCTTCCTCATAATAAGCAATTTTATTATCATTAAATTTTAATCTGGCTGCTGCATATCTATCACAATCTCCATCACTTGCTTTTATAACAGCAAGTTCTGTTCTAAATTCTCCTGTTGGGATTTTTTGAAAATAAGGCATTTGAGTTCTAAATATCAAATAAACAAGAGGATCTCTAACTAAAAATTCACCAGTAGGAATAGAACAAGGACCAATATCAAGAACATCTAATTCTTTTCCAGCAATTTCTTTTAAAGTAAAATAATCTTCAAGATTACTACTAGGTTGTAATTTATCTTTTACTTTTTCCCATTTTTCTAACCATTCTTTTGTTGGTTGCATAATTATCCACTCCTTATTTTATTTAAAATTTGATTTTTAATTCATTTAATAACTTTATATATTTATCTTGTGCAGAAAGATAAGTTTCAATTAAATAAGCTTTATCTTCCTTATAATTTTTTAAACCTCTATAATAAAATAATTTATGCTCTTCATCTATAATAAAAGGGACAATATCATTTCTTAAACATTCTTTGAACATAATAAGTCTACCAACTCTTCCATTTCCATCTTGAAAAGGGTGAATAGCTTCAAATTTATAATGAAAATCTACAATATCATCAAATGTTATTTTAATTTTAGAGTTATATTCATCAAGTAATTTTTTTATTTCTTTTAAAACATTACTTGGACTTGTAGTTTTTGTATTTCCTATAAAATTTGCTCTTAGCTTATAATCTCCCACTTTGAACCAGTCTTTTTGAGAGTCGGAAGTATTATTTTTTAAAATTTTGTGTAAAGCTTTTATTAAATTTTCATCTAAAATATTTATATTTTCTAATATATAATCAAAACATTTAAAATGATTAACAGTTTCATTTATATCATCAATAGATATAATTTTTTCTTTATCACTTATGAAAGAATTAGTTTCATAAATATATTGTGTTTGTTCTTCTGTAAGTTTACTTCCCTCAATATGATTTGAGTTATATGAAAAATTAACCTGTGTTAAATGGTAAAGACTTCCTTTTAATTTTATTTCTTTTTCCTCTAATAAAGTTTTCAAAATTTTATTCATATAAAAAACCTCTTTAACTATTTTTAAAATATTATACCATTTTTATATATAAAAAATAAAAATATTTGAAATGTGATGGTAAATATAGTAGAATAGTTGGAAAGAAATAAAATTTTTATGGAGGTAATAAATGAAATTAGTTTTAATTCGTCATGGAGAAAGTGCATGGAACTTAGAAAATAGATTTACAGGCTGGAAAGATGTTGATTTAAGTCCAAAAGGAATGGAAGAAGCAAAATCAGCAGGAAAAATTTTAAAAGAAATGAATTTAGTTTTTGATGTTGCTTATACTTCATATTTAAAAAGAGCAATCAAAACTTTAAATATTGTTTTAGAAGAAATGGATGAATTATATATTCCAGTATATAAATCTTGGAGATTAAATGAAAGACACTATGGAGCATTACAAGGATTAAATAAAGCAGAAACTGCAAAAAAATATGGAGATGAACAAGTACATATTTGGCGTCGTAGTTTTGATGTAGCTCCACCAAGTATTGATAAAAATAGTGAATATTATCCAAAGTCAGATAGAAGATATGCAGATTTAGCAGATTCTGATATTCCATTAGGAGAAAGTTTAAAAGATACAATAGCAAGAGTATTACCTTATTGGCATTCAGATATTTCAAAAAGTTTACAAGAAGGTAAAAATGTTATAGTTGCTGCTCATGGAAATAGCTTAAGAGCCTTA
>ERZ772772.2267-NODE-2267-length-11516-cov-3.385307_pt1 | contig 11516 bp, 6 predicted proteins | sample MGYA00511484_ERZ772772 | MGnify/ENA primary metagenome ERZ772772 (study PRJEB29015, sample SAMEA2737913) | human oral metagenome | biome: human oral; feature: human-associated habitat; material: dental | place: China | collected 2088 ... | reverse complement strand
TGCCGTTGGAGCCCACTTTTCCAATGACCTGACCGGCCTTGACCGTGTCGCCCTTCTTGACGAGAACCCCGTTGTCGTACATGTGGATGTACCACGTGTAGTACGTCTTGCCGCCGATCTCGTGCTTGACGATGATGAGGTTGCTCGAACGCCCCTGAATCCCGGCGCCGGCGTGGGTGACAACGCCGTCGGCGACTGCGTGGATCGGAGTGCCCATCGGCGCCGCGAAATCCTGGCCGGCATGCATCGAGACGTCGCCGTAGATCGGGTCGACGCGGTATCCGAAGGCCGACGTCAAACGATAAACGCCTTGCTGGAGGGGCATGACGATTTGACCGCCTTGGCGAGAGCCGGCGAATGCCGCCCGCGCCCCGGCCGCCCCGGCGGCTGAGCAGGTGGTCGTCTCGTTGCCGCTCTCGTTCTCTTTGGCCTGGTGAGAGAATTCGTTGGCCATCGAGCGGGCCTGCGCGTTGGCGTCGCCGGTGAGGGCGGCCGGAACGTCGGCCTTCTCTTTCGTCTCGCCGCCGATGTAGGAGCGAGAGAGATTGTTCTGCGCGGCGGTCGCCGGCGTGTTGTTCGTTGCAAGAATCGGCACGCCTACGGCCACCAGCGTCGCGACGCCGGCCGCCACGCCCTGGATGGCCCACTTCTTCGAGCCGAAGGAAGCCGGCTGCTCGCTCGCGGCGGACTCGGACTTGGCGACTTTCCCCCTGGAGCCCTTGCTGTCCTTTGCGGCTTTCGCGTCTGCTGCCGCCTTCGCGTCTGCTGCGGCTTTCGCCGCTTTGCCGCTTCTGCGCCGACGTTCCAAACGGGATATCTGCGCGCCTTCGGAAATGGCGTCGCTGATCTCGTTGCGGGTGAGAACGGCGGTCTCTTCGTCGGACTCGTTTGCCCCGTCCTCGTTGTCAAAGGCCGCCGCAGCAGCCTCCGCCGCACGCTCGGCCTCGAGGATCTTCCGCGCCAACTCGGCCTGCTGCCGCCTGCGCTCCCGACGAGCCTCTTCACGGCTCGCGGTTTCCTGCTCTGCGCGAAGCTCCTCGGCGGCCCGGCGCTCGTCTTCTGCGCGTTGCTCAGCGGCGGCGCGGGCCTCCGCCGCTTTTCGCGACGCCTCGGCCTCCTGTTCCCGCAGCTGTTGCGCCCTGCGGGACTTCTCCAGGCGAGCGGCCTTCTTGGCCTCGCGCTCCTTGCGCGCCTCCTCGGCTTTGCGGTCCGCCTCCGCCTGGCGGACGATCTCCAAGCGCCTCGTGATCACGGCGAACGGGCTGCTTCCCGGGGGGCCGGCGGCCGCGGCCTTTGCCTTCTGAGCTTCCTGAGCCTTGCGGGCCTCCTCGGTTTTCCGCCGCACCTCTTCGGCCTGGCGAATCGCCTCGGCCTCTTGCTCTTCCTCCGCCCGACGCGCCTCCTCAGCCTTGCGCGCCTCTTCGGCTTCGCGCGCCTCCTCAGCCTTACGGGCCTCTTCAGCTCTCTGTGCCTCTTCGGCGCGACGAGCTTCCTCGCGTGCGGCCCTCCGCGCCGCGCGCTCCTTGCGAAGCTCCTCCAGCTTGCGGGCCTCTTCGGCCTTGCGAGCCTCCTCGGCGCGGCGGACTTCCTCGAGTTTGCGTGCGGCCCTCCGCGCCGCGCGCTCCTTGCGAAGCTCTTCCAGCTTGCGGGCCTCTTCGGCCTTGCGAGCCTCTTCGGCTCGCCTGGCCTCTTCAGCCTGACGCGCTTCCTCCGCGCGACGGGCCTCCTCAACCTTGCGGGCCTCTTCGGCCTTGCGCGCGGCCTCGACCCTCCGCGAAATCTCTTCTAACCGAGCCTCCTCCTCGGCGATTCTCGCACGCTCTGCCTCCTGGCGTGCGCGATTCTCAGCCTCACGGCTCTCTGCCCGCCTCGCCTTGCGTGCTTCGGCAGCTTCCTCCATCTCGCGAGCCAACCGCACCTGGCGGCGGTTGAGGCTCGGGGTCTCCTGCCTAACACCCGAACGGCGCGTCCGGGCAGCCTGAACCTGAGCCTGCGGCTCGGTGTTAAGTGCGTGCCTGCCCATCATCCTCCGGTTCTACGTGATTTTCCGGTGACTCCATTACAAAATGATAACGGACCCGCCGAAAGGCCACCACCCGCTTCACGCGACGACGGCCGAGACGACCTTCTCAATGCCGGAACGCCCTTCCAAACGCCCCCTCGATCTCTTTAAATCACTCCTACAAATATCGCATGTATCCGGAGCAGACGTCGGTTTTAGAAATACACATCACTTTTGACGCATGAAACTCGCCGCCAAGTCCCGTAGCCTTAATGTGTCGAATTCCAAAGGAGTGGGGAAAACAGTGTCAACGCAGCCACACGACGACTTCGGGCCCAACCGCGGCTTCATCGAGGATCTCTACGCCGACTTCCTCAAGAATCCGTCTGCCGTCCCTCCGCAGTGGGGCGACCTCTTCAGAAGATGGCGCGCCGAGGGGCGCCCCGTGCACAGACGGGCGGATCCCGACACCGCCAAGGCGCAAATCGAGATTCACTCCCAGAACGACTCCCGGCAGGCGGCCCCGGACTCGGTCTCCACCCGTTCGGACCTCCCTCCCGCTCCGCCGGCCGCGGCGCAGCCGGCCCTCACGCCCTATGCCAAACGGCACAAGCTGGTGGCGAGCGACACCCCGATCTCTTCCGGCGAAACCGTCCGCATGAAGGGCACGGCGAAGTCCGTCGCCGCCAACATGGACGCCTCGCTCGCCATTCCGACGGCGACGTCGTTCCGCGAAATCCCCGCCAAAACGATGTTCGACAACCGCGCCATCGTCAACGAGCGGCTGCGGGCCACCCGGGGCGGCAAGGTCAGCTTCACCCACCTGGTGGCCTTCGCCGCGATTGAGGCGCTCGTCCAGATGCCCGAGATGAACGACTCGTACACGTTGGCCGACGGCAAGCCCGCGGTCCGCCATCCCGAGCACGTCAATTTCGGCATCGCGATCGACGCCCGCCGCCCCGACGGCTCCCGCACCCTCGTCGTGCCTTCCGTCAAAGCCGCCGAACTCATGACTTTCCGCGATTTCCTCTCCGCTTACGAAGACCTCGTGCGCCGCGGACGCGAAGGCGCCTTGGGAATCGACGACTTCACGGGAACCACCGTCTCGCTCACGAACCCCGGGGGCATCGGCACAACCCAGTCGGTTCCGCGGCTCATGGCCGGGCAGGGAGCGATCATCGGCGTCGGCTCCATGGTCTACCCCGCCCAGTTCTCCGGCACGTCGGACGCCGTGCTGGCCCGCCTCGGCGTCTCCAAAGTGGTCACCGTCTCCTCCACCTACGACCACCGCGTGATCCAGGGGGCCACGTCGGGCGAGTTCCTACGCCTCATCGAACGCAAACTCACCGGCCTCGACGGCTTTTACGACAGAGTCTTCCATTCGCTCCACGTTCCGACGGAGCCTTTCGTCTTCGAGCGCGACGTCGAATACAACCCGCTCAAAGACCCGGACAAAGCCTCTCGCGTGACGAGCCTCATCCACGCGTATCGCTCGCGGGGGCATCTCATTGCGGACACGGACCCGATCTCTTTCCGCACCCTCCGCCATCCGGACCTTTCCCTCGGGTCCTACGGCCTGACGTCGTGGGACCTAGACCGCTCCTTTCCCACCGGGGACTTCACGGACAACGGCTCAATGACCCTGCGCGACGCGCTTTCGCTGCTGCGAGAGACGTACTGCGCGTCGATCGGCTTCGAGTACATGCACATCACGGATCCGGAGCAGCGCCGCTGGTTCCAGGAGCGAATCGAACGCCCGCGCGCCAAGCTCACCGACGACGAGCGCTTTCAGATTCTCGAGAAGCTCAATCAGGCGGAGGCGTTCGAGACCTTCCTGCACACCAAGTACCTCGGGCAGAAGCGCTTCTCGCTCGAAGGCGGGGAATCGCTCATTCCCGCGCTTGACGCCATACTTTCCCGCGCCGCCCACGACGGCCTCGATTCGGTTGCGATCTCGATGTCCCACCGGGGAAGGCTCAACGTCCTGACGAACATCGCGGGAAAGCAGTACAAGCAGATCTTCACCGAGTTCGACGGATTCGTCGACGAGCGCACCGTCCAGGGCTCGGGCGACGTCAAGTACCACCTGGGAACCGAGGGGACGTACACCTCCCCGACCGGCGAGACGACCGGCGTCTATCTCGCGGCGAACCCTTCGCACCTCGAAGCGGCGAACGGCGTTTTGGAGGGCATCGTCCGCGCGCGCCAGGACCTTCAGGACCGGGGGGACCGAGGCTTCGCAGTTTTGCCGATCCTCATCCACGGCGACGCCGCATTCGCCGGCCAAGGGGTCGTCCCTGAAGTGCTCAACCTTTCGCAGCTTCGCGGCTACCGCACCGGCGGAACCGTTCACATCATCGTCAACAACCAGATCGGATTCACAACCGCCCCCCATTCCGGGCGCTCCTCGAACTACGCGAGCGACGTGGCGAAGGGCCTGCAGATACCGATCTTCCACGTCAACGGCGACGACCCGGAGGCCGTCGTGCGCGCGGCGGCTCTGGCGTACGAGTACCGTCAGGCCTTCTCGAAAGACGCAATCGTCGACGTCGTCTGCTATCGACGCCGCGGACACAACGAGGGCGACGATCCGTCGATGACCCAGCCGGTCATGTACGCCCTGGTCGATTCGAAGAGGACGACCCGCCAGCTGTACAAGGAGGCGCTCATCGGCCGAGGCGAGATGACCGCCGAGCAGGCCGAAGCCTTCGAGGAGAACTACCGGGCGACCCTCGACAACGCCTTCCGGCAGGTCAAGGCCGCCGAGGCCGAAGCGGCCGCCGGCAAGTCCGGCGTCTACGAAGGCCTCGAGATTCCCGCAGCCCAGCAGGAAGACGCGGGGACGATGATCGGCTGGACCAGCTGGACCACCCGCGAGATCCTGGCCAGGATCGGCGACGCCCACCTTCAAATCCCCGACGGCTTCACGCCTCACCCGAAGATCACCCAGCTCTACGAGCGCAGGGCGAAGATGATGCGCACCGGAGACGTCGATTGGGGCATGGGAGAGATCGCCGCGTTTGGCTCGCTCCTCATCGAAGGGGTTCCCGTGCGCATGTCCGGTCAGGACGTGCGCCGCGGAACCTTCGTCCAAAGGCACGCGGTTTCCCACGACCATGAAACCGGCGCCGAGTGGACGCCCCTCGATCATTTGACGGAAGACCAGGCAAAGCTGTGGATCTACGACTCCCCCCTTTCCGAGTATTCGGTCATGGCCTTTGAGTACGGCTATTCCCTCGAGCGCCCCGATGCGCTGGTGGTGTGGGAGGCGCAGTTCGGCGACTTCGCGAACGGCGCCCAAACGGTTGTCGACGAATTCGTCTCATCCGCCGAGCAGAAGTGGAACCAGCATTCGTCTCTCGTGCTCCTCCTTCCCCACGGATACGAAGGCCAGGGGCCCGACCATTCCTCCGCGCGAATCGAGCGGTATCTCCAGCTATGTGCGCAAAACAACATGTGGGTCTGCCAACCGTCCACCCCGGCCAACCATTTCCACATGCTGCGCACGCAGGCTTATGAGCGTCCGCGCCGGCCGCTCATTGCTTTCTCGCCGAAACAGCTTCTGCGACGTCGGGGCGTCGTCTCGCCGGTAGAAGACTTCATTCGGGGTTCCTTCCTCCCGGTCATCGGCGACGACGCCGAGGGTGAAGCCCGCGGAAGCGATGCCTCGGGAGGCGCGCCCGCCGGAGGCGCACCGCGAACGCACATCGACCGAGTCCTTCTCTGCTCCGGCCGCATCTATTACGATTTGGCCGATTTCCGCAGGAAGATCGGGGACTGGCGGACGGCGATCGTCCGGCTCGAGCAGTACTATCCGCTGGCCACCGAGGCTCTGCGGGCGGAGCTGGCGAAGTACCCCGGCGCCGAGGTCGTATGGGTCCAGGACGAGCCCGAGAACATGGGCGCGTGGCGCTTCCTCCTCGTCACCGTGTTTCGCGAGCTCGGGCTCACGCCGAGGCTCGTCTCCCGCCCGGCCTCGGCGTCGCCGTCGGTCGGCATCGCCCGAGCCCACACGACTCAGAACGAGATCCTCATGCGTGCTGCGTTCGAGCGCTGAGGCCCGCGTTCAAGAGCCTCCGCGCGCCTTCAAAACGCCGACGCCGACCTCCAGGAGCCGCCGCACGCTTTCACGGACTGCCGCTCCGCGCGGTTTTCTCTCGGAGCTGCTTCCCAGTCCCCAGATTGGGGCATTCTAGCCCGGCTTGTCCTCGGCTGATTCTAGCCCGGCTTGTCGTCGACTTCGGCGCAGGCAGCCCCAGCCCCGCAGAATGGGGGCGGTTCCCGCCGACGACGGCAACACTGCCCTCAACCTTTCCCAGCCCCGCAGATTGGGGGCAGTTCTCCAAGCTGGACGGGTGGCTCTCTGATGCCGACGGGCGACCCTCCGATCCGAATGGGCGCGCTTCTTCGCCCCAGATTGGCACCGCTTCCACAACAGCGGAGGCGCTACAGTCTAGAGTTGAGGTAACTTCTAAGATGTAGCACAACTGAGGAGCAAACGTGGCGATCTTCTTCATCGGCGACGAGCTCGTCGCGGGCTTCGGCGACGCGCGGGCTCTCGGCTGGACTGGGCGAGTCATGGCACGAACCCGCAGCGAACCGCCTCTCATGCCAATAACCCTTGCTGTTCCAGGCGAAGACACAGCAGCGCTGGCCAAACGCTGGGGCGACGAAGTGGCCCGACGCCTTCGCCACGATGAAGACAACCGTCTCATTATCGGTCTAGGGTCCCATGACCTCGATTCGGGCCAGACGCTTGCCCGCGCTCGCCTCCATCTGGCGAACATCCTCGATGCGGCTGCTCGAATGAAGCTCCGGTCCTTCATCGTCGGTCCTCCCCCGCGTCGAGAAGTGCCTTTCAAAATCCAGCTGGATCTGTCGAAAGCCTTCGGCGACGTCTGCGCTCGCCGCGATCTCCCTTACGTCGACACTTTCACTCCTCTCGTCGAGCATGAACAGTGGAACACCGACTTGTCGATGTCCAGCGGCTACGAACCACGCCAAGCCGGCTACGGCCTCATCGCATGGCTGGTTCTCCACAATGGGTGGAACGATTGGCTGGGAGTCCCGGCCGTCGGCGCGTCTTAGGCCCGCTTAGAGTCTTTAGATCAATTTAGACTCTTTAGTCCCACTTAGGGCCTAAACCACCCTTCAAGGCGTTCTCCCCGCGGCCTTGGCGACCGCGCCGACTCTTTGCCCAACCGCCTTACGTCTCTTGCTCAGTCATGTTCCGTGCTTCCTGGTGCCCATTGTTTTGCCGTCAGGCGATGTGAAGACAAAGCCTCCGCTGTGGTGCGCGATCGCGATTTTTTCGCGGTGAACTAGGGCATGGTGGTGCCAGCACAGCAGGACGGCGTTCGCAAGGTCGGTTCTACCGCCCGCTTCCCAGGGCAAGGCGTGATGAACCTGTCCATGGGAAATCGTGTCTCCGCATCCCGGATATCGGCATGTCCGATCTCTCGCGATGACCGCACGGGTCTGCGCGGGAGTGAACAGGCGTTTCTCCCTGCCCACGTCGAGTACTTCGCCGCTTGCCGAGAAAATGAGGCGTGAAACGGACGAATCGCAAAGCAGCCTCGCCAGCTGGGTGGCCGACAGTGGCGAGCCGTCGTCTAAAACGGCCGGATCGTTCCCTCGCAAGACATCAACGTCGGTCAAAGCAGGAATCACCCCTAAAATCGTTCCAAATTCTTCTTGTTGTCTCACAGACGATTCCAGGCATGCGCCGAAACGCCCTTGCCCTCGACCAGCTTCACGGCATGCTTCCCCTAGGCAGCCCACACCGTCGCGGCGTTCCGATTGGTCTGAGCCGCCACGACTCCGATCCGTCCTCGCTTTCGACAGCCGCGTCTCCTCCTTTGAAGGCGAACCGTCGCGTTCCTCGCCGATGCCGTCGTCGCCCGCAACACTCCGGCCTTGCACGTCTTCAGTTCCCGGACGAGGCGTCCCGTTTTCCAAGCCGCGAAGAGTCTCGAAGGGGACGTGCACTAAAATATGCGGTCGGATTCTTGCTCCTTTGCCGAGGCCGCCTTCGTCAAGCTTCGCGCCGGCCAGTTCGACGAGCGCACTGGCTCGCCGTTGCGGCAAACTTCTGGCGTCCTCAACGCGTTTGCGGCCCATGAACGCCGACAAGGCGGTGTCCACGATCGCCGAACTCTCGTCCGACAGCCACCCGGAAATGCGCATCCCCGACCCTTCTTTCGCGAAGACCACGTTCTCTTTCTTCGCCTCGGCTTTCTCGGTCTCGACTCCGAACGACGGGCTGTGCCGATAAGCGCGCGCCTTGACGCGCCGCTCGAACTCCCGCGGGGCGCACTCCCGCGCCCATGCGACAAACTCCTCCTCAACGGCGTCGGTGAACGCGTCTTCCAACTCGGGTGCCGACAAGAAGCGACGAACGACATCGACGTGCCCCGCGAAAACCTCGCCGTTCTTCAAGGCCTCCGACATCCTGCGCAGCCCCGAATCAAGGGCCTCGGCCCGTTTGATTTCCTTGACAGCCGCGCTCGGGGATTGCCCTGAAGTCTTCTCGCTCCACAGCACAAAGGTGCGAGCCCCCGAAGCGCGCCAACTTTCATTCTTCTCAATGGCGACGAGCATCCGCCCGCGCACCGCTCCCAGCCGAGAAACGGCCTTCGCGAGATCAGCGGCTCCAGCCGTCAGCCTTTCCTCGGACAAGGCGGAAAGGTCGACCTCCCCCAACTCCGTCACAACTTCATTCAAACGCGAAAGGCAATCGGCAAATCTGTTGTCGCCCCCTAGACTCCGCCGCTGGACAGACGGATCCACATCGGACGGACCGCATCCGGACACCGCGGCATCCGGCTGCATATCGGCGTCGACACTCATCGAACTCGCCTCCTTTCGCTCTCTACCCCTTCGCCCACTATCCTACAGAAGCAGCAGTCCAATGTCAATTTTTTGTTCGATAAAATCTTTCAAATTATTCTTTTAAATACTTTATAATTACCGACTAAACAAACGACATCGAAACCTAAGTTTGCAAAACCGCGATGGAGCGTTCGGCCCTCAACCGACGCCCACCAGCCTATTCAGGAACAGTCATCACGCAACCGACCTATTCAAAGATCACCACGCAACCGACCTATTCAAAAGTCACCACGCGACCAGTCTTCGCGAACGGCACCAGGCAACCAGCCCTATTCGGGACCAGCCCTATTCAGGAACAGTCACCAGGCAAAACGGGTGCCCTGCGGGATCGGCGTAGATCCGCCATTCTTTAGGTCCGGGGTCAAGAATCGGCGTGAGAGGGCGCCCGCCGGCCTTTTCGACGACGCCGCAGGCCTCTGCCAAATCCTCAACCAGCAGATCGAAATGCACTTGATGCTCGCCGTGCCCTCTAGGCCATCTCGGAGGCACGTACCCCTCGCAGCGATGGAATGAGAATCTCCCGACGGGTTCCCACTCCAAGGTCACCCACTCCGGCCGCTCTTCGCCGGAAACAGCCAGCTCCGGCTCTTCGCTGGCAACACTCCATTCGCACGCATCGCTGGCAACACTCCGTTCGCACGCATCGCCGACAACACTCCATTCGCACGCGTCGCCGACGGCGGAAGCCCGACCGCCTGCCTCCCGACCGCGACCGTCCCCGTCGGCAAAAGCCCCGCTTTCACCCCCGGCGCCTTTGACAAGCCCCCGCCCTCCCGGCGGCTCCGGAAGCTCGAGAACCTGTTGCCAGAACCTCGCCAGCGCGACGGCGTCGTCGCACTCAAAAACAAGTTGCGTCAATCGTCCAACGGCCATGGACCGAATTTATCACCGACGTACGCAGCGGACTCCTCGAACGGCAGGAGGCACGGCGCAGACTCGGCAAACGACAGGAAAACACCGGGCAGATTCGGCGAACGACAGGAAGCACGGCGCAGACTCGGCAAACAACAGGAAAACACCGGGCAGACTCCCTGGGCGGCGAATGAAACGCAGCCGATTCCGCGAACGCCAGCCGAAAACACCGCACTCACGATCGGGCGCGGCAAACACCCGACCGGTTCCGCGCAACGAGATACCGCGCACCGCACCCCGCGATCGGACGCGCGAAATACACTGCCATAGCGCAGCCACACCTGCGGGCCGCGCGCAAACAAAGCCACAGCACGGCCGCGCCCGGAAAACCCGCGAAACGGGGAAAATACGGGCGTCGAAAGGGCCCGGATCTTAGACCCGGGCCCGGCGCTCATGCGTTGGGACGCTTGCCGTGGTTGGCAGGCTTTCCCGCGCGCGAGCGACGCTTGCGACCGCGACGGCTCATTGTTGCTCCTCAAATTGATTGTGCACCCGAAAGGCACACGACAGGTCGAAAGTGTATCAGCCGACGACGTCGGCCGCTATGCGCCGCCACAACCGCCAGCCGCCCAATACGGCCTGCGCATCCCCCGCGGCATGAAAGGCCTGTCAAACCGCATCCCATTCAGCTTTGTTCGTCCTGCTTTAGTCGTCCCGCGCCTCTTGTTCTCCGTTTGTTCTCCGTCGCCCCCAAAGGCCCGCGCGCTTGTCTGCCCCCCCACGCCGGGAAGATTGCCTCCACGCCGGGAAGAATCGTGGTGCGCCGGAGAACGCCAAAAGGGGCGACGCATTCCCGCCTTTCACGGAAGAGCATTTCGCATGGAAAACGCTTTACGCGCAAGAACGGCCCACAAGAGAGGGTTGTCCACAAGCGGAACTCTGCACACCCGTCCTCGTATAGACTTGGAACCACTCGAGGAGAAAGGACCGCCACGATGGCCGAAACGCTGAGTCGCCTGAAAGCCCAGTTCATCGACACCGCCATCGACCCCGATTCGGGCAGGGAAAAGTTCGAAGCATTTCGCTCCCACCTCGTTAGAACCATCATCGACAACAAAAATGACGAGTTTTCCCAAATCGTCGAAGGAAACGTGTATCGCGACTTCTCCCGAGGAGAGACGGTTATAACCGTCTCTCTCATCGTTCGCGACCCTGTATCAAAAAGCGTGCGCCAGGCCGATCGGCTGATCAGCGACTCGGCCTCAGAGGTCGGCATAAATGTCGTCGACGACGACACTCCGCGTTCAGAAGACAAATACAACTTGGAACAAGACGGACTCAGCTTGGTCCCGGCATGAGCGAGGACGTGTCTTGCGAACCGCTCTTAGTTCGCTTTGCGCGCATGGTAAACAGCCACCTTGGAGCTTTCTTAACTTCCACAGGATCAGTTCTGTTGGCCGTGGCCGCATTTTTCCCGACCTCATCGCTCCTTTTGTGGCTTTTCCTCGGCGGCGGTGCGTCCTTGACGATCATTGGACAGATCCAGTCGGACAAAAAGGGGAAGAGCCTCCGTCAGGTTTTAATCGATCTGGACAAGGCAAGGGAGCAAAAGTCAACTGCTCAAGAAGCTCTTTCCGAGGCAATTGAAGTCATAGGCACTAATCTTTCGGAGGAGCTCGGCCTATGGTCGCCTGAAGTTCGTTTTACGATATATGCGCACGACGACGACAAACGCGAGTTCATTCCCATAGTTCGGGGCTCTGACAACCCA
>ERZ772772.2264-NODE-2264-length-11527-cov-4.757932_pt1 | contig 11527 bp, 16 predicted proteins | sample MGYA00511484_ERZ772772 | MGnify/ENA primary metagenome ERZ772772 (study PRJEB29015, sample SAMEA2737913) | human oral metagenome | biome: human oral; feature: human-associated habitat; material: dental | place: China | collected 2088 ... | reverse complement strand
CTTTATAAAATGAACTGAAAAATTGTTGTTTTAAAAATATTGGTATTATATTTTAGATAAAAAATTAAATATATTCTCTCTAAGGGAACAGAATAAAAAATAAATTTTAAATTTTTTTCAGTACTTTCAATATACTTTATAAGTTATAGGGAACAAAAACAAAAATAAAATATTTCCTTGAATAATACTTTGGAATTGTATATGATATGATTATAAAAAGCAATATAGGAGAGGAATATGAAGAAAGTAAGAGTTACAGTTTCAGATTTTATGAATGAAATTATTACAGGAGATTCAGAGTATTTTAAACTACCAGTTGGAAGAATAGGGAACATAATTTTTAAATATTACATGGACAAAAATTTAAACAAAGTAGAACTAGGGAATTTTTCAGGTGAAGTTATACAATTTAATCTGAATAAAAAAAATGAAGAAATTTTTATGGACACACTTATAAGAAATAAAGTAGAAATAGAAGCTGAATATTGGAGAAATATATTTTTTACCTATATTAATAATTTGAGATATAAACGTGAAGAAATATTATTTGAAAAGATTTTTAGGAAAATTAAGGAAGGAATGCAGGGGAAAAGAAAGATAAAAATAAAATATCATAAATATATAAGGCTAGTAAGTCCGTATTTTGTAAAAGTGGCAGATGACGAAAACAGATCTTATTTATTCTGCTACTGTGAAAAAAATAATGATTATAGGAATTACAGAGTTTCTGAAATAGAAGAAGTATGGTTTACAAATGAAAATATTGAAATAAAAGATAAAAAATATATTGATGATGTGTATAAAAATTTTGATCCGTTTCTATCGTATAAGAACACAGTTAAAGTTGAATTTACAGAAAAAGGAGTGGAATTATATGAAAAAGTTTTGACAAATAGACCAAGACTTTTAAATAAGAAGGATGGAGTTTATACTTTTGAATGTGATAATAAATTAGCAGTAGTATACTTTGCACAATTTTATTCTTCAATTGAAATTTTAGAACCACAAAACTTAAGAGAAAAATTAAAAAATGAGTTAGAAAGTACATTAAAAATATATAAAGATAAGGAGGAAAAAAATGTTTAGTTTGAGGGGAAGTAGAAAGAGAAAAACAGAGCAAATCATTCAAAAATTTTTAAAAAGTTATGCTGAAAATGAAAAGAATCAAGACAAAAAAGATTTAAAAAGCTGGTTAATTTTGGAGTTAGAAAATGAACTGCCTGATAAGAAAGCAGAAGATATAGAGAAGATAGCTACAGAACTTATATCAGGAATAGAAATATATTATACTAAGAAAAAAGAAGTTGAAGAAACAGTAGATAAAATAGAAGAAACAGAAGAAAATCAAAAAAAATATATTGAAGAAGTATTAGATGAAAAAATAGCTAAAACTTTAAATCAAAATATAAGATATGTAAGAAATGTACTTAAAATGATAGAAGAAGGAAATACAATACCATTTATAGCAAGATATAGAAAAGAAGAAACAGGTGGTATGAGTGATGAAGTTTTAAGAGAATTTGAACAAATATTAAAACAATATACAAACCTTCTACAAAGAAAAGAAGAAGTAGCAAGACTTATAGATGAACAAGGAAAACTTACAGAAGAATTATTAAATGATATAAGATTAGCAGAAACATTATCAAAAGTAGAAGATATATATAGACCATATAAGGGTAAGAAAAAAACAAGAGGATCTGAAGCAAGAAGAAAAGGATTAGAAGATTTAAGCAAATATATTTTAGCAGGAAATAGTTTAGAAAATATTTTAAAAAAAGCAGAAGAGTTTTTAACAGAAGAAGTTGAAACAATAGAAGATGCTATAACAGGAGCAAAAGATATAATAGCAGAAGATATATCAGATAGTGCAGATATAAGAGAAATAGTAAAAAATGTATATAATAAAGAAGCAGAGATTATAAGTACAAAGGGAAAAGAAGAAGATGAAAGACAAATATATAAGATGTACTATGATTTTAAAGATACTATTTCAAAAATACCAAGCCATAGATATCTTGCTATAACAAGAGGAGAAACAGAAAAAAAACTAGATGTAAAACTTGTACTTGATGAAGAAAAATTAGTTCAAGATATAATAAAAGAGGTTATAACAGAAAATGATAATATATCATTTGAATATATAGAAGAAATAGTAAAAGATTCTTTTAAGCGTTTAATTAAGCCATCTGTAGAAAGAGAAATAAGACAAGAAGTAAAAGAAAGATCTGATGAATATGCAATAAATGTATTTGGAGATAATTTAAAAGAATTATTATTACAATCACCAATGAAGAATATAAGGATTCTTGGATTTGACCCAGGATTTAGAAATGGAAGCAAACTTGCATGTATAGATGAAAATCGGAAAATACTTAGAAGGTAAAATTGTAAGTGTAACAATGCCAAATGATGATATTGAAAAAGGTAAAAAAGAAATAGAAGAACTAATAAACAAAAATAATATTAATATTGTTGCAATAGGTAATGGAACAGCATCAAGAGAAAGTGAAAAAGTAGTAAGTGAGATTATAAAAGGAAAAGATGTAAAATATATTATAGTAAATGAAGCAGGAGCATCTGTATATTCAGCATCAAAATTAGGTGCAGAAGAATTCCCAGATGTAAATGTAAGTATAAGAGGGGCGATCTCAATAGCAAGAAGATTACAAGATCCATTATCAGAACTTGTAAAAATAGAACCAAAAGCAATAGGTGTAGGACAATATCAACATGATGTAAATCAAACTAAATTAGAAGAAAGATTATATAATGTTGTAGAAGATTCAGTAAATAAGGTTGGGGTAGACTTAAATACAGCAACATTTTCACTAATCTCATATGTTGCTGGTATATCTAAAAGACAAGCAAAAGCAATAGTTAAACATAGAGAAGATAATCGGAAAATATTTAGAAAGAAAAGAACTTCTAAAAGTATCTGGAGTAGGAGAAAAAGCATTTACACAAGCAGCAGGATTTTTAAGAATATATGATGGTAAAAATAGTATAGAAATGACAGGAATTCACCCAGAAAGTTATGAACTAGCTAGAAAAATACTTGCATATGTTGGAGAAAATGAAGAAAGCCTAAAAGATAAGAAGAAAAAAGAAGAAACAATAGAAAAAATATTAAAATTAGATAAAGATAAACTTTTAAAAGAAGAACAATTTAAAGAATATGGAAAATATGAAATAGAAGATACAATAAAAGAACTTGTAAAACCAGGTATAGATATAAGAGAAGAATTACAAAAGCCAATACTTAGAAATGATATTTTAGAATTTGAAGATATACAAGTAGGAATGGAACTAGAAGGAACAGTAAGAAATGTAGCGGCATTTGGTGCTTTTGTAGATATAGGAATACATGATGACCGGACTTGTACATATATCTGAAATGAGTGAAAAATTTGTAAAAGATCCTAAAGATATAGTAAAAGTAGGAGATATAGTAAAAGTTAAGGTTATAGAAAAAGATTTAGATAGACAAAAAGTAAAATTAAGTATGAAAATTTAAGAAAAGAAAGGTAATTAAGATGGGAATAATTCCAAAGATAAGAGTAAAAGAAAGTATACCAATAATTATAATAGGTATAATAATTATAATATCAATAATATATATGATAAGTTATTTTCAAATATTAGAAAATAAGTATAATGATCGGAAAGAAAAAACAAGAAAATGTTGGAGAGATTTCTAAAATAATTGAAAAAGTATTAGTTGCAAATATGATATTATCAGATAAAGAATATGATGCAGAACAAAAAATAGATCAGATAATAAACGATAAGAATAAGAGTAATGAAGAAAAAGAACAACAAAAAAAAGAAATATTAGATGAATTAAAAAATACAGCAAATACTGAAGAAAGAACAACAATATTAGAATATCAAGTAAAAATGACAGAAAATGACATAGTAGAAGAAATAACATATTATGTTAGAAGTAAAAATGAAGAAATAATAAAAAAAGAAAAAGAAAAGTATAAGAATAGTACAACATATAAATTATTAGAAGAAAAGACAAAAGATCAAGTAAAAGAATTAAAATATAAGGTTACAAGCAACATAGGTAAAAAAACAGGAGAAATTATAACTATATTAAATGGTCTTATGTATAATAATAAGTTTAATTTTACTATGGCAGATACAAGTCAAAAAGATAATAACACTGAAAGTGATTTAAAAAAATTACAATAACTTTACAAAAATAAGAAAGTGTTATATACTAACTATGTACAAAAGAACAATACTTAAAGTTTAACTAAAATTTAAGGAGGAAGACTGATGAAATATGAAAATGAAGAGTTCTTAACTCCTCAGGAGTTAAGAGAGTTATATGATTTAGAAGAAGACGAAGATCTCCGAGAATTTGTTCGGAAGATCAATATGTTAAGTAAAGGCACAAAAATTAGAATCATCCAAGAATCCCAAAGGGGGGATTCAGATGAAAATTAAGATGTATACAATAGAAAATTGTATAATATGTATGAGAGTTAAGCAATTGATTGTATCACAAAATTTGCAAATAGAAATTATTCATGCGAATGAATTTCATATAGAAGTACTGAGAAAAAAAGGACTAAGAACTTTTCCAGTTCTTAAAATAGACGAAGAAAAGTATCTTAGTGGTAAAGCAGCGGGAGAATATCTTGCAATAAATATAGAAGAACTACGGAAAAAATAAGTAACAGAGACTTTGAAAACTATTGTTTTTGAAGTCTTTTTTGCATGCAAGGGTTTACAAAAACAAAGAGTTATGTTAATATATATCTAGTGTTAAAATAATTAATTTTTAAATTTAGAAATTAAGGAGGTGAATCTAATGGTAAGATTAGATTTTTTCGTAGAACAAAATAGCAATGACTATGAAGAAATAAAAAAAATAGTTACTGCACTTGATGATGAAGTGTGTAGCTATAAAATTCACACATTAAATCAAAGCAAAATCAATGGGAAAAATCTCCCAATTTTAAAATTAACTTTATCATCAGGAGAAATTCTTGAGTATGATAAACAAAGTATGTTTGATGCAATACTTATTCTTACTAAAATAGGAATCTAATCAAATTTAATTCTAAAAATAAAGAGATCTTAAAGACAAGTTTTGTTTTTAAGGTCTTTTTGTTATGTTTTTGCATATTTTGTGGTATAATGGTTTTGTATATATTTAGCATATAGTATGCCATTTACAAAAGTATTAAAAAATGGTAAAATAAAAAATGTTATGCTAGATGTATAATAATTTACGAAGAAGGAGGAAAAAGAATGCCAACTATTAATCAATTAGTAAGAAAAGGTAGAAAAACTTCTAAAGCAAAGTCTAAGACACCAGCATTAGCAAAGGGTTATGACTCAAAGAGAAAGAGACATACAAATAATCGTTCTCCATTCAAAAGAGGAGTTTGTACAGTAGTTAAAACTGTAACACCTAAGAAACCTAACTCAGCTTTAAGAAAAGTTGCAAGGGTAAGATTATCTAATGGTTATGAAGTAACAGCATATATCCCAGGTGAAGGACACAACTTACAAGAACACAGTGTTGTTATGATAAGAGGTGGAAGAGTAAAAGACTTACCAGGGGTTAGATATCATATTGTTCGTGGTACTCTAGATACAGCAGGAGTAAACAACAGACAACAAGGTAGATCAAAATATGGTGCGAAAAAACCAAAGAAATAATATAATATCAGTTGGTGCCAATAATTTTGTAAATTATATGCACATACTGGAAAAAGAATAATTTTTTTAGAGTACCTTTTTAAGAAATTCTTAAAAATGCTTATTAAAAATTAAAATAAAATAAGGAGGGAAGAAAAAGTGCCAAGAAAAGGACATATAGCAAAAAGAGAAGTATTAGCAGATCCTAAATTTGATAGTAAATTAGTTACTAAATTAGTAAATACTGTAATGCTAGATGGAAAGAAAACAGTTGCACAAAAAATAGTATATACTGCATTTTCTATAATCGAAGAGAAATTAGAAAGACCAGCATTAGAACTATTTGAAGAAGCATTAGAAAATATTAAACCTGTTCTAGAAGTAAAAGCAAGAAGAATAGGTGGGGCAACATACCAAGTTCCATTAGAAATAAGAGCAGACAGAAGACAAACACTAGGATTAAGATGGCTAGTAGGATATGCAAGAAAAAGACATGAAAAAACTATGGCAGACAAACTTGCAGGAGAAATAATGGATGCATTAAACCAAAATGGTGGAGCACACAAGAAAAAAGAAGAAGTACACAAAATGGCAGAAGCTAACAAAGCATTCGCACATTACAGATATTAATATAGACTTTAAAAAAGTTTAGAAGGGGAAAATTTATGGCAAAAAGAGAAGTTCCATTAAATAAGTTAAGAAACATAGGAATAATGGCTCACATTGACGCAGGAAAAACAACTGTAACAGAAAGAATACTTTTCTATTCAGGAAAAATCCATAAAATAGGTGAAACACATGATGGTGCATCACAAATGGACTGGATGAAAGATGAACAAGAAAGAGGTATTACAATTACATCTGCTGCAACAACATGTTCATGGAAAAATCATAAAATAAACATTATAGATACACCAGGACACGTTGACTTTACAGTAGAAGTTGAAAGATCTTTAAGAGTATTAGATGGTGCAGTATGTATATTATCTTCAAAAGATGCAGTACAACCACAATCAGAAACTGTTTGGAGACAAGCAGACAAATACAAAGTACCAAGAATGGTATTTGTAAACAAAATGGATATGATGGGAGCAGACTTCTACAATTGTTTAGCACAATTAGACAGAAGATTACACTGTAATCCAGTAGCAATACAAATCCCAATAGGAGCATCAGAAACATTTGAAGGTGTAATAGACTTAATAACAATGAAAGCATTATACTACAAAGATGAAGAAGGTAAAATAATAGAAGAAAAAGAAATACCAGCAGATTTAGTAGAAAAAGCTAATGAATATAGAGCTAAAATGGTTGAAACAGCAGCAGAACAAGATGATGAATTAATGATGAAATACTTAGATGGAGAAGAATTAACTGAAACTGAAATAAGAAAAGGATTAAGAAAAGCTACATTAAGTAATAATGCAACACTTGTATGTTGTGGATCAGCATATAAGAACAAAGGACTACAATTATTATTAGATAATATAGTAGAATATTTACCATCACCACTTGATATTGACCATGTAAAAGGTACAGATGAAGATGGAAATGAAATGGAAAGAGAAACATCAGATGATGCACCATTCTCAGCACTTGCATTTAAGATTGCAACAGATCCATATGTAGGAAGATTATGCTTCTTTAGAGTATATTCAGGTACATTAGAATCAGGTTCATATGTATTAAATGCAACAAAGAATAAAAAAGAAAGAGTTGGAAGAATACTTCAAATGCATGCTAATAAGAGAACAGAATTAAAAGAAGTATTAGCAGGAGATATAGCAGCAGCAATAGGATTTAAAGATGTAACAACAGGGGATACATTATCAGATATTGAAAATCCAATAATATTAGAAAACATGGAATTCCCAGAACCAGTTATTGATGTTGCGATAGAACCAAAAGATAAAGATGCACAAGAAAAAATGGGTATAGCATTAGCTAAACTTTCAGAAGAAGATCCAACATTTAAAATCTATACAAATGCAGAAACAGGACAAGTTGTTATTGCAGGTATGGGTGAATTACACTTAGAAATAATTGTAAGTAGATTAAAAGATGAATTTAACGTAGACTGTACAGTAGGTAAACCACAAGTTGCATACAAAGAAACAATAAGAAAAGAAGTTGAAATTGAAGGTAAATTTGTAAGACAATCAGGTGGTAGAGGACAATATGGTCACGTATGGTTAAAATTACAACCATTAGAACCAGGTGAAGGATTCAAGTTTGAAAACAAAATCGTTGGTGGTGTAATACCAAAAGAATACATCAAACCAGTAGAAGAAGGTATAAAAGAAGCAGCATTATCAGGTGTACTTGCTGGATATCCAGTAATAGACTTTAAAGCAACACTATTTGACGGATCATTCCACGATGTTGACTCATCAGAAATGGCTTTCAAAATAGCAGGATCAATGGCATTTAAAGATGGAGCTAAAAAAGCAAATCCAGTAATATTAGAACCTATAATGAGAGTTGAAATAACAGTACCAGAAGAATATGTTGGAGATGTTATAGGTGATATGAACTCAAGACGTGGTAGAATGGAAGGAGTAGAAGCACAAACAGGAATACAAATAATTAAAGGATTTATTCCACTATCAGAAATGTTTGGATATGCAACAACACTTCGTTCTAAGACACAAGGTAGAGGAACATATGCAATGGAACCATCACATTATGAAGAAGTTCCAAGAAATATATTAGATACAATTGTAGCATCAAAGCAAAAATAGTTTTTAAGATAAAACAGTGTAATATGCGGTGCCTTTAGAATAACTTTATAAAAGGTAAAAAAGGCACTTGCAAATATACATAAAATAATATAAAATAAGTTTATAAAATATAATTAGGAGGGAAAAATAACATGGCAAAAGAAAAATTTGAAAGAACAAAACCACATGTTAATATAGGAACAATCGGGCACGTTGACCACGGTAAAACTACTACAACTGCAGCGATAACAAAATATTTAAGTTTATTAGGACAAGCTAAATTTGAAGCTTATGATCAAATAGACGGAGCACCAGAAGAAAGAGAAAGAGGTATTACAATTAATACTGCTCACGTTGAATATGAATCAGAAACTAGACACTACGCACACGTTGACTGTCCAGGACACGCTGACTATGTTAAAAATATGATAACTGGTGCAGCACAAATGGATGGGGCAGTATTAGTTGTTTCAGCAGCTGATGGACCAATGCCTCAAACAAGAGAACACATACTACTTGCAAGACAAGTTGGGGTTAAATACATAGTTGTTTACTTAAACAAAACAGATATGGTTGACGATCCAGAATTATTAGAATTAGTAGAAATGGAAGTTAGAGACTTATTAAGCGAATACGATTTCCCAGGAAATGATATTCCAATCGTTAAAGGTTCTTCATTAAAAGTATTAGAATCTACATCAACAGATCCAAATGATCCAGTATATGCACCAATGAAAGAATTAGTTGCAGCTATAGATTCATACATACCAACTCCAGAAAGAACTACTGACAAACCATTCTTAATGCCTATAGAAGATATATTCTCAATCACAGGTAGAGGAACAGTTGCTACAGGTAAAGTAGAAAGAGGAGAAATCAAACTAAACGAAGAAGTAGAAATCGTTGGATTAACTACAGAAAGAAAGAAAACTGTTGTTACAGGTATAGAAATGTTTAGAAAATTATTAGATTCAGCAGAAGCTGGAGATAATGCAGGATTATTATTAAGAGGTATAAACAAGACTGATATCGAAAGAGGACAAGTTATTGCTAAACCAGGAACAATTAATCCACATACTAAATTTACAGCAGAAGTTTATGTTTTAACAAAAGACGAAGGTGGAAGACATACTCCATTCTTTAAAGGATATAGACCACAATTCTTCTTTAGAACAACTGACGTTACAGGTGTAATTGAATTACCAGAAGGAATAGAAATGGTTATGCCAGGGGATAATGTTAAGATGACAATCGAACTTATAACTCCAATAGCTGTTGAAGAAGGATCAAGATTCGCTATCCGTGAAGGTGGTAGAACAGTTGGTTCAGGTATAGTTTCTTCAATAATAAAATAATTGAAAAAATATAATGAATAAAAATATTTAAAAGTAAGAAGTGTATAATCAATTTTATTGACATATACACTTTTTTGCTATATAATGTCATATGTAAACTGCTTAATCAAGGTTATAAATCTTTTTAAATAAAGTACCTTAAATTAACGGTTAGCGAGTATTACGAAATGGAGGAATTTGCGATGTACGCAATTATAGAAGCATGTGGAAAACAATATAAAGTAGAAAAAGGTAGTATAGTATACTTTGAAAAGTTAGACGCAGAAAAAGGAAAAAAAGTTACATTTGACAAAGTGTTACTTGTATCTGATAAAGAAACAAAAATAGGAACACCATATGTAGATGGTATAAAGGTTGAAGGAAAAATAGTTGACCATGTAAAAGGTGAAAAAATAAAAGTATTTAAATACAAACCTAAAAAAGATTACAGAAAAACTATAGGACATAGACAAAATTATACTAAAGTTGAAATAACAAACATTTCAGCAGGAAAATAATACATAAAAATTTATAAAGAAAGAGGTGAACTAAGTGGCACATAAGAAAGGTCAAGGTAGCGTTAAAAACGGACGCGATAGCATATCAAAAAGATTAGGTCTTAAGAAAAATGACAAACAATATGTTAAAGCAGGAAATATAATAATAAGACAAAGAGGAACTAAATACCATCCAGGAAATAATGTTGGAATTGGAAAAGATGACACTTTATTTGCATTAATAGATGGACAAGTTAAGTTCGAACGTTATGGAAGAACAAGAAAAAAAGTAAGTGTATATGAAACACTAGAAGAAAAATAATAATTAATATAGTAAAAAACAATAAAAAATGATGAGAGGAATACTAAATTCCTCTCAAATTTATACTTGAAATATATGTTGATTAAAAAGATGAAAAAAACTTTAATTTTCTTTGTTTTTTTGAAAATAAAACCTTAATTTTGCGACAATGAAAGCGAATGGACATTTTTTCTCAAAGCACACTATAGGAATGCTCTTTTGTATAGGCTTGGCAGCCCTTACATGGCTGGTAGGAAACCTATCTAAGCAAGCTACTCAGCTCTATACAGTGAAGCTGAGTTATAAGGAAATACCCTCTCGTGAGTTCATAGACCCTCAGACACCTTTTTCTGTAAAAGTGGAGTTGGAGGGAGAGGGGTTCGCCCTATTTAAGTATGCTTTTTCTATGCCTACTCTTTCGGTCAATATTAGCGAACTTAGAAAGGCAGGGAAGGATAAGTATGTATTTACTCCAAGCATGCTCAGTCAAATCAACAAAAAGTATTTCCCTGAGGTAAAGCTACTGAGTATCCAGCCCGACACCCTGAGTATTCATTATCAGAAAATGAAACAAAAGAAAGTACCTGTGAAGTTACAGTTCTTGTTTCCCTTGCAGGAGGATCATCGCATAGATACCTATCAAGTCTTCCCTGATTCGGTGCAGGTGAGTGGTTTGGAACAGGACTTGGACACCCTTACGGGACTTTACCTAAAGCTAAGACGAAAAAAGAATGTAACCAATTCTTTCTCAGGGGAAATTCCTCTGAAAAGTACCTCAAAGATACACTATGATACCGATAAGGTGAGCTATTCCTTACAGATTATTCGTGTAACAGAGCAATCCATGGAAGTGCCTATACAGTTGCTTCATCAGCCACTGACCACTCAAGTGGAGTTACTCCCAGAGAAAACCACTGTACTCCTATCGGGAAATATGGAAACCATACGAAACCTCAAGCCCTCCGATATTGTAGTGGTGGCGGACTATAACAAGCGCAAGGAACAGACCATTCC
>ERZ772772.2260-NODE-2260-length-11539-cov-3.411529_pt1 | contig 11539 bp, 8 predicted proteins | sample MGYA00511484_ERZ772772 | MGnify/ENA primary metagenome ERZ772772 (study PRJEB29015, sample SAMEA2737913) | human oral metagenome | biome: human oral; feature: human-associated habitat; material: dental | place: China | collected 2088 ... | reverse complement strand
GCATCCATCGGGCCGCGCATGACATCTGTGCACAGGCCGGCTATGTGGGCGCGGGTACGGTGGAGTTTCTGGTGAGCCGCAATGGCACCATCTCCTTTCTGGAGGTGAACACGCGGCTGCAGGTGGAGCATCCGGTGACGGAAATTACCGCCGGCATCGACCTGGTGGTGGAGCAGCTGCGGGTGGCCGACGGATTGCCCTTGTCCGTGACGGAAACGCCGGCCCCCATCGGGCATGCGATGGAGTTTCGCATCAATGCCGAGGATGTGGGGCGGGGCTTTCTGCCGATGCCGGGGCGCATCGAACGGTTCGTGCCCCCGTCCGGGCCGGGCATCCGGCTGGACAGCGGGGTGGACAGTGGTTCGGTGGTGGCCGGCCAGTTCGATTCGATGATGGCCAAGCTGATCGTATACGGTGACAGCCGCGAGCAGGTGCTGATGCGGGCACGCCGGGCACTGGCGGAATTCGTCATCGGGGGCGTGCCGAGCGTGCTGCCGTTTCACCGGGCGGTGCTGAATGCGCCGGCCTTCGTGGCGGTGGGTGATGGCGGCTTTCATGTGCACACGCGCTGGATCGAAACGGAATTTGCCGATGATCTGGCGTCCTCGGTACGGCCGGAGCCGCTGGGCAGCCTGCCGCTCGTGCGTATGCCGGTGGAGCTGGATGGACGACGGGTGATGCTGGGGCTGCCGGCGCAGCTGGTGGGAGTGCTGGCCGCCGGTGTGGTCGGGGCGGCGGGCCTGGGGGCTGATGGGACGGCGAGTGGCGGACATCCCGCCGGGTCCGGGGGCCTGGGCGCAGCCTGGGGGAGCGCAGGTGGCTTGCCGGGGGCGTCAGGACAGGAAGCGGCGCAGCCTGCGGTACTGGCACCGATGGCCGGCACGTTGCTGGACTGGAAGGTGGGTGAGGGCGAGACCGTGACTGCCGGGCAGGCGGTGGCGGTGATGGAGGCGATGAAGATGGAGACGCAGGTGACGGCGCCGGTGGCGGGCGTGCTCAGGCGGCAGGTCGCGGCGGGTGCGGCTGTGTCTGCGGGAGATGTGCTGGGTGAGATCGTGTGAGCGGCACGGGGTTTTGGCCCATTGGTGTGAACGGTGCTGCTGGCGGTTTTATCCCGGGAAGGAAACGGGTCAGGTATGGGGGGCGCGCCAGACCGTCCAGCGTTTGCGTGTGAGCGGTCAGGCTGTCTGAAGCGTGTCAGGGGCCTCTTCGTCTGCCCGCAGATGAGCGGTGGCATGCATACGCCGGGATTCTGCGCGTGACCTCCGCCGGTTTGCAGTGGCGACACGATATCAGCGGACGCCCCGACGCGCCAGAACCTCAGAACATTAGCCGCCCAATGTCCGAAGCGGCGTTGAGGCCGCCGCGGTAGTCGCTGCCGCTGCTGGGCAGGGTATAGGTGTAGCGGTCGTCACCCTGGTAGACCAGCCTGTAGTGCTTGCCCCCGTCGGTGATGGTGAACCCCAGTTTTTCCAGACCGCGTCGGGTGCGGGTGTCGAGGGTGGTGGTGCCGCGCAGCAGGTTCTTCAGGGTGTCGCGGAACTGGCTGGCCAGGCAGCCGGGTGGGCGCGGGTTTGCCTTCAGGATGGAGAGCAGTACATGCTGTCGACGGCTGTCGCCGGGCACGCCGCGCTGGCTGGCTTCCTGCAGCGCATCGAGCAGGATGCACAGGGTTTCGTTGTCGTAGAAGTCGCGTTCTTCTCCGGATCTGAGCAGCGGGGTCATGCCGCCGGGATGCGCACTGTGGCGTCGCAGTTCCTGTTCGAGGCGGCGGATTTCATTTTCGGCGTCCTGCAGCTGCTGCTCCCGGGCGGCCAGTTCTTCGTCGAAATTGCGGATGTAGTCCTCGACCGAACCGGAACCGGATGACCTGAGCACGGCGATGGCGTTGCGCGAGCTGCTTTCGCGCAGGTGGGTCCAGGTGCAGCGGGGCAGGGGGCGACGGTTGATGTGGGTGCGGCGGATGTCCTCGCGAATCACGTCATGCAGTTCGGCAGCCGTCCGGTAGAGCGAGCCCAGGAAAAAGGCGCGTTTTTCGCCCCCCTCGGGCCAGTGGATGCCGACGGTACCGCCATAGACGTTGACGCCGTCGGTCTGGCGCTGCAGCTGGCGGGAGAAATTGTTGCCGGGTTCGACCAGGACGTGGGCCAGTCCGGCCAGTTCGTTTGCCAGCCGGGCCGGATTGACGGCGTGGCCATGCTGGAAGTTTGCGCTGACGTAGACGACGGGCATGCGGTTGCCGGTGCTGCCGAGCACCGCACTGGCGGCCAGCATCAGGTCATGGCCACTGCTCAGGGCGCGGGGTGAGGCACTGGCGGTGAACGGGCCATCTTGCCCGCCGCCAAGGCGGTCCAGCAGGCAGCGGACGATGGCGGGGTGACGGTCGACGGGCAGGCGCTGCATGGGGTCGTCGGCGCTGCTGCGAACCCGCAGGCCCACCCAGGCGCTGGGCAGCCCCTTCCCGCCGACGGCCTGCTGGCTGGACCAGACGGCGGTGGTCGTCCAGAGAATGGGGCCCTGGCGCCGGCTGTAGCTGATGCCGGCCAGCGTTTCATGGGGGCGTGCCGGGTTACTGTGGGGGGTGATGGTGGCCAGTACCTGCAGGGATTCGGTGGCGTCCGGGCTGGTCAACGGGGGAAGCGCGCGTTTGGGTTCCCCGGTGATCAGGGCCTGCAGGTTGCCGGTGACATTCCGGGGCAGGGCATGCAGGGCGTCGGTGGGGAGGCTGGTCTGCTGGTCGGTATCGAGCCAGTGCACGATGGCCTGCAGGAAGTCGTCCGGGCCGGTGGCCGGATCGACCGGAAACTCGGTGGCAAGCGAGTGCATGCAGAACCCCTCGACAGAGACAGGATGCCGTGGCGCGCCGGATTGACGGTGCGTGCACGAGCCATGGTGGTTTTGTCGGGGGAATGTTGCCGGGTTTGGGCTGGCACACTGGGGGTGGGCTGCCGGGCAGTTGTTGCGGGCTGCCGGACGGTGGGGGCCACGGAGGGGACTGCTGGACGCTGTGTTCCCTTGCCGCAGGAATACCCCTACACTGTCGGCTTCATTCATCAGGCGAGGAGGTCATCATGGTCAGTGCCGGCGAGGATGTCATGCCGCTGCACCGCACCCCCGAACAGCGCAGGGCGCGTGCATGGCTGATGGCGTCGAAAGTGGCTGTCAGTGTGGTGGGCGGCTTTGCGTTTGCCTGGGGGGCCTTTCTGCTGGCGCTTGCGCTGGCGGTGCGGGCCGGGTACCCCTATGGGGAGATGCAGGCGCTGTTCGGCGGGCTGACCTTCGTGGTCTATGTGCCCGCGTTCGTCTGGAGTTATGTGTCGGCCAACCAGAAGCTCGTCTGGCTGGTGCTGGCCGGCGGCGGAACGCTGATGCTGCTGCTGGCGTGGTGGCTGCAGCCGGTGTGAGCGGGGCCGTATGAGGGAGTGATGTGGGCGTGTCGATGCGAGCGGATTGGTGTGCGTGGGGCTGGTGCAGGCAATATGGGTCAGGTGCACATGGACCGGATCTGGTGTGAGCGGGTTGGGTAGTGGATCCGGTATGAGGAATCTGGTGAGGGCGGCCGTGAACAGGAGGCCAGGCAGATGACGAACGTGAAATACGACCAGGACATCGTGGCCTGGGCCAACGAGCAGGCGGCGCTGCTGCGGGCAGGGCGCTATGAGCTGCTGGACATCGAACACATTGCAGATGAGATCGAGGACGTGGGCAAGAGCGAACAGCGTGAGCTGATCAGCCGGATGGCGGTGCTGCTGGCACATCTGCTGAAATGGCAGTACCAGCCGGAGCGGGCGGGCAGCAGCTGGGCGCAGACCATTCGTCTGCAGCGCAGCCGTATCGAACGGGCCGTGAAGAAAACCCCCAGCCTGAAGGCCGTGCTGGCCGATCCGGACTGGTGGCAGGACGCCTGGGAGGATGCGCTGGTGATCGCGATGCGCGAGGCGGGGCCACGCGAGTATCCCGAGGTGTGTCCGTGGTCCTTTGACCAGATCATGACCGAGGGCTGGCTACCGGCCTGAACGGGGAATATTGCTGGAGGTGTTCAGCCACCCAGGCACCTGCGTACCCGGTAGCCAGCACCCGGGTTTTCAGGCAGAGGTCAGACACCGGGCATTGGGCACAGGCATCAGCGATCCGCGCCTGATGCCGGTGCGGCCCGGAATTTTCGCGCGAGCAGCGTACCGGTGGCCACCAGGGCTGCCGACAGCAGCCATATCACCAGATTGCCGCCCAGCCGGGCGTAGGGGGTGAGTCCGGTGTGCCCCTGAACGGTGGCACGCAGCGTGCCTTCCCGGTGCGTGGGCAGTTGCGCCTGTACGTGCCCGCGGGCATCGATGACGGCAGTGGTGCCGGTGTTGGTGGCCCGGATGATCGGGCGTGCGGTTTCCAGGGCCCGCATGCGGGCGATCTGCAGGTGCTGGGGCAGCGCGTGGGAGTTGCCGAACCAGCCCAGATTGGTCAGGTTGGCGAGGATGGTGGCGCCTGTGCCGGAGGCATCACCGGCAGTCGATGCAGCCGCCGTGTCCCGGCCTGTGTGCTGGCGGCCCGGCGTGGTCCGTTCCGGATGTTCGTGTCCGGGGATCTGCTGTGCTGAAGGGGATGCGGGGTGCTGGTCTCGCACCTGGTCCAGCAGTTCCTCGCCGAAGATGTCTTCGTAGCAGATGTCGAAGCCGATGCGCTGGTCCTTCAGGTCCAGCAGGGGTTGCTGGGGGGTGCCACGCATCTGGTCGCCCAGCGGGACCTGCATGATGGCCATGAACCAGTGGAAACCCTCGGGGATGAATTCACCGAAGGGGACGAGGTGGCGCTTGTCGTAGTGGTAGCGGCCGGAACGGTCGATGGAACCGGCGGCCGACGGGCCGAGAATCGACTCACGGGTGAAGACCTCGACGCTGTTGCTGACCTGCCAGTGCCACTCATCCGGGGTGTGCGTGTCTGCGGCCTTTGCAACGGATGCCTCCATATCTTTTCCGGCGGCGTGTTCCCCGGAAGCCCGTTCTCCTGATATCTGCTCCCCTGATGCAGGTTCCTCTGCCTGTTCCTCCGAAGCACGCTTTCCTGACGCATGCGCATGCGCATGGGCATTGGTGGTATTGGTGGTACTGGTGGTATTGGTGGTATTGGTGGTATTGGTGGTATTGGCGGCATTCTGCGCCGTGCCGGGTGTGTGTGTGCCGGGCACGCGTATCAGGCCAAAGCGTGGCAGGCCCAGCGCCACGGTGCTGTCGGTGTCGAAGATGAACTGGTAGAGCCGCTGCTTGAGGCTGGATTCGGTGTTGTCCCAGCGGGTGGTCCAGGCCGTTTCGGGCAGCAGGATGAGGTCGGCCGGGGCGTTTTCGATCATCTGCAGGTACTGGTGTCGGGCCAGTGCCGCTGTTTCAGGGTCGAATTTCATGGCCTGCGGTACGTTGCCCTGCAGCAGGCTGACGCTCAGCGGTTTCCCGGCGGGAATGCTCCATGCGTGTTTCCCCAGTACGGTGCCTAGACCCAGCAGGGCAACGGAGACGAGGCATGGCACCATCAGGGGCAGGATGGGGGGCGTTGGTGCTGGCGTGTGCCGTGTCAGCAGGTGCTGCAGGGGCACGGCAGCACTGGCTGCGATGAAGCTGGTGACCAGCGTTACGAGGTAGACCCCGCCCACCGGCGCAAAACCGGCGAGGGGGCTGTCGATCTGTGCGTAGCCAATACCGAGCCATGGAAATCCGGTCAGCACCCAACCGCGGGCCAGCTCCGCCAGGGTGAGGGCACCGGAAAAAGTGAGGACGAAGGGCCAGGGGGCCAGGTGGTTGCGTCTGCAAAACAGTGCGCCCAGCGCCGGGTACAGGCCCAGATAGGAGGAAAACAGCACGACGGCCACCGCGGCCAGCGGTGCGGGAACGCCGCCGTAGTCGTGCATGCTGATGTAGACCCAGCCCACGCCCGCGCTGAACCAGCCGATGCCGAACAGCAGCCCCGTCAGAAACCCCCCGCCCCGCAGGACCAGCAGGGCAAAGCCGGTGAGTACGGCCAGCTGCAGCCAGCCATTGCCCCAGGGGGCGAAGGTAAAGGCGTGGGCCACGCCCAGCAGCAGGGCCAGCAGGCCCTGTATGAGCGGTCTGCGGGAGGAGAAAGGGGTAAAAGCAGTGGGCATCGGCGTAACCGGTCGGGGCAACCTGAAAGCCGGCATTATTCCAGAGGTTGGCCATCACGCAGGCCGTGCCTGCAGCCGCTCGGGCGGCTGGTAAAACTGGTCAAATGCGGGGGGCGTGCCCGCCGATGGCAGGGGGTTGCCGGCCGATCCTATTCTTCGGGTAGCTGGTACGGGTCGCGGATGCGAAAGCGTTTGAGCAGGGCGACTTCGGCAGCCTCCATGTCGGCTGCTTCTTCGTCCGTGAGGTGGTCCATGCCGTGGGCGTGCAGTACGCCATGGATGACCAGGTGCGCGAGATGGTTGCGCAGCGGCTTGTGCTGTTCGGCCGCTTCCCGTTCCAGCACGGGCAGGCAGATGACGATGTCGGCCTGCACGATGGGCTCGTGGGCGTAGTCGAAGGTCAGGACGTTGGTGGGTCTGTTCTTGCCGCGGTACTGGTGATTCAGTACCTGACTTTCTTCGAGGCCGACAAAGCGCAGGACGATTTCTGCATCGGTGCGCAGGGCAGCCTGCACCCAGCGGCGCAGCTGGGGGCGTGCCACGGGCAGGGCGTCGATGCCGAGGGTGTCTTCATCGATCTGGACCTGCAGGGACAGGTGGTGAGCGGGGTGCGAAATGTGGTTTTTCATGTGGGGGCAGCGCGGGGACGAAAGAGCCCTGGGGAGTTTCTGCAAAAGTCCTGCGGCACTTTGGCCTTCATGCCCGGGCGATCCAGCGTGTTGTCATTTGCTGCCAATGGCCCTGCTGCTGTCGGGAAATGGTGTCTTCTGACTCATTCTGGTCCCGGGTCCAGCGCGCTCGCAGACTTTTGCAGCGTCCTCCTCTGGTGCAGCGGCTCATGGACATGCTATCATCAGCAGCTTGACCTGACTGCATCCTCTGGCTGGGCACAAACCCTTTCCAACAACAGCCCCGTGCATGATGCCATGGAGTTATCGTCATGAATCTGATCGCCCAGCTCGAACAGGAAGAAATTTCCCGCCTCGGCAAACAAATCCCCGCTTTTGCTCCCGGTGACACCGTGGCCGTGGCCGTGAACGTGGTGGAAGGCTCGCGCAAGCGCGTGCAGGTGTACGAAGGCGTGGTCATCGCCAAGCGCAACCGGGGTCTGAACAGCGCCTTCACCGTCCGCAAGATCTCCTCGGGCGAGGGCGTCGAGCGTACGTTCCAGCTGTACTCGCCGCTGATCGCCAGCATCGAGGTCAAGCGTCGTGGTGACGTGCGTCGTGCCAAACTGTACTATCTGCGCAACCTGTCCGGCAAGAAGGCCCGCATCAAGGAAAAACTGCCGGCCCGTACGCAGGCTGCCAAGGCTGCCACTCCCGAGGTCGCCGGAAACTGATCGGCCCGGCAGGGCCGACGGCAACGCAGGGGTATCCCCGTGCAAGCCTCGTCAAACCCTGTTTTCGATCCGGCCCGGGCGCCGCTTGCCGCGATGCCCGCCGGGTCTCCCCAGCAACCGCTGTCCGACCATCGCCTGCAGGGCGAATGGATCCGGCAGCGGTTTTTGCATCCGCCGTCCCGATGGTCGCTGGAGGCCGAAAGCAATGCCGAACGCCCGACCGGTGGGGGGCTGCTGGACAAGGGTTCCCCAGCCCTGATTCCCGCTGCCGTTCTGGTTCCGCTGCTGCCCACCCCCGACGGGCTGCAGGTGCTGCTCACGGTACGCAGCAACCGGCTGCGCAAGCACCGCGGACAGATTGCCTTTCCCGGTGGTCGCCTCGATGCCGCTGATGCGTCGGTGGAGGCGGCGGCACTGCGCGAGGCGCGTGAAGAGACGGGCCTTTTGCCCGGGCAGGTGTCGGTGCTGGGCACGTTGCCCACCATGGCCACCGGCACGGGCTTCTGGGTCACGCCGGTGGTGGGGCTGCTCGATGCGGCCGTGCGGCTGGACGGGCTGACCCTGTCACCCCATGAGGTGCAGGAGGCCTTTCTGGTGCCGCTGGCCTTCCTGATGAATCCGGCGCGCCATCAGCGCCGTATCGGTCGATGGCAGCAGCAGGGCCAGACCGTCCAGCGCCCCTTTCTTGCCATGCCCTGGCAGGCGCCGGATGGCCGTTCCTACTTCATCTGGGGCGCAACGGCGACGATCCTGCGCAACTTCTACCACTTTCTCGCCGCGGACTGAGGTTCGTCCCGGTGCTCAGGGCTCCGAATGGCACCTCATCCATCCAGAGCCTTGGCCGTGCATCACGGCGTCATGACCTCACACGGTCCCTCGGTTTTGCGGCGTCAGGCTTCACGGCTGCCCGCCTGCAGAAGCCTTCTGGATGGCCTTGCGTACCAGCGCCTTGCGTTGCTGCGTCCGCAGGGACTTCGCCGACTGCATCTGCTGCTGGCTGATGTCCGTCATCCAGTAGCGGACCTGGCCGGGTTGTCCGCTGGGGGTCAGGTCGTCAGTGACGCGGATGCCCCGGAAGGTCAGCGGCAGGTCCAGGCGCCATTCGGCGGGCACTTCCCAGCGGCTGCAGGTGGTCCGTCTGGTCTTCAGTACCTCCTGTTGCAGGCACAGCCAGAACTGCCGTTCATACGGCGCCTGCTGCGCAACGCCCTGGACCGACAGGGCCACTTTTTCGCCCTGCACATTGGTCCAGGTCTGCACGGCTGGCTGCGGCGGCACCATGCGGTCGGCGTACAGGCTGGTGTTGTGGTCGGTGGAGAGACTCACCGTGCCATCGCCGGGCGTCTGTGTACCGTCCGGGATGATCGGACCATAGCCTGCTTCCGCTTTCGCCCGCACACTGCTTCCCAGGGTGAGCAGTTCCCGGCCGGGGACCGGATCGCCGTCCACGCCGAACAGGAAACGTCCCGGCGTGAAGAAGCTGTCCTGCCCGTCATGATAGCCGTCGAAGTACCGGCCCATGTGCGCTTCGAGCGTCAGCGCTGCCGTCAGGCTGTTGAACGGGAAGCCCGGGTATTGCTGCGCGTATTCCTGATGCAGGAAGCTGGTGAACTGGGTGTGGTAGTGGGGCGGAGAGGGCGGGTTGTCGCGGTCGGACGGTTCCTGGAGGCTGGACCAGCCCTCGACGCCGGGTGGCACGCCTTCCTGCTGGATGGCATGACCATCCGGGCCGGGGCCGCTCCACAGGCTGGCGGACCATCCACGATAGGCCTCGCCCAGTCCCCAGGGAACGATTTCCACGATCTGGGTCAGGGCGGCCGCCACGGCGTCGCCACGCACCCCGTTCGGCCCCACCGCCGGGTTGGCATAGCCCGGGTAGGCGGCGGATGACTGCCAGTACAGCTGCCTGTCCGGGGCAGCCGGTGCCTCTTCGGCTGGGTTGTTGCTGGCCTTGCGGTCATCCACCACGTACAGGCCACGATACTCGAGGTTGCCGCCCGTATCCACATTCTCCGGCACCTGCCAGATGGTGCAGGTCAGCCGATGCAGCTCGGGCAGCTGCGTGTTCAGGCACAGTCTCGCCTCCCGTGCGCTGGCACCGGCGAGCAGCAGCAGCTGCAGCCTGCTGCCATCGGGCTGCTGCCATTCCTGAATCGCGTCATTGAAGGAGAAGCGGCCATCGAAGCCGATGGTGCGGGGCGTGCCCGGGGCACTGAACTGCTGGGTGCGGGTGGTCTTGCCGTCGGCGACCTGGACCGATGCCGTGCGCGTCAGGGCAATCGAGACCTTGTCGCGGAAACCCTCGTACTGGCGTCCTTCGTATCTGGGCAGGAAGTAGCCCTCTCCCGTGATTTCCATGGGGAGCGTGACATTCAGGGCCGCAAAATCGGTGCTGGTGCTGGTGCTGGTGCTGGTGCCGGCCGTGTCCGTGCCGCTTCCGGCCGTGCTGGTCGTGCTGGTCGTGCTGGTCGTGCTGGCCGCGCCGGAGGGAATGGCCTGGGTGTCGAGATTGTAGGCGTAGTGCCGGTCGTCCTGTCCGGATTTCGTGAGTGACTGGCCGCCGAGCACGTTGGGGCGCTTGCCCAGCGCGTCCAGATCCGGGCTGCCTTTCGGGCCAGGGCCCTGCCAGGGATAGGCAGGCCAGACCCGGGCGGTTGGCGTCTTGCCGTTCCATTGGGTGCCTTCCAGCAGCATGGCCTGCAGCACCCTGCCACTGATGCCTTTCGCGTCGATGGCCACGGGGCCGGCGGCGGATGCCGTCGCGTTCCCGTCTGCCTTGCTGGCGGCAGCCGTACTGCTGTCTGCTGCGCTGCCGCTGGCCGTTCCGGTGCCATTGGCCTGCTGGCTGCTGCCTGCCGCTGTGCTGCCGTTGGCCTGCTGGCCATCGCGCTGTCCGGCATGGGATGCCGGTGCCCCGGAGGTGGCCTTGACGGTCGGTTGCTGGTCTGTCGTCGGGGTGCCGTCACCGCAGCCGGCCATCAGGCAGGCCAGCGCGGCTGCCGTGGCAAGGCCCAGCGGGTGCGGCCGGAACAGGGCATCGTGGCCCCGCGGGTTGCGGTGTGTCCGTGCGCCCGCAAAGCTGCCGGCGGGTGATGCCTGATCGTGACGCGGTGCGCGAGAGGAGGGGGAATGTCCGGTGTTGCCCATGTCCTTTCTCCGTAACGTGGTGGACCCTGTGAAGACCATAGACCCACCCCGTCACGGACAGGGCAAAGATTGAACATTGTTACATTACCCAAGGCTTTCTGGGAGTTTTTGCGAACGCCAATACAACGCGACGTTATGGAATCGTTTCTGGCGGCTTGCAACGCCGCAGTGAATCGTTGCAGGAGGTCGGGGCGCTGTTGTGTGTGTCCAGTGCCTGTCATGGAGGCGGTAACCCAGTTTGTACCCGGACCCATTGATGGGAGGTTCCCAGCGTGTGCCCGGGCGCATGAGTGCGTGTCATGGGCTCTCTCGTTGCCCGCGCTACCCCCGACTGTCTGCTGACCGGGGCCTTGTGCAGGCGAGGCTGTCTCTTGTCAGGCAGGCGGCGCCGGTGATGCACGACTGGGGCCAGTCTGGAGGGGCTGCCTTTTGATTCAGTCGTACTGCGCCAGCTGCTGGAACAGCCTGTAGCGGTGCGCGTCGATCCTGCCCTGCTCGGCCGCTGCCCGGATGGCGCAGCCCGGCTCGTCGTGGTGCATGCAGTCGTTGAAGCGGCAGTGGCCCAGGTAGGGACGGAATTCCGGCATGGCATGCAGCAGCTGCCAGTGACTCAGGTGGGCCAGCTCGAACTGCTGGAAGCCCGGGGTGTCGATCAGCCAGCTCTGGCCGTCGTCGAGCAGGAAGGCCCGGCTGAAGGTGGTGGTGTGGCGTCCGCTGGCCAGGGCCTCGGAAATCTCGCTGGTCTGCTGGCCGGCGGAGGGGATCAGCGCATTGAGCAGGGTGGATTTGCCCATGCCGCTCTGGCCCAGCAAGACGGTGCGCTTGCCGGCCAGGTGCTTGCGCACCGGTATCAGCGAGTCCGGATCCTTCAGGGCCGAGATGGGCAGCATCGGGTAGCCCAGCTTTTCGTAGACGCGGGCGCG
>ERZ772772.2256-NODE-2256-length-11558-cov-4.766496_pt1 | contig 11558 bp, 8 predicted proteins | sample MGYA00511484_ERZ772772 | MGnify/ENA primary metagenome ERZ772772 (study PRJEB29015, sample SAMEA2737913) | human oral metagenome | biome: human oral; feature: human-associated habitat; material: dental | place: China | collected 2088 ... | reverse complement strand
TTCAGGATTATGTCGGCGGAGGGGATGACCTTGCCTAAGGTAATCGAGGAGGCACAGATTCTCTCGCATGAAGCCCCGATCGCGGGCGTCGATATACTGACGCTTGCGTCCCCTCTGATTGCGCGGTCTGCTCTGCCGGGGCAGTTCGTGCAGATCTCCGTGCCGGCAGACGCGGGCTATCTGAGCCGTCCCCTCGGTGTTGCAGAGGTTTCGCGCGAAGCCGGTTGGATACGCCTGATCTATCGAGAGGTCGGGCGCGGCACGGAGGGACTCGCTGCGATGTGGATGGGGACATCTGTTTCTGTTCTCGGTCCCCTCGGGCGCGGCTTCGATACATCGTTGAAGCATCCTCTTCTTGTCGGCGGCGGCATGGGGCTCACACCGCTGCTCTTCTTTGCAGCAGAGCATTCGAATGTTTCTGTCCTGATGGGCGGACGCACGCGCGAGGAGGTCTTCTGGGAGGAGATCTACCGTCCGCATGTGCGTGAATGCTTTGTGACGACGGATGACGGTTCCTATGGTGAGCAGGGGTTTGTGACGACACTTTTGCCAAAACTTCTCACGGAGGGCGGCTATGACGGCGTTGCGGTCTGTGGGCCGCCCGTCATGATGGAACGCGTTGCGGCAATCGCAGCGGAGTACGGGATTCCCTGTGAGGTTTCGCTCGAGAAGCGCATGGCGTGCGGACTGGGCGCCTGCCTGTCCTGCGCCGTGGATACGAAGAGCGGGCGGCGCAAGGTCTGCAAGGATGGTCCTGTTTTCCCCGCTGCGGAGGTGTACTATGCCTCATAATGATACAACGTATCCGTATGACGATCTGCTCCGCACAAATATTGCGGGCATTGAGATGCGGACGCCCGTGCTCACGGCATCGGGGACGTTTGGCTTTGGCGAGGAGTTCGCGGACTTTGTCGATCTGGCACGCCTCGGCGGCGTCATGGTCAAGGGCACGACGCTTGCTCCACGGCGTGGCAACGACGGTGTACGCATTGCAGAGACGCCGCAGGGGATGCTCAACTGCATCGGGCTTGAAAATCCGGGCGTAGATCACTTCCTGACGGATATTATGCCGCGCATTCAGCCGTATGGCATGAACGTCATCGTCAATATCTCCGGCGGCTCGGTGGAGGACTATGCGGAGCTTGCCACGCGCCTCAATGTCGATGGTGTTGTCGCGCTTGAAATTAACATTTCCTGCCCGAATGTCAAGGAGGGCGGTATTGTCTTTGGAACCGATCCACGTGCGGCAGCGGATGTCGTGCGCGCGGTTTCGGCAGCGTCCGAGAAGCCGGTCATCGCCAAACTCTCGCCGAATGTCACGAGCATCACGGAGATGGCACTTGCCGTAGAAGCGGCAGGTGCAGATGTGATTTCGCTCATCAATACGCTCATCGGTATGCAGATTGACATCAATCGCCGTCGTCCCGTACTCGGGAACCGCACGGGCGGACTCTCGGGACCTGCCGTCAAACCCGTTGCCGTGCGTATGGTCTGGGATGTGGCGCACGTCGTTCAGATTCCCGTGATCGGGATGGGGGGGATCGCTTCGTGGCAGGATGCCGTGGAGTTCTTCCTCGCGGGTGCTTCTGCCGTTGCGGTCGGAACGGCAAACTTCATTGATCCAATGGTCACCATGAAGATCTGTGATGGTCTTGGTCGCTATCTGCATGAGAATCAGATTTCCAATATCGAAGGGATTATTGCAAAAGCGTGGGAATATGCTTAAATTTTATGAAAGATTTTCTTATAAAAGAGATTTTCTGTTCGCAGGTATCGTGTTCATCCCATATAGAACAAGGGCTAGGGTGACTTTTGACACCTATACCACATATGTGGTATAATCCCCTCGTTGGTATGAGAAACCGAGACAATCGCGTCCATCTGCATGGGCGAGGAAAGTCCGAGCTCCACAGGGCAGTGTGCCGGATAACCTCCGGCGAGGGTGACCTTAGGGACAGTGCTATAGAAATTTAAACCGCCGATTTCTGATCGGTAAGGGTGGAAAGGTGCGGTAAAAGCGCACCAGCAGTCGGGTGACCGGCTGGCTTTGGTAAACCCCACATGGAGCAAGACCAAATAGGGAAGGGCTAAGACGGCCCGTCGACCTTCCGGGTAGTGTCGCTCGAGGCGTCCGGCAACGGGCGTCCCAGATAAATGATTGTCGCCGCCTCTATGGCGGAACAGAACTCGGCTTATTGGTTTCTCACAGCCAATATTTATGAAAGAAACCGTTTAACATGCTCAGGGATTTTCTTTGAGTATATGTGGAAGGAAGTGTTTGCTTGCGAAAGAAAATCAAGATTCTTGCATTATCCGCAATGCTTCTCTGCTCCGCAGCTGTTGCGAGTGCAGAGTCATTCCAGCTTGGCGATCAGGGCACAGATGTTGCTGAGATCCAGGGACAGCTGTCCAGTTTTGGTTATGACGTTGTCGCTGATGGGGATTTCGGTCCTGCAACGGCAGAAGCGGTGAAGGAATTCCAAGCGGCGCAGGGACTTGCTGTCGACGGGATGGTCGGTGCCGCGACGTATCAGGCACTTCTTGGAAAGTCGATGCCACAGGTCAGCCGCGGTTCCAATTATATTGTCCGACGCGTGATCTCGGACTCCATGCAGTACATCGGGGTTCCATACTCCTTCGGCGGCACGACACCCGCCGGATTTGACTGCTCCGGCTTTGTGCGCTATGTCTTTGCGAATGCGGGGATCTATCTCCCGCGCACGGCAGATGCACAGTACGATGTGGGCTATCCGGTTTCGTCATCGGAGATGGTGCCCGGCGATCTCGTATTCTTCTCGACGTATGAATACGGTCCGTCGCATGTCGGCATCTATCTCGGCAACGGCAACTTTATCAATGCCTCGTCGAGTCGTGGTGTCGCGATTGACAATCTGTACGGCGGCTACTGGGGTGCGTGCTACATCGGTGCACGTCGCATTATGTGATGATACAGAATCTGGGGAGGGGCAATTGCCTCTCTTTTTTTTTAGGAGCATGTCATGTCGGATCTTTTTCTTTGTTTTCTTATCTTCCTTATGCTTTACTACGTATTTGGGGATAAACTGTTTCCACGATAATTTGCTATATAATGAAGTAAAGTTATTACTTCTAGTTGCAATCTGATATGAATTTATGTAATATGGGGAGCGTAGCATCATGGAGGATCAATATTATCTGGCGGCACTCCTGCAATGTCGGCAGATTGGTAGCGTGCGGATGCGCCGCCTATGTGCAGCCGTATCTTCCGCGCGTGCGATATGGTCGATGGATGTCGGACATCTAAGAGCACTCGGGTCTCTTCCGGATGCTCTCGTGGAAGCTCTCGTGCGGCATATTCATATGCATCCCGATCTGCCGCAGGAAATCGCAGAGAGCTGTATACGACAGGATATCGAGCTCATTACGATCGACGATGATCTCTATCCGATCATCCTGCGTGAGATCTTTGATCCGCCGCTCGTCCTCTACTATCGCGGTTCACTTGTCCCGGATGCACGCCGGATCGGTGTGGTCGGTGCGCGCAAGTTCACCGCCTATGGGGAAGCGGCGGCGATGGAGTTCTCCGAGCGGATTGCGGCGGTGGGTGTCACCATCGTAAGCGGGGCGGCACGCGGCATCGATACGCGTGCGCATCGCGGCGCGCTGCGCGGCGGCAGGACGGTTGCTGTCCTCGGATGTGGTGTCGATATTGCCTATCCGCCCGAGAACCGACGCCTGCTCACACAGATTGTGGAATCGGGTGGGGCTGTCGTCTCCGAGTATGCGCCGGGTACGCAGCCGCTGCCCGCCTTTTTCCCCGCGCGCAACCGCATCATCAGCGGGCTCTCTGAGGGGACGCTCGTGGTCGAGGCGGCAAAACGCAGTGGTTCTCTGATCACGGCGGAGATGGCACTCAGCGAGGGGCGTGACGTGTATGCGATCCCGGGGAGTATCTACTCACCGCAGAGCTGCGGCTGTCACAACCTCATCCGTGCGGGTGCGCGGTTGGTGGAGTCTCCGCAGGAGATTCTGGAGGAGATGCATCTCGTCGAGCCGCCGAAGCACTCCGTGCGTGAACAGCTGACGCCGGAGGAGGCTCATATCTATCGGGTGCTGTCCTTTGACCATGCGCTCAGCATGGATGAAATCATGGACAGCTTGCCAGAGCATATTACGGAAAGCATACCGCTGCTGCTCCTTCAAATGCAGCTGAAGGGAATCATTACAGAAAATGAAACGCACGCCTATCGGCGTGTTGAAAGGAACTGATGGATTGGCTACGCTATCATCTGCACGCAAAACGAAAGCATCAGTGAAACGCACAAAAAACGCAACATCAACAGCAAAGAAATCAACCAAAAAAATTCTTGTGATTGTGGAGTCGCCGGCGAAGGCAAAGACCATTGAGCGCCATCTTGGGAAGAACTATATCGTGAGAGCCTCCATGGGGCATCTGCGCGATCTGCCGAAGAGTCAGTTCGGCATTGATGTCGAAAATGAATTTGCTCCGAAGTACATCAATGTACGCGGCAAGGGGGAGCTTATCCGAGCCCTGAAAAAGGAAGCTAAAAATGCGGACAAGATCTATCTCGCAAGCGACCCTGACCGCGAAGGCGAGGCGATCGCTTGGCATCTGGCACACATCCTCGATATCGATCCGGAGAAGGACTGTCGGATCGTCTTCCATGAGATCACAAAACCTGCCATTGAGGAGGCGGTGCAGCACCCGCGCCCGATTCACATGGAGCAGGTCGATGCGCAGCAGGCACGGCGTATGCTCGACCGCATTGTCGGCTACAAGCTCTCTCCGCTCCTTTGGCGCAAGGTGCGTAAGGGGCTCTCTGCGGGACGCGTGCAGTCCGTGACCGTGCGCCTGATCTGTGAGCGTGAGCGCGAGATCGAGGCGTTCCAGTCCGAAGAGTATTGGACGGTCGAGGCAAAGCTGAAAAAGGGAAAGAACGCATTCACGGCAGATGTCACCCATGCACACGGCAAGAAACTCTCGCTGCGCAGTGAGGCGGAGACGAAAAAGCTGACCGATGATCTTGCGCGGCAGGATTTCACCGTTAAGGAGGTCAAGCGCAGCGAGCGCCGCAAGAAGGCGGCGCCGCCGTTTACGACCAGCTCGCTCCAGCAGGATGCCGCGCGCAAACTCGGGTTTACCTCGGGCCGCACGATGATGATCGCCCAGCAGCTTTATGAGGGCATAGTCCTCGGGCGGCATGGGTCGACCGGTCTCATCACGTACATGAGAACGGACTCGACGCGCATCTCGAACCTCGCCATCGATGAAGCGCGGAGCTTTATCAGCGAGGAGTATGGCAAGGACTATGTTCCGACGCACCCCAATATCTATGCGATGGGCAAGAAGGCGCAGGACGCGCACGAAGCGATCCGTCCGACGAGTATTCTGCGGACGCCGACAGAATTGGAATCCTATCTGAACCGCGATCAACTGCGCCTTTACACGCTGATCTGGCAACGCTTTGCGGCGAGTCAGATGTCTGCCGCCGTCTATGATACAATTGCGGCGCAGATCGTGGCGGGGGACTATCAGCTGCGCGCGCATGGCTCCAAGCTGAAGTTCAAGGGATATACCGCTGTCTATGTGGGCGCAGAGATTGCAAAGAAGGAGAAGGACACCCTTCTGCCGGAACTCGAGGCGGGGGATGCGCTTGCGCTCTCCGATCTCAAACCGGAGCAGCATTTTACGGAACCGCCGCCGCGCTATAATGACGCATCGATTGTCAAGACGCTCGAGGAGATGGGCATCGGTCGCCCGAGCACCTATGCCCCGATCATCGAGACCATCCAGAAGCGCGGCTATGTGGAGCGGCGCGAGAAACAGTTCCGTCCGACCGAACTCGGCTTCATTGTGACGGATATGCTCGAGGAGTATTTCAAGGACATTGTGGACGTGAAGTTCACGGCAAACCTCGAGGGGGAGCTCGACGAGGTTGCGGACGGCACGCTCAACAAGAATGAACTCCTCCGAAAGTTCTACGATCCGTTTGAGGAGACGCTCAAAAAGGCGGAGGATGTTATCGGAGAGGTCGAGCTCCCCGACGAGGTCACGGATATCCCCTGTGATAAGTGCGGACGCATGATGGTCGTCAAGCAAGGGCGCTTCGGTAAATTCCTCGCGTGTCCGGGCTTTCCGGACTGCCGCAATGCGAAGCCTCTTCTGCGCGATACGGGTGTCGCCTGTCCGAAATGCGGCGGCAAGATTGTTGAGCGCAAGAGTCGGCGCGGACGAGCCTTCTTCGGGTGCGATCGCTATCCAGACTGTGACTATACAACGTGGGACGAACCGCAGCAGGAGAAATGCAAGGTCTGCGGCGCATTTATGCAGAAACACCGCTATCGCACGGGGCGCAGCATTCTCTATTGCAGCAATGAAGCGTGCTCCTCGCGCATTGGCAGCCCCATTGAAAAGGAGCTGGCACGGCAGAAGGAACGTGCACAAGCACAGGCAGCAAAGGAAAACAGTAGCGCTGAGGCAGCAGCTGAGAAAAAAACTCCTGTCGTGAAGAAGAAAACAACGCGCCGTAAGGGAACGCGTACATGAAGATCATTGTCGTTGGTGCGGGACTTGCCGGAAGCGAGGCGGCATGGCAGGCTGCCGAGGCGGGGGCGCAGGTGGAGCTCTTTGAGATGCGCCCGCTGCGCAGATCACCCGCACATAAGACGGATGGCTTTGCCGAGCTCGTGTGCAGCAACTCCCTGCGCGGTGCAGGGCTTGAGAACGCCGTCGGCGTCCTCAAGGAGGAGATGCGGCGTCTTGACTCCCTCATTATGCGGGCCGCGGATGCGACTGCCGTTCCTGCGGGCGGGGCACTCGCCGTGGATCGCGAAAAGTTCAGCGCCTATGTCACGGAAGAGATTGAGCGGCATCCGCATATCAGTGTTCATCATGAGGAGATTACGGAGATTCCGAATACGGATGATGCCGTTGTTATCATCGCCTCAGGTCCCTTGACCGATGGAGCGCTCTCCGATGAGATTTCACGACTCCTCGGCAATGATTCTCTCTATTTCTACGATGCCGCAGCGCCGCTGGTGAGTGCGGCGAGCATTGATATGAGTGCAGCGTATCGTGCCTCCCGCTATGGGAAGGGCGAGGCGGCGTACATCAACTGCCCGATGGACGAGGCACAGTATGATGCTTTTTGGACGGCGCTGACCACGGCAGAAACAGCACAGGCGCACGACTTTGAAAAGGAGATCTTCTTCGAGGGCTGTATGCCCGTCGAAGTCATGGCATTGCGCGGAAAGACGACCCTGCTCTATGGACCGCTGAAGCCCGTAGGGCTTGAGCATCCGGAGACGGGAGAGCGTCCCCACGCCGTCGTCCAGCTGCGGCAGGACAATGCGGAGGGGACGATCTACAACATCGTCGGCTTCCAGACACGGCTCAAGTGGCCGGAGCAGCAGCGCGTGTTCCGGATGATTCCGGGGCTCACGAGCGCGGAGTTTCTGCGCTACGGCGTGATGCACCGGAATACATTCATGAACGCACCGCGTCATCTGCGTCCAACCTTCCAGCTTCAGACAAATGACCGGCTTTTCTTTGCGGGGCAGATGACGGGCGTCGAGGGCTATGTGGAGTCGGCGGCATCGGGGCTGATGGCAGGGATGAATGCCGTATGCGTCGCCGTGGAACGAGAACCGCTCGTGTTTCCAACTAAGACATGCCACGGAGCACTCGCGCACTACATCACATCCTGTGACCCAACGCATTTTCAGCCCATGAACATCAATTTCGGACTTCTGCCTCCGCTCGAGAATCTTCCCAGACGTACGCGCAAGCCCGAAAAAAAGCGCATGCTTGCACAGCGCGCATTGGACGAACTTGCTCTTTTCCATGCGGAGCATATGAGAGGAGTACACGCAGTATGACATTTCATGCAACAACCATTGTTGCCGTTAAAAAGGGAGATAAGGTTGCCATCGCGGGCGACGGACAGGTCACCTTCGGTGAGCGCGCCATCATGAAGGCGAATGCCCGCAAGGTGCGCCGACTCTATCACGGCAAGATTCTCGCGGGGTTTGCGGGTTCTGTTGCGGATGCATTTACACTGTTCGAGAAATTCGAGGTCAAACTTGAATCCTATAGCGGAAACCTCCAGCGTGCCGCCGTGGAACTGGCAAAGGACTGGCGCACGGACAAGGTGCTGCGCAAGCTTGAGGCGCTGCTGCTCGTTGCGGACAAGGACGGCATTCTTATGATTTCCGGCAACGGTGAGGTCATCGAGCCGGACGGGGACTGCACCGCGATTGGCTCGGGCGGTTTCTTCGCCCTTGCTGCGGCGCGTGCCCTCGTCGCGCATAGCACGATGGATGCGTCCGAGATTGCGAGGGAATCCCTCTCGATTGCGGCGGATATCTGCGTCTATACGAATCATAACATTACGGTGGAGGTACTGGAATCATGAGTCAGATCGGAGTCAATGAACAGACGCCGCGCGAGATTGTTGCCGAACTGGACAAATACATTGTGGGGCAGCATGAGGCAAAGCGCTCCGTCGCCATCGCACTCCGCAATCGCTGGCGCAGCCGCCAGCTGGACGATGAGATGCGTGAGGATGTCATTCCGAAAAACATCCTGATGATCGGCTCGACCGGCGTCGGCAAAACTGAGATTGCGCGCCGTCTTGCGCGCCTTGTCCGTGCACCATTCCTCAAGGTCGAGGCGACGAAGTTCACGGAGGTCGGCTACGTCGGGCGCGATGTCGAGTCCATCGTGCGCGATCTCGTCGAAACCGCCGTGCGCATGGTGCGCCAACAGAAGATCGAGGAAGTGCAGGAGAAGGCGAAGGAGAACGCAGAGGAACGCCTTATCGATGTTTTCGTCCCCCCTGCAAAAAGATCCACAAACCCGCTCAGCAGTATTTTCTCTTCCGATCAAGAGGAGAAAGCGGAGGCGGAGGAGCCGCCAAAGTATCAGGCGGGGCGTGAATGGGTGCGGAAACGCCTGCGAAATGGGGAACTCGAAAGCGATGTAATCGAGATCGAGGTCGAGGAGTCTGCGCGTCCCGCAGGCAATATGTTCGCCGGTTCATCACTTGAGGGGATGAGCGATAATCTCCAATCCATGATCGGTAAGCTCGTGCCGAAGCATCGCAAAAAGCGCAAGGTGACCGTCGATCAGGCACGCAAGATCTTTGCTGCCGAGGAGGCGGACAAGCTCGTCGATATGGACGTGGTTGCCGAGGAAGCCGTGCATACCGCCGAGTACAGCGGCATTGTATTCCTCGATGAGATTGACAAGGTTGCCGTCAGCAACGGGCGCAGCGCGGGGGCGGACATCTCGCGTGAGGGCGTGCAGCGCGACATCCTGCCGATTGTCGAGGGATCTACCGTCATGACGAAATACGGTCCCGTCAAGACCGATCACATCCTCTTCATCGCGGCAGGTGCGTTTCACACGGCGAAGCCCTCCGACCTCATTCCGGAGCTGCAGGGGCGTTTCCCGATTCGTGTAGAACTCAAGTCGCTCGTCAAAGAGGACTTCGAGCGCATCCTCACAGAGCCGAAGAACGCGCTCATCAAGCAGTACAGTGCGCTCCTCGGCGTCGAGGGGGTTTCTCTGCGCTTTGCGGACGATGCCATCGGACGTCTCGCGGAGCTTGCGGAAACGGTCAACGAGCAGACCGAAGACATCGGAGCGCGCCGCCTCTATACGCTTCTCGAAAAACTCCTTGAGGAACTGTCCTTCGATGCGCCCGATCTCGAAGAGAAGGAAGTCGTCATCGATACTGCCTATGTCGACCGCTGTCTCGCTGATATTGCGGGCGATCACGATGTTTCACGCTTTATCCTATAAGAACACCGTGACCGTCACCTTCAAGGACGTGAGCGAGATACAACCGGATAGATAAACGACTCAAACCGAAACGGGATCGCCGCACAGAAAAGCTTTCGTGCGGCAATCCCGTTTTCTTGTGTGGATGAGAAAAAAGAAATTGCCTAAGTCTCTTTTTTATGCGATAATCCATTATGAGAGAATATACGTATGGGGAGGAGGTGCGATGCTGATGGACGAACAGGGCGGACTCTTTGAACGTGCTGCATATCAGCCGCTCGCGGAGCGTGTTCGTCCACGGTCGCTCGCGGAATTTGTCGGGCAGGAACATCTTCTCGGCAAGGGAAAGGTGCTGCGCCGTCTCATCGAAAGCGACCATATCACCTCCATGATCTTCTGGGGACCGCCCGGTGTCGGAAAGACGACGCTTGCCCAGATCATCGCAGCGCAGACGCAGGCAAAATTCATCAATTTCTCTGCGGTGACGAGCGGGATCAAGGACATCCGTACGGTCATGCAGGAGGCGGATCGCCGCCGCATGTACGGCGAACGCATCATTGTCTTTGTCGATGAAATCCATCGCTTCAACAAGGCACAGCAGGACGCCTTTCTGCCCTTCGTAGAGAAAGGGAGCATTGTGCTGATCGGAGCGACAACGGAGAATCCCTCGTTTGAGATCAACAGTGCACTCTTGTCACGCTGCCGCGTCTTTGTACTTCAGGGACTCAATACGGAGGACATCAAGCGTCTGCTTCAGCACGCCATCTCCTCCGAGCGGGGGCTCGGCAGTCAGCGCATCCATCTTTCCGAAGACGGACTGATGGCAGTCGCTGCCTTTGCAAACGGTGATGCGCGCAGCGCACTCTCCACGCTTGAGATGCTCGTTCTGAATGCGGATGAGCGCGATGGAGAAATCTATGTGACCGAGGAGAATCTGGCGCAGTGTATTTCGCGCAAATCCCTTCTCTATGACAAGAGCGGGGAGGAGCATTTCAATCTCATCTCTGCTCTGCACAAATCGATGCGCAACTCCGATCCGGATGCGGCGGTCTACTGGCTCGCGCGCATGCTCGAGGCAGGAGAGGATCCCCTCTATGTAGCACGGAGGGTAACGCGATTCGCGGCAGAGGATGTGGGGCTTGCCGATCCGAGGGCCCTTGAGATTGCCGTTGCGGCATATCAGGCATGTCACTACATCGGGTTCCCCGAGTGCAACGTCCACCTGACCGAGGCGGTCATCTATCTGTCACTTGCGCCGAAGTCGAACACGATGGAAACAGCATATCTCGCCGCCGCGGCGGATGCACGTACGATGCTCGCAGAACCCGTGCCGTTGGTCATTCGCAATGCACCGACCAAGCTCATGAAGGATATGGATTACGGCAAGGGCTATCAGTATGCGCATGATACGGAGGAGCATATCACCAATATGCAGTGTCTGCCGGACGCGCTTGTCGGTCGATCCTATTATCATCCGACGGAGCAGGGGATGGAGGGACGCTTTCGGGAACGGCTTGACTGGATCAAAGACTGGAAGAAAAATCATTCATCAAAAACAGATTAAATAAAAATGTGCAAAAAATAACGTCTCTAATGACGATTCAATTCGTCTGTGTGAGAAAGGAAGGAAGTCCGGTATTGGATGGGAAGCTGAAATTATATGGGTTTAACAACCTAACCAAAGCGTTGAGCTTCAATATCTATGATATTTGTTATGCGAAATCGGCGCGTGAGCAGCGGGATTATATTAAATATATTGACGAACAATACAATT